>JAABUM010000299.1_pt1 | contig 95836 bp, 90 predicted proteins | sample 5559161 | NCBI WGS metagenome assembly JAABUM01 (sample SAMN10711868, study PRJNA513369) | rock metagenome | isolation source: Antarctica rocks | place: Antarctica: Victoria Land, Siegfried Peak nord
TCGGCCTTGGTCATGTCCTGGTAGCGCTCAGCCGCCTGCTCGTGCTCGGCCTGCTGCTGCGCCGCGGCCTGCTCGCGTGCTGCGCGCTTGGTCGACTCGGCCTGGTCACGGACGACCCGCGTGGTCGACTCGGCCGTGTCACGCACGCTCTGGCCGGCGTTCTCGGCCTGCTCGCGGACCCGCTCGCTGACCGCGACGCTGACGCCGGCGAGCTGCTTGGCGAAGTCGCGCTGTGCCTGAAGGGTCTTCTCCCAGAAGTCGAAGATCTGGTCGATCGCCTGGTTGGGGTCGACGGTGGGGAACGCGGTAGCAGACGGCGGCGTGAACGCCTTCTGCAGGTTCTCGGTCAGGGACTGCGCCGCCCCGCTCCAGCTCTCCTGGGCCTGACGGATGCTACTGGGGTAGTAGGGCTGGTTGCTCATCTACGATCTCCCTTGCTCGTGGTCTGGTGATTGACATAGTACGCAATATGCTCAGCATGTCAAGCAGCACGGCGTCTGGTCAGCCGTCACGGTGCCACCGGCGATCCGTCCTGCTCGAGGAAGAAGCGCAGCATAGCGGCGGAGGCGCTGGGACCGTGGGGGTCGGTGTACGACCCGTCGGCGCTGCCGCCGGACCAGGCGTGAGCGGCGCCGTGAACGGTCCACTGCTCGGCGACGGCCCGTCCGTCGAGGTCCCGGTATACGCTGCGGGTGTGGCGGCGAGCACCGTCCTCGCCGCCGTGCGAGGTGCTCTGCACCTTCGTCGACGCGCTGCCGGGCCGGCCGGCACCGACCCGTGAGGCGATCAACCGCTCCGCGTTGACCGGTGCGACGGTGCTGTCGCGGTCGCCGTGGAACACGATGAGCCGCGTCTGGATCGCCGGACCCGGCGAACCACCTGTCTGCATCGCGGCGAAGGCGGACGCCACGTCCGTGGCCGCGCCGTAGGCCAGGCCGCTGTGCACGCCCGCGGCGGCGTACAGCTCCGGATACGTCCCGGCCATGACCGCTGCCATCGCGCCACCGGCGGACAGGCCTGCCACGTAGACCCGCGCGGGGTCGACGGCGTGGTCGGCCATGACCTCCCTGGTGATCCCGGCGAGGATCGCCGGCTCACCCGCGTCGCGCCGCTGGTCACCGGGTCGGAACCAGTTCCAGTACCCGCCGTGGTTTGCGGCACGGGACTGTTCCGGGTAGGCGACGAGGAACGTGTGCTGCTCGGCCAGGTCGTTCATCCGGGTGCCCGCGGCGAAGTCGGTGGCGTCCTGCGTGCCGCCGTGGAGCATGACGACCAGCGGCACCGACTCTCCGGTATAGCCAGTGGGGATGTAGAGGTCGTACGTCCGCGAGCCACTGGGCCCGCCATGGGTGAGGTGACGGACCTCTCCCGGCCCGCTGGCGGCGGAGCGACGTGCCGGCTGCGGCAGCAGCGTGCTGCCGCCGAAGCTTCCTGCGGGCAGGTGCGCCCGGAGCTTCTGGGCCAGAGCGTCGAGGTCGGGGAGGCCCCCGCGGGCGCTCACGCCGTGGCCCTGGGCGGGGTGTGCTGCCAGAGGCACGGGGGCTGGCGTGGCCGTCGTGTCCCTGGAGAGCCACGTAGGCGAGGGCGCCGCCGCCACGTCCACGCTGGCGCCAGCGAGGTGCTGCCTCAGCAGCGCGCTGGCCTCCGTCACCCGTCCGTCCCGGGTGAGCTGCAGCGCCTCGGCCATGGTCGTCATCTGCTCGTTCATGGGTGGTCTCCTCGTTCGTCGTGGTAGCTGTCGGTGGGGTGGCTCGCGGTGCTGCTGCTGTTCCTGCCGGCTCGGTCGGGTGGGCCGACCGGTCGTTCGTCCGGTCGCTCAGACCGTGCGCGGCGCCAGCGCCGCCTTGACAGCTCTGGGTGCCCGGAACGCCCCTAGCACCTCAACCGAGCTGATCGTGGCGAGCGCGAGCTCCACCGACACGTCGTCCCCGAGCGTGGCCAGCCCCAGGACGCGTACGTCGACCATGCGGCCGGCGGCCCGGAGCTGCTCGAGGTCCCGGCGGCTGTAGTGCTGGGTGCCCAGCACGAGCGTGCGGCGGGCCACCGTCTCCTCGACCGCTGCCGACCGCATCTCGAGCTGACGGCGGATCGCTGTCCGGATGAAGTCGGTGCGGTTGGCGTAGAAGCCCTCATTCACCAGCAGGTCGACCTGGCCGAGGTCAACGAGGCCGAGGTTGATGGTGATCTTCTCGCTCTTGTCGAGCTCAGCCACATCGGCTCCCTCCCGTTCGAGCACCATCCTGACACCATCTCGTGGGATGGTCAAGCCGAGCCAGTCGGGCGTCTGAGCCGTCCGTCGTTGGGCAGGTCGGTGGTTCGTGGCAGGCTGTACCCAGGTCAAGAGCAGCGGCCGTCACCCCTTGGAGTGGCCGCTCGGCAACCGGAGCCGCTCCGGTGCCCTCCAGGGAAGACCTGGCCACGAGGCACCTGCCGACGTGGTCACGCGGACCTCGGTTCCGAGGCCCTGAGCCGAGGAGTGTGCCTGATGGACACGTCGCACGAGTCCCGTCGCCCAGCCGTAGGTCAGGTCGCGGTGCCCTACCCCCCGCACCCGGGAGATCACGGGCCCCTGCTGAGGGTGAGAGCGAGCGAGCCGGTTGCGGACAGCTACCGGCACAACATCATCCGCCTGCAGGTCGGCGACCGGTTCCACGACCTGGTCCGGGGCCGGGACGGCGGCGCGTCGGTGCCGCCAGGGGCGGTGTTTCCTGAGGACGGCCCGGTCCATGTGGTCAGCGGCTGCAGCTCCTTTGACCGGTTGGTCACCTCCGCGGACAACGCGCTGACCCAGCAGGCGTTGGAGGACTGGGCGGGGGCCCGGGAGCGGGTCTGGTACCGGGCGGCGCTGTTCCCACCCCGGCGGGAATGGGTTGAGACCGGCGTGGCCGTCCGCGGCACACCCGTGCAGGACGTTGTCGACGTGGCGCGCTACCACGGACAACCAGCGGTGCTGACCTGGGACGCCGACGGGTTGAGCACGACGGCCAGTGGTATCGATCCCGACCTGCGCCTGGACTCCGCGCCGGTGCCGGTCCAGGTCCGGCCAGCCGGGCGGGGTTGCCCGATGCGCTTCGGCGACGGGTCGGGGCCCTGCCGCCCGGAGGGCGGCCCCTACGGTAGCCGCGCCATCGCGGTGTTCTCCTACTGGCAACAGCACCGCCGGCAACTGGTCGAAGCGCTCGGCTGCTCGGTGTGCGCGGGGGGGCCGGTCAGCGCGGGCCGGGCGATCGCGGTCACCAGCACATTCACCCCGTCCAGGCGCGGGGGCTGGCAGTCCGGTCCTCCTCTGCCGTTGCGCGACCTTCACGACGACCACGGCGAGGACGCGACGAGGACGCGGCGCAGCGAAACGGCTTCCGGCTGAGACGTCGGATGCGGACTGAGATCCCGCCGTTCAGGCCGGCGCCCCAGCGGCGGCTCTGCCGTCGCTGGGGCGACCATCAGCGGCTGAAGTCGGCCTCGTAGACGGCGTGCAGCTGCCCGTCGTGCTCGGCGAAGTTGTTCACCCGAAGGACCAGCCGCTGGCCGGTGTTGTCGCCGTAGGTGACGTACACCGTGCCGGCCGCCCCTTCGGCGCGGATACGCGCCCAGAACCCGCCGCCAGGGTCGGCGTGGCCGAACAGGGCGGCCACAGTCGCGGACGTCGCGTAGGTGCTTGAGGCGGTGCGGTCGCCGCGTCCCCAGGCGCGGACCAGCCGGTCGGCGTACTCGGTGGCGTCGATCGGACGCGCCTGGGAGAACTGCACCCGGTACACGGCGTGCTGTTGTCCCTGGCTGAGGATGACGTCGCTGACCCCGAGCGTCACCGTCCCGCCGCGGGCGTCGTCGTGGTAGGTGACGAAGATCGTGCCGGCGGTTCCGCTTGACCCGGTGCGACGCCACGACACGCCACCAGGCGTGGAGTAGGCGAACAGCTCGGTGACGACATCGGAGGTGGCCAGCGTTTCGGCCGCGGGACGGGCTCCCCGGCCCCAGGCGCGGACGAGCTGGTCCGCGTAGGTGGCGGGGCTCACCGTCGCTGTGGCGGTAGCCGCCGTGGGTGTGAGCAGTGCGGGCCGGACTGCGAACGCCGCGGCTCCCGCAGGCAGTGAGAGAGCTGCGGCCGCCAATCCCGACACGGCTACACGGGTGCTCCAGCTGAACGTCATGACGACCTCCTGGTCGACTCGGACGGCGTCTCCGCCCATATTCAGTAGACGACGCAGGCGTTCTCGGCGTTGGGTCGAGCGCGCGGCACCTGGTCCCGCGCCGGGCTGAGCCACCCTCGTAGCAACCCTGGTGGCGGCCGTCGCTACTCAGTCGTGACAGGTCGGCTCAAGTAGAGGCATACTTAGTCAACACGAATCAAAGGCTGTTATCCGGATGCCGCAGGTCGTGGAGCGAGGAGGCCCATGAGGGCACGCAGTGCTCTTCCCCGTCCAGGTCAGGTGGCTGTCCTGTCGATGCTGCTGGGAGCGGGCGCGCTGACCACCGCCTCGCCGAGCTCGGCTAGCTCATCGCTGAGTGACGCTCAGCTCGCTGCCATGCCCGCCGCAGATCTGGCCAGCCGCCTGGGCCCCTTGCGAGCCACCGCCGGGGCGCTTGACGCCCTCGGCGCGCGCTCCTTCGCCGCGACCTACACGGGCGTGCGGATCGACGCCAACCGGGCTCGGGTCGACCTCCTGACGACCAGCGTGTCGGACGGCCGCAGGCTGCTGGCGCAGGCGGCGCGCAGCACCGGCCTGGACCAGCACGACGTGACGGTGGTCCCTGGTGCGTATTCCAAGGTCGCGCTTGACGCCGCTGCTGAGCGGTTGGCTCGACGCAGCCCGGCAGGGACGCTCTCCTCGGTAGGGCCGGCCCCGGACGGATCCGGTCTGGACGTCGGCGCGGGCTCGGCAGCCGCGCTCGCCGCGGTTCCCGCTGTCGTGTCCGGGCCTAACGCCGCCGTGGTACCGGTGACCAGCCGTCGCGTCTCCTTGCAGCGTGCGAAGGTCTACGCGGTGGCCGTGCCTGCGCTGTACTCCCCCGACGGCTGGGCGGCGGTGAAGTGGCATGACACCTCCCCCTTCATCGGTGGCGACGTGCTGACCAGCAGCGGCAACGGTGCCTGCACGGCGGGTCTTGCGGCGGTGCGCGTCTCCACGGGCGCACCAGTCATGGTCTCCGCCGGTCACTGTTTCCCCTTGGGGGCCAATGTCTACACCGGGGCAGGCGCAACCTGGGCGTACGGCAACCGACTCGTCGGGAACTGGGTGGGCAAGGTGACCGGCAGGAGCCAGACCTGGGACGCCTCGCTGATCGAGGGCACGAACGACAATGCCGACGAGAGCGACACCACGGTGTGGAAGCCGTTGACCAGCGCGGGCTACTCCTACGTCGGCGACTACGTGTGCCACTCGGGCGCCCGGTCGGCCTCCATGGGCCATGCCACGCCCTGCGGCATCAAGGTCACCAACAGCGACCTCTGGTTCAGCATCGGCGGGTACTGGGCGCGCGGGGTCGAAGGGACCGATGTCAACGGCTGGGGCTCGGTCAACGGTGACAGCGGCGGCACAGTGTTCGCGGTCACGACGACCAGTCGGCAGGCGCGTGGCATGGTCTCGAGCGGTGGAGCCGACGGCACGGTCGACCAACGGCGGGTGGACTGGGTCGAGGCGCCCGACGTGTTCAGGGCCTACGGCCTCAGGCTCAACCCCAAGACGTGACGGCCCGTCGCGTCCGCGCAGCGCACTCCGGCTCGTAGGGGCTCGTGGGGGCTCGTGGAGCCGCCGGCGCTAGGTCCGGGGTGGGTATGCGCCACGACGCGAGGGCTGCGCGGGAAGCTCCACCAGCGCGGCGAGGCCAACGATGACGGCGGCCAGCAACAGCAGCGCGACTCGCTCGCCCACAGCGTGGGACAGCGCCGCCCCGTGTCCGGATCGCCCGGAGGTCCGGCGGAGCACGGCGCTGGTGGCCACGTAGCAGCTCCCGCCTAGCACGGCGCACCAGGTCAGTGTGGAGAAGGTCGCCGCGGCCCAATACCTGCTGCGGGGGGCGAACCGGCCCAGACCCTTCGTGCGGGCCTGCAGGTAGAGGCCGGCGAAGCCGAACACCACCGCCGGCCACAACGCCGGAGCCGCCGCCCGTGAGGCCACCGGAGCAGCTGGCGGCGTGGTCGGACCGGTACCAGGAGAACGCACCATCAACTCCAAACGAGAGAGAGACATAGGGACGCCCGCCGTGGCACGACTCCCTGAACGGAACCCGGCCGGACGAGCATCGTCCTGGGGGAATGCGTCCTGATCGTGGTAGCGGCCGACACCGCGTGCTGAGCCGGCCTGCGGGAAGCGCTCAGGCGCCGGCGGTGCGGGCCAGCCAGCTCAGGACGTTGGGTGTCATGGCCTTCATGGCTGGCATGGAGTGGCCGAGGTCGCGGACGACGTAGTTCTGCACGCCGGGGTTCTTGGCTGCGGTCTTGAGGAAGTCGAGTGAGGGCTGTTCGGACTGGGGGTCGGCTAGTGAGGTGGCGACCAGCAGGTGGGTGCGGGCGGGCGGGTGGTGGGTGACCACCCAACCCAGGGTGCTCTGCTGGGCCAGGCGGGGGTTGGCTCGAAGGACCTGGGCGAGGGTGCCGGTGGTGCGGTCCGGTTCGGCGGCGAAGTACCCCTCGACGGAGGCGGCGGCGGCGAACTGTCCAGGGCTCAGCAAGTGCAGCTTGGCGGCGCAGTACCCGCCGGTTGACCAGCCGAGCGCGCTCCAGCGGCGGGGATCGGCGCTGACCCGAAGGTGGGTCTTGGCCCAGGCTGGTACGTCACGGGCAAGCCAGGTGTAGGACTGCGGGCCCGGGGCCGGAAAGTCGACGCACTCGGTGTCCAGGTGCAGCGACTGGTTCAGCTGCGGGGAGACCGCGACGAACGGGGCGACCTTCCCACTCTGGATCGCGGCGGTTGCCAGGGCGGCGAAGCCCAGCTTGTTGTACAGGGCCGTGTCCCCGGAGTACGCCCCGGAAAGCACGAACACGACGGGAAAGCGGTGGGTGCGGTAGCGGGGATCGCCGTACTGCGGGGGGAGCCACACGTTCACCTTGGCCCGGACGTGCGAGATGGCGCCGGTCACCGTGCTCAGCACGTACCGGCCGAGGTTGCGCGGCGGTTCCACCAGCCCCCGAGGGACATAGGGGTGTAACCCGGACGCGAGGAGCTGTGGATGCCGCGCCGGCACCCGGAGCGCTCGGATCGCCCCGCTCGGCGGGCTCGCCCGGGTCGGGAAGGCTGGACTGCCGAGTCCGGGCACTGCCACCGGTTCGGCGCTGCCCGTCCGGCCGAACAGCGACTCCCAGGTGGGATAGAACCCGTACTGCCGGTTCACCACCCCGAACACCGCCACCACCGCCGCCAGCTGCGCGGCGACAACCGCTGCCACCAGCAGGCTGTCCGCGCCGCGGCCGGCGCGGTGTCGCCGATGCAGCCGGAAGACCCCGACCGGGAACGCCACCGCCACCGCCATCAGCACCGCCAGCACGACCTTGGACGTCGGCCCCATCGCTCACCATGTCCCTTCTGCCAGCCCACGCACCGCCGACGCCCCGCCGCCGGTTGATGTGCGGCCGCTATCGGATAGAACCACACCAACCCGACAGCGGTCCCAGGCGAATAGCCAGGCTGCTCACAGGATCACGATGGGCGGCAGCCCGAGCGCCACGCTCACGTGGTCTGGTTCCGGTTCCGCACCGTCTGCTGGTCCACCTCGAACATCTCGCTGGCGGTGAGGAAGGTGTAGCCGCGCTGCTTGGCCTCTTTGATGATCGCCGGGACGGCTTGGGTGCCGACGTAGCGGTTCGCGCTGCCGGCGTCGTGCCCCAGGAGCACGCTGCCCGGGCGCATCTGGTCGAGCACGTAGGCGGCGTTTCCTGCGGAGTCCAGCGCGGACTCCTGGAACCGCAAGTCCCATAGGAGGATCCCCTGGTCGGCTCGGGCTGCGTACTGCAGGAGGCCGCCGTTGAGCCGTCCATAAGGTGGCCGGATGACCGCCGGCCGCCGGCCACTGAGCTCGTAGAGTAGCTGGTCGGTCCGTTCCAGCTCCGGTTTCAGGCCGTCGTAGGTGAGCAGGCTCAGGTCGGCGTGTGACCAGGAGTGGTTTGCCAGCTCGTGCCCGCTGCGCATCTCGGCGCGGACCAGGTCCTGGTACTGGTGGGCCCGCTTTCCGACCAGCGAGAAGGTAGCGCGCACCCGTTCCTCGCGCAGGACCTCCAGCAGGGGCGCCGTCAGCCGGCTGCCTGGCCCGTCGTCGAACGTGAGGGCCATGACCTTGGTCACGGTGTTGGCGCGCCAGAGCACGCGCAGGCTCGTTGCGCTGGAGAGCTGCGCGACGGTTGCGCCATCGCCTCGCCCTCGTGCCGCTGCGATGTCCTGGCCGCGGGTGGTGTTCGCGGCGGCGGAGGCGCCCCCTACGCCGACGAGCCCCACGCCAGCGAGGGCGCCGGCCGACGCCACGAAGAACGAGCGGCGAGTGGAGGCCGGGCTGTGCTCGGACGTCGCCGGCCCCGTACGGGGGTTCGGCGGTCCATCGCTCGGGGACTGCTGCACGGAGTCCCTCCTGTGGTCGGGGACGGACGAGTTTACCGAGCCCGAGTGGAAGGGCAGTCCCTATATCCTCGCGGGATGGCGGCACCTGTGACCAGGCGGGCGGTGCTGCGGGCAGGTCTGGCCGTAGCAGGTGCCTGCGTGGTGGGCGCCGTGGTGCCGTTCGCCGATCGCTCCCGTGCGCAGGCGCCGGTCGCCAGGCTGCCTCTCACCAGCCCCTCGTGGCGCCAGAAGGGCGGCACGGTGGGCGCGTCGTCGCGGTGGCTGGGACAGGGAACGGTGCCGGCCGAGGGAACCCCCCAGGGGGATATGGTGCGCTTCGCCCTTCTCGACCTGCGCGAGCTGCTCACCGATCCCGGGGATCGCGTGCTCACCTCTATCAGCGCCGGGGCCATGCAGGGCTGGCGCTACACGTGGCCTCGGGATGCCGCGTTCGCCGTGGCGGCGTTCGCTGAGACAGGGCACCTTTCGGAGGCGTGGGCCGTGCTGGCCTTCCTGCAGTCGGTGCAGCGTGATGACGGCGGCTTCGAGGCCCGGTACCGGCTTCACGGAGGTACGCCGTCCGGCGGCCGCCCGCCGCAGTCCGACGCGGCCGGGTGGGCTCTGTGGGCCGTGAGCCGGGCCGGTCGGGCCGGTCGGGCCGGTCGGGCCGGTCGGGCCGACCGTGACCTCCCGGACCATCTCAACGACGTGCGACCGATGGTGGACCGCGCCACCGAGTTCATCCTTCGGGTCACCGACGAAGGATCGCAGCTACCGCGGCCCTCACCGGACTACTGGGAGGTCTCGGAGGCTGACCTGACGTTGGGCACCGCGGCACCCATGCTGTTCGGGCTGCGGGCGGCTGCCGACATACGGTGGTCTCTGGGTGACGGTCCGGGCGCACGGCAGGCACAGGTGGCCCTTGACCGGCTCTCGCCGCTGGTCCACGGCGCCTTCGCCCCAGGGGGCTACCAGCGCTACGCCGGTGCCGGTGGCCACGACGCCGGCGTGTGCTTCCTGATGCCCCCGTTTGTGCCGGAGCCCCATCCCGGCGTCGTTGAGGCCTGGACGGCTTATCAGCGCCAGGCACGCCGCCCGGCCGGTGGCCTGGCTCCAGGGGTGGGATGGAGGAACGACGGCATCTCGTGGACACCGGAGACAGCCCTCGTGGCGTACACGGCCGCCGCCTCAGGGCGCCAAGACCTCGCGGCGGCATGGCTGCACTGGCTCAACACCCACCGCACCGGGTTCGGCAGCCTTCCGGAGAGAGTCCTCGCCAATGGCTCGCCGGCAGGGCCGGCACCCTTGGGCTGGACAGCCGCGTGCGTCGTGCTTGCCGCTGCCTGTCTGGACCGGCGTCCCACGGTGCGGGCGTAGGGTCCGCGCCGAGATCCGGCTGGTTGTGAGGGAAAATCGGCTGGTGCCCGGTGCTCGCCCCCGCTCTGGTGCTGTGATCGGTGTGCTGGCCGGTGCACTGCTCGCGGCTGGCTGCACCGGACACGCCTCGGCTGCCATGAAGGCGCCGGCAGGCTCGGCCGCCAGGTCGTACCGGGTCGTGGCCCTGGGCGACTCGGCGCCCGCAGGGTTCAGCTGCGACTGCAGCAGCTTCGTCAGGCTGTATGCCCTCCACATCCTGCAGGACACCGGGGTAGCGGCCACGGCCACGAACGACGCGGAGCCCAGCGCGCTCAGCGGCGACGACCTCGCGCAGCTGCAGGGTTCCAGCGACGTGGCGCGGGCAGTGGCCCGGGCCGACTTCGTGGTGGTCAACGTCGGCGCCAACGACTTCGCCCAGGACCGGGTCGGCTACGAGCAAGGAGCCTGCGGCGGGGCGGACCATCTCGGCTGTTTCCGGCCGCAGCTGCCCCGGATGCACGACAACCTGGTGGGCATCCTGCAGCGAGTCCGCTCGCTGGTCGGCGCCCGCCCGGTGGCCCTTCGGGTCGTTGACTACTGGAACGTCTTCGAGGACGGGGACGTGGGCCGCGCCAACGGGGACGCCTTTGTGCGTGACAGCGACCGGCTGACCCGACTCGTCGATGACCAGATCTGCGCCGCCGCGCACTCCCAGGGCGCGGTGTGCGTGCGCACATACGCCGCGTTCAAGGGCGGCGACCGGGGTGACCGGGACGCCACAGCTCTGCTCGCCAGCGACGGAGATCACCCCAACGCGGCAGGCCACCGGCTCATCACCCGCCTGGTGGCCGCCGCCGGATAGGAACCCGTGGCGTGAGCTGAGCGGCCTGGCTCTGGTCAGGGACCCCGCCGGTCGGTCCGGGTCGGCGCGGTTCGGCGCATATGGGGGCAGCGCATTCGGCAGACATGGCACGAGGTCGGGCGACTGTCGTCGGCTCTCCAGTAAGGTCTTCGACTCGTGAGCCGGGTTCTTGACGTCATTGCCCCGCCGCGGATGGGTCACGGGTTTCGTTGGCTGCTGGGCTCGTCCTGGATGAGCAACGTCGGAGACGGGATCGCGCTGGCCGCGGCCCCTCTGCTCGTCGCCTCGCAGACCCGCAACGCGATGCTCGTGGCGCTGGCGGCGCTGCTGCAGCGGCTTCCGTGGCTGCTCTTTGGGCTGTGGGCTGGGGCCGTCGCCGACCGACTGGACCGTCGCGTCGTGGTCATCGTGGCGGATCTGCTGCGGGCTGCGGTGGTGGTGGTGCTGTGCGCGACCATCGTCACCGGCCGCGTCTCGATCGGGCTCGTGCTCGCCACGGTGTGCGTCTACGGCGTGGCGGAGGTGTTCGCCGACACGACCACCGGCACGCTGCTGCCGATGCTGGTCGATCGGGGGGATCTCGGGACTGGCAACGCGCGGCTCCAGGCCGGCTTTCTCACGATGAACCAGCTCGTCGGGCCGCCGCTCGGCGCGTTCCTGTTCGCGACGGGAATGGCATGGCCGTTCGTCGCCCAGGCGATCTGTGTCGTGTTCAGCGTGCTGCTGGTCGCTCGCGTCGCGACGCCCAAGGGCGCAGTACGGGACGCGTCAGCCACGCACGTGCGGCGAGACATCGCCGACGGGCTGCGGTGGATCTGGCATCACGCGCCCTTGCGCGCCCTGGCGCTGGTCATCCTTGCTTTCAACGTGACGTGGGGGGCAGCGTGGTCGGTGCTCGTCCTCTACTCCTTGGACTACCTGCACCTCGGCGCAGTGGGCTTCGGGCTGCTCACCTCGGCGGCGGCGGTCGGTGGACTGCTCGCCACCGTCGGATACGGCTGGCTGGAGCGCCGGATCCCGCTCGCCGCCCTGATGCGGGGGTGCCTTCTTCTGGAGGTGCTCACTCACTTGGCGCTCGCCCTGACCAGGACCGGGTGGCTGGCCACCGCGATCATGGTGGTGTTCGGGGCGTACGCCTTCGTCTGGGCGACGCTGTCGCAAGCGGTGCGGCAGCGGGCGGTGCCGCAGGAGCTGCAAGGCCGGGTCAGCAGCGTCTACCTTGTCGGGCTGTTCCTCGGCCTCGTCGTGGGGCAGGCGCTTGGCGGTGTGATCGCGCAGCGCTGGGGCCTGGTCGCGCCGTTCTGGTTCGCGTTCATCGGGTCGGCCCTGACGTTGGCGCTGGTCTGGAAGCAGCTGGTGCACATCGCTCACACCGACGCCTCGCTCAGTTGATTGAACGGCGTCATTGTTTGGTGTGATCAGCGCTCTACGGTCGATAGCTTCCGCGCGGCAGCGGCACGCGCGAGCCGGTCGTCAAAGGATGCCACGCGTGCGACCGCGGTCTCGGCGGCGAGCAGAACGCAGCAGTCCGGCATCTTCAGTCCCGTGTCCGCACGCAAAAGAGCCAGCTTGACGGCCGTGTCCGGCGGAAAGGGCAGCTCCTGTACGTCAAGATCGCGCAGTGCCGCTCGTACCTGCTCCAGTCGGCCGTTGGTTGCGGGTACGACGAGCACCACGGCCAACGTGAGCGGGTCGGCGGCGAAATCCTCGTCGATCTCTCTGGCCAGCAGTTCTTCTGCGGGCACGTGCTGGGCGTCGTCGCTGTCCAGGTAGGCGATCAGCACGCTGGCATCCAGAACGATCACGCCGGCCATTCTTCGTGGAGCCGTTGTAGGTAGTTGGGCCCGTAGGCGCCGGTCACCGCCGCCGGCTCGCCACGCTTCTTGACTCCTGGTGCGGTCCTCGGGTGCTACTGCAGTGGCACTGACCTGTTTGCCGCCACCGATGCACCTGACCCGATCATCGCGGGGGTCTACGACGAGCAGCTGATAGCGTCCAGCGGTGCAGCACCTGGTGCCTGCAGCGAACGCGCAGGCACCCACCCTGACCGCGGTTATCGCACCGGCAGTGGCGGCGGAGGCTGTGGTCGGTGACCACCGCCAACGCCTGGACCCGGCGGCCGCCTGGGGTGTGCCGCCTGACGTCACCGTCCTGTACCCCTTCGTCGAGCCTGAGGCCGTTGACGAGCGCCTCATCGTCGATCTGGCTGCGGCGGTGGCGCCCGTAAGTGCCTTTGACTGCCGCTTCGTGCGGACGCGATGGTTCAGCGATGATGTTCTCTGGCTCGACCCCCAGCCGGCCGAACCGTTCCGCCGGCTCACCGCCGCGGTGTGGGACGCATTCCCGCCCTATCCTCCGTACGGTGGCGCTCACCCAGAGGTCGTCCCACACCTGACGGTCGCGCACCGCCGTCTGGGCGACCTGGCGGCCTTGCAAGCCGCCGAGCGCGCTGTCCAACCAGCACTACCCTTCGCAACGCGCATCGGCCGGGTCCTGCTCATCGCCGGCACCCAGGCTCCAAGCTCCTGGCGGGTACTGCACGAGCTACCGCTGCGCGATGCCATGAGCTCAACGCCTGATCGGGCGTCTTAGCAGGACGGCGCGGCAGGGTGTAGGCGTCAGCCCTGTGTGCATGAAGGGCAAATGGAAGGACGGCTGCATCTCCGTCGGCCCTGCGCTCTCGCCTGTTGCCTGGGGCGTAGGTTCTTGCTGTGCGGGTCCAGCGGCGTCAGGTCTTTGCTTTTTCGGGGATGATCGAGAGCGTCGCAGACCCGCGGAGCAGCTTCACACTGACCGAGTACGCGCTGACGCTGGCGCAGCCCCGGGATCGACCTCGTCTTTGCTACATTCCTACGGCGGTTGGCGACTCGCAGGTCGCCATCGACGCCCAGCAGGCCGTCTTCGGCGAGCGGCGCCCCGAGGTGGAGTTCAGCGTGCTGCGGCTGTTCACTCAGCCCTCGGTTCAGGATGTCCGAGCTCACCTGCTGAGCCAGGACGTCATCCTGGTTGAGGGAGGCAGCGTGGTGAACCTCATGGCGGTCTGGCGTGCTCACGCCCTCCCGGCCATCATGAGGGAGTGCTGGGAAGCGGGAGTGGTTCTGTCGGGGGCAAGCGCCGGCAGTCTGTGCTGGCACGTCGGCGGCCCGACTGACTCCTACCGCGACGCGCTCGACCCGTTTGTCGACGGTCTGGCACTGCTCCCTTTCAGCAATGGTGTCCACGACGACTTCCCGGACCAACCACGACGGGCCGCCTACCGCTCCATGGTCGCCGCAGGAGCGCTGCCCGCCGGATATGCGAGCGAGGACGGTGTGGGGCTTCACTATGTCGGCACCCACCTGCACCGAGCCGTCTCGGTTCGCGAGGGCGCCAGCGCGTGGTGGGTCGAGCGGGACGGCGGCGCCGGCTACGTTGACCATGCGGTCGACACCGCTCTGCTCTAGCCTGGCGGCGGACCGGGCTGCTCTGACGTTCCGGTCGTCGGTGAAGGTGCCCGTCTTCTCGGCGCAGTCCGCGGTGAGCCGCCTCGCCCGCGTCTGCGGGGGGAGTCGCTCACCGGGTGCCGTAGTCCTGGTCGGTGACGTGCTCGCCCCACTCCGTATCTGGCCCGTCCTGGCCCTCGCCCAGGCTCTCCAACATGCCCAGGTGGCACATGAAGTCCCCGGCGGTGGCGCCGTGCCAGTGCCACTGCCCGGGCGGGGTGTGGATCGTCTGTCCTGGGCGGATCTCGAGGATCTCGCCACCGCGGGACTGGACCAGCCCCACACCGTCGGTGACGTGCAGTGTCTGACCGTTGGCGTGGCGGTGCCACGCGGTCCGGGCGCCGGGCGCGAACCGGACCAGGTTCACCCGCAGCCGCGACGGTGCCTGGCCCTGGGCGATCACGTCGAACCAGACGTCGCCGGTGAACATCTAGGCCGGGCCCTTGGTGCTCGGCTGCTTGGGCTGGATCTCCACAGTTCTCCTTCAACGAGTACGGCGGCTGTACTGACGGGGGGACGCAAGACCGGCACTGGCCAGGCGCCCTGGGTGAGTGCTTCGTCGCGGCATGCTCCTGACCGCGGGTGGCTGTGGAGCTGAAGGACGGCCGTACCGGGCTCCGCGTCCCCGATGGGCCAACCGAGCACCTCGGAGTAGAGCCTCGCCAGCGCGCGCGGGTTGCACGAAGATGAGCGCCCTTCCAAGGAGGTCTAGCACGTCTAGGGACGCTCACGCATATGCCGTACTCAGCATGCTCGACCCCGGTCCGGATGCTTCCTTGCGGGGAGGCATGCGGGGACGACCCAAAGCAGACCGCTGACATCAATGATCACAAATAGCTATGAACAAGTGATATCACAGTGTTTCATGATTAACCCATGGAACCCGACCGAGCCTCAGCCGCCTTCCGGGCGTGGTGTTCAGCGTCACGTGCGTACCACGCAGCAGCCTGCCAAGGCTCCTCCGCAGACCAGCTGCGTGAGGTGAAGCGAAACGTTGAGCGGGCGAAGTCACGCAGCGACATCGCCTCTGTGGCGTCGTCTGTCGTACAGCGACGCGAAGCCCTGACCACTCCGTAGACGGCCAGCGGTGGCAAGTGCGCTGCCGCGGTTCCCGACGGGGACCTTGTGGGTGGTGCGGCGGACTGCCACCTCCCTGCCGCCGCCAAGACCGCGGAACACCCGACGTGCCCCGGCCAGCCCGTCGACGCGCATCAGTCCTGGGTCGGCGTAGCGGAGAGCCTGGCGCCGCGCGTGGGGTGCCTGACCATCCGCGTCGTCCCCGCCGATGATCAAGCGCTCATCCGTACTGGGCGTGAGAGTCCTCATCCTGAGGACCTTCGAGCTCGACCAGAACGTCGTTCAGGCGCTGCAAGCAGGAACCAGCGGCGTCCTCGGCAGAAGTGCGCCAGCAGCCGAACCACCCCCTGGTAGCCCCCCCGGCGGCCGGGGCAGTGCCGCTTCTTTCCGCAGCTGCGGTGGTTGGCGCCGGTGGGATCTTCCAACCACGGGTGATCGTCGCCGGCGGTCAGATCTTTCGGTAACCGGTACCCCTGTTGGTCTGTTACCGACCTGCTCGTAAGCAGGTTTGCGCCCGCCTTACATCAAACAAGCGTAAACAGGGTCAAACTCTGTCGCGCCGCGGATGCATGACGCCGGGGAAGTGATTCGCTTCACGTATCGAGCAGCAACAAGCGGTTCGGTTCCATCACGTGAAGTCGCCGCGCAAGCGAGCGACGAGGAGTTCCGATGAACACGATCACCTCTTCCAGTGCCACCACCAACTCGACCGTCACGTCGGACGGCGCCGCTGCCCCTTCGACCCATGCCATCCGGGGCTGGGGCTACGGCGGCTACGCGGCGGGCTGGGGCTACGGCGGCTACGCGGCGGGCTGGGGCTACGGCGGTTGAGCCCCCGGCATGGTGCCACGGGCCCCCGCTGGCGGCCGCAACATCTTCGTTCCAGAAGCTCGTCGAGATGCCGCTCACAGGCCTTCGCAGCCGTCTACACCTTCGAGGTCCTGCTCGGCACCGGGCCGCGCCCAGGCCGAAGAGCTCCGCGGCCCGGGGAGTCAGAGTCGCCGCGGACGGCTCCGTTACCGTGGGACCAGGCGCCCGCGTCCCCAGCGGGCGGCGGTGAAAGTGAAAGCGGGTGGCTGCGTGTTGGGTGTTGCGCTGCCGGCGTCGGTGGGGTTGGTGGCCCGCTCTCGGGTCATCACGTCCGCGGGTGGCCTGGGCTGGTTGGGTTCCTTCATCGTGCACGCCGCGATCTGGCACATCGTGGGCCAGGGCGTGAGCACCCTCTTTCGCCGCTTCCCGGCGCTCGGCGCCGTAGCAGCTGTGCTGATGGTCGCCGTCGGGGTGTACCTACTGGTCCGGTGGGCCAGCAGACGCGGCCGCGCCCGGCAACACCCATACGATCAGACCGGCCGTGGCCCGCAGGACTGGTAGACGACGGCACAACCCCCGGTATGTTACGTTCGTAACGTCAGGACGTTAGAGATGTCACGGACATTCGGGAAGGCACGGACGATGGGTTTCCTGGTTTTGGTGTGGCGGCTGGCTGCGCGAGTGCTGCGGTCTCGCACGGTCCGCCGAGGCGTCGTCAGGCTGCGGGCACGGATCGACACGCCGGCGAACCGGGCCAAGGTGCAGACCGGCCCGGCTCGGGTGTGGCATCGGGTGAACACGCCGCGGAACAGGGCGCGCGCCGAGCTGGCGGCCGGTCGGGCCTGGCAACGGGTGGACACCCCCACGAACCAGCTCCGCGTGGCCCAGGCCGTGCGCCGGTTGCGCTCGGCCGGGGTCGCCGACACGTGAGCCCCCCGACGGGTGCCCGGCGCGCCGGCCGCCGCGCCGAGTCGCTCGATGCTGAAGGCTGGTTGCTGGTGTCGGTGAGCACCACGGGGGCGGCAGCGGCGCTGCGGATGCACGTATGGCGCAGACTCCGCTCCCTCGGCGCGCTCTACCTGCAGTCCTCGGTGTGCCTGCTGCCGCGCCGGCCCGGTGTGGTCCGGGACGTGCACCGCCTGGTCGACCGGGTCCACCGCGACGGCGGCACCGCAAGGGCGCTCAGCGTCGCCATGGGCGACCAGGCACAGGAGCAGGCCCTGCGCGCCGAGCTCAACGCCGCCCGCGACGCCGAGTACGCCGAGGTTCTCGAACGGGTGCCGGCGTTCATGGATGAGCTCGCGAAGGAACGCGCGAAGGGCCGGGCGACATACGCCGAGGTCGAGGAGTCAGAAGCCGACCTTGCCCGGTTCCGGGCCTGGCTCGGCAAGGTCGAGGCCCGTGACTACTTCGACGCTCCTGGCGGCGAGCAGGCCCGGGCGGCTGTGGCTAGATGCGCTGCGGAGCTTGCGGCGTTCGAGGCCGAGGCCCTGGCGAACGAGGCGCCCTCACCGCCGCGGTCTGTGCACTTGCGCGGCGTACCCGACCGGGCTGACCAGGCGCCGGGCGCACCGGCGACCGCGACATGAGACACGTGCTCGTCCCTGGATCCGGCCAATGATGTGGTGGCACACCGTCGTCGGAGTCGCCGCCGGTCTGCTGCTCGTGTGGGTGGTGCTGCTCGTGGCGTTGTGGCGGGTCATGCCCGAACGGACCTCGTTGCACGAGGCTCTGCGCCTGCTGCCCGACGTGTTGCGGCTGCTGCGCCGCCTCGCCGGCGACGACACGCTCCCGCGCGGAGTCAGGGTCCGGCTGTGGCTGCTGCTGGCCTACCTGGCCATGCCGGTCGACCTGGTGCCCGACTTCATCCCGGTGCTGGGGTACGCCGACGACGCCATCGTCGTCGCCGTTGCGCTGCGGAGCGTCGCGCGGCGGGCGGGGCCCGGCGCGCTCGAGCGCCACTGGCCAGGGACGCCTGACGGGCTCAGCGTGGTCAAGCATCTCGCGGGGGTCCCCGCCGCGTGAGCTGCTGCAGCATATGTCACATAGTGCTGTTACGGTCGTCACAATCCTGATGGAACCAGACGGCTGCCGCTGACGTCCATGTCGATGGCGGGTAGTTGGCCCGCCGTGACCACCGCAACAGTTACCGGAAAGACCCACCCACCCGTGTCCAGGACCGCGCCACCAGCGCGCCGGTACGCCGGCCGATGGCAGCCGGTCCGGGCGCAGGCCCGGTGCGTACCCTCAAGCACGAACCATCAACTCCCCGAAAGGCACCATAACCATGCGTAACCGACTCCTGATCGTCCCCGTCCTGCTGTTCACGCTGCTGGTCGGCGGGTGCGGGGGAGCCTCCACGACCACCGCCGACACCGGCGCGTCGTCAACGTCCCAGTCGGCGGGTGGCTCATCGAGCTCGTCATCGGCGGCGACGAGCGCGTCCACCGGGTGCCCGACCTCGAACACCAGGGCGTTCGCCAAGACCCGGTTCCTCACCGACGTCGGCGGGTCGCTGTTCCTCATGAACCGCTACGTCCTGGCGCCCTACCAGGCGGGAAAGTTCAAGAAGGGCGCCAGCGGACGCACCTTCGCGATCATCAAGGCCGGCGCCGCGGCGGTCGCGACGGCCAAGCTGTTGAAGAACGCCACGGAGAACGCCAAGGCGAACCCCACCCTGTGCAAGACGCTCGCCGGTCCGCTGACCGACCTGTCGAACGCGATCAGCGGCGCGGTCGACGGGCTCAAGTCCGGCTCGCTGGACACCGGTGCTCTGGCCGGGCTGAGCGGGCTGGTCGGCTCGGTCAAGTCCGGCGCCGCCAAGGCGGGCCTCCCGATCACCGAGCAGCAGGTACCGCTCGGCTGACCGGCACCACGGCACCACGGCACCACCTGCACCACGCCAGTGGGGCATGGCACCGAAGGCCGGTGCCATGCCCCACTGGTGCGCCCGAGGGCATACCCAACGGTCCGAGCGCTCAGCCGTCCTCGTCGTGCCAGGTAAGGCGCGCACCGCACCCGCGGCAGGTCGATGGTGAGTCGTCCTCGGCGAACCGGCCACACTGCGGGCAGACGCGGTCCAGCCAGCAGGCGGGGTCGCCGCCCTCAGCCTCGGGGGAGGAGCGGGGACGGGGATCGAGTGTCATGGTCCGGTTGTAGGCCCAGGGGTCTGCACCGTCAAGTCACTGCGGCGACGACGGGTGAGTGGCTGTGGGCTACCCTCGGTCATCGGCGCCAGTGACCGTCCATACGCCACCCGCGAGGACGCCGCAGAGCCGTATGCGCCACCGTTCGTCAGCAGCGGAGAAACCTCCGCGGGCCACCGACTACCAACCAGACGGCGCCGACCCCGACCGGCCAGCAAGGAGCCACGATGAGCGAGTCAACGCACGCAGAGGGCGAGGGGCAGGGCTTCAAGCCTGCCGACGGTGAGGGCGACCAGGTGGGCGCGGTGCCGACGACGCCGGAGCAGGATCAGGAACCGGCTGAGCCCACCGAGAGCCAGACCTCGAAGGAGCGCACCGAGCACCTGCTGCCCGACTCGACAACCGGTGACGAGGGTGGCAGCCGGCAGGAGTCCAACCCCAACTGAGCCTCCGGGGCGGCGCTCGTCTTGGCGCCTCGCCCCAGCCCGCGGCAGCCTTACCGGAGCCTGACGCCGGAGCGGCGTGCCGGGCGCCCCCAGCGCCGCAGCACAGGGGCGTGCCACCATCTGCCATGACCGGTTCCCGGGCCGTGCGCTCGTCGCGGGCGGTACGAGGGCTCGGCTGCGCCGTACTGGTGATGCTCGTGGCGGCGCTCGCGCCGAGGGTGCTGGGCGTCAACGTCTGGGCCGGCACCGTACCGCCGCTGCTGGCCGACTGGAGGCCGCGCCTCGGGCCGGGGACCGCTCCCGCAGTCGTCATCGCCGCGATGGTGGTGCTCGGACCGGTTGACCGGGTGCGCGGTCTGCCTTGGCGGCGGCTTCTGCTGGTGTGCTATCTCGCCGGCGTGGCGTGGATGTGCTCGCTGGCCCTCGTGGACGGCACTGGGGGCATTGCCGACGTCTTCGAGAACAAGGACGAGTACCTCCGGACCGCCCGGGTCACCACGGACGTCGGCGCCACGCTGCACGAGTATGTCGCCCGCATCCCCGCGGGCAGCGCCGGCCAGTGGCCGGTGCACCTGGCCGGCCACCCGCCGGGCGCCCTGCTGTTCTTCGTCGGCCTGGTCCGCCTGGGGCTGGGTTCTGGTCTCGCCGCGGGGTTGGTGGTCGTGCTGATCGCCGCCACGACGCCCCTGGCGGTCGCTGTCACGCTGCGCGCACTCGGAGCGGAGCCACAGCTCCGCCGCGTCCTGCCGTTCCTCGTGTTCGGGCCGTCCGCCATCTGGCAGGCCGTCTCAGCCGACGCGATGTTCGCCGCGGTCGTGGCCTGGGGCATCGCCTTCCTCGCGCTGGCGGCCGTGCGGCGCAGCCTGCCCCGGGCGCTGGCTTCCGGGCTCGTCCTGGGCTACTGCGTCCTGCTGTCCTACGGCCTGCCGCTGGTGGGCGTCCTCGCGCTGGCCGTCCTGCTCGCGGCGCGGACCTGGCGTCCAGTGCCTGCTGTCGTGGCGGGGGTGCTGGCCGTTGTCGGCGCGTTCGCCGTCCTGGGCTTCACCTGGTGGACGGCGCTGCCGGCGCTCCACGGGCGGTACTGGTCCGGCATCGCGAGCAACCGGCCCAGCTGGTACTGGGTCGGGGGCGACATCGGCGCCCTGCTGTTCTGCGCCGGCCCGCTGCTCGGGGCAGGCCTGGCAAGCGGCGTAGGGGAGCTCCGCGGCGCCATCACCCGCCCGAGCCGGCACGTCATCGGTGCGCTCGTCGGCGCCGGTGTGGTGATGGTCGCCCTGGCGGACGCGTCGCTGATGAGCAAGGCCGAGGTGGAGCGGATCTGGCTGCCGTTCGTCCCCTGGCTGCTGCTGTCGGCGGCGTGGCTGCCACGGTCATGGGCACGGCCGGCACTGGTCGCTCAGGTGGTCTTCGCCCTGCTGCTGCAGCACCTGCTCTGGTCGCGGTGGTAGCCCCCGGTGGGCCACAGCATCCCTCTCAGGGCAGGAGGAAGTCCATGGCCGGGGTGTTGTCCAACGGGTAGAGGTAGGTCTGCGGTGTGCCCGCCACGGTGTCGGACGTGCTGGCGTCTCCGAAGGAGAACGCCGAGGCGTCGTAGAACCTCGACCCGGAGACGGCCTGCACCAGGTGCGGGCGCTGCTGGTCGCCCTCGCCGCCGGACAGCGCGGTCAGCAGACGCAGGCCGCTGGAGAACTTCGCCGGGACCGTCATCGTGATGACACCCGTCGCCTGGTTGACGGAGCCCTTGATCGCCTTGCCAACCGCGCCGAAGGACAGGCACTTGTCGTCGCCCGTGCTCGGCGCGGCGATGCACTCGCCGACCAGCGTGTCATAGTCGTTGTACTTGAACGTCCACTTCGTGGTGCTGGTGGGGTTGTAGCGCGCGGTCACCGCCGAGGGCTGGAACCCGTTGACGAACCGCAGCGTGTAGAGCAGCGACTGCGAACCCGTCTCGGCGATCGCCTTGGCCAGCGCGGCGGTGGACAAGTCGGACACGCTCATCCGGACGGTGAAGCCGCCGGTGCTCGTGTCAGGACCGATCGAGGCGGACGTGAAGTCCGTCCCGGGCTCGTTCGTCGTGGTGCCCGGCGTGAACAGGCCGGAGTAGTTCGCAAGCGCGTCCCCGGTCGGGTCCGCGGAGCTGGTGCGCACGACCGGTGAGTTGCCTCCGGTGATCGTGCCCGAGGCGGTGCTCGGGCCGCCGATCTGGGTGAGCACCATCGGGCTGGCCACGTGCCCGAAATGCTCGGCTGGCTGCTTCGCGTCGTTGTCGTAGACGACCTGCAGCCGGTGCGACTTGGGGTTGGTCTTGATGGCGAAGAAGTCGGCGAGCGACCGGTCGCCGTTGGGCTGAGTCAGGCTGCACCCGAGCCCGTTGAGGCAGATCGAGTCGTAGTGCATGGGGTGCGTCGTGGCCTTGACCTGGCTGAACGTCCGGGTCGAGGACAGCGCATTGACCGACTGGTTGACGTAGACGTCCCAGCTGGCCTTGAAGGAGCCGAGGTTCGGGTCGCCCTGGCTCTGCGTGCCGTAGAAGGTGACAGCGACGCGCCCCGGCGCCCCTCCGGCCGCGACCCAGGGGAACACCGTGGTGCGGATGGAGTTGCGGTCGACCTGCAGCGGCGTGCTGAAGCCCACCGTCTTCGGGTCGTTCTTCGGGGATTTACCAGACGTCGCGACGTTCCCGATGGCCTGGTTGCAGCCGGACAGCTTGCTGAACGGCAGTGTCACCAGGTAGCTGTGGAAGTCCACCTTGTCGGCGTAGGCGAGGTAGATGTTGCCCTGGCTGTCCGCGTCGGCCGTGACGAACCCGGCACGGGGCTGGCGCTGGTCGACGGCGGCGACGCAGTCGACGAATCTGAGGCCACCGTCGTAGGAGATCGAGAGGTTGACGTTGGAGCCCTGGCTCCAGCCGAAGTAGACCACGCGTGTCCCAGGGTTCTCGCGGTTGAGGGTCCCGGGCAGGGTGCGCATGGGTCCGGGGAAGTCCGGCGCCGCGCCGCCGATCGCGGCGAGTGGTCCGTAGGTGAGCCCTCCGTCTTCCGAGCGCTGGACGACGATGTTGCGCGGCACCTGCTGGTTGTAGCTGAGCAGCGAGGTCTTGCTGTCGACGAAGGTCACCCATTGGCGGTCCGCCCCCACACCGGTGCTCTGAATGCCGTTGCCCTGCGGGCCGGGGTTGAGCAGGGTGTGCCCGTTGTCCGCCGAGGTGCTCGTCGCGAAGCCGGTGAGCGGACCCAGACCGGCGTAGGCGTACTGGTAGTTGCCGAGCGAGTTCTTGTCCGGGGCCAGGGCTATGGCGCAGTCGCCGCCCCCGCCGACCGCCTGCTGGCCGCGGGGCGGCGTACCGAGCAGGTGGAACTGGTCGCCACCGTCGGTGGAGACCTGCGCGTAGTCAGCGGCGCTGCTGAACCCCGTGGGTCCGCAGGTGTACGTGAGGCCGTCGGGCGCAGTCTCGATCAGCGGCTCGGCCTCGTCCCGCTGCGGGTCGGCCGCCACGCTCGGTGAGAACGCCAGTCCGTTGGCCGGAGCCGACGGCAGGCTCGTCTCCCCGGATCCCGCGGCGGTCGTGATCACCAGCTTGCCGGTGTAGTCCTGCGGCGTCGTGTTGTTGAACCCGCAGGCCTGCACGTCGTATGTCGCCTGGACCAGGTCGGACGCCGTGACCCGCTCGGTGGTCTGCGCGGTGTCGCTGGACCCCACCTCGTTGTCGCCGCCGCCCTCACGGACGACGCTGAGGATCTCGTCGCTGGTGTCCTCACTCAGCAGGACCGGCTTCCAGGATATGGAGAAGTCGAACTTCGCCGTGACGGTGGCGTAGGCCACGGCCGGTACCGAGACGGTGATCTTCTCCACATCAGGGGTCGAGGTGCCGCCGTTGCAGTCGCTGGTCGGGTTGACGCCGACCGGGATGGTGCCGGTCCAGGTGACCGTCGTCGTGGCACCGGCGCTGGTGGGCACCGTCACCGACTGGGATGGGGGAGCGGCGGCCTGCGAGACGGCCAGCGGCGCGATGGCGCCCAGGGCAGTGGCGGCAACAGTGGCGACGACCAGACGGCGCACGAGCATCCCCCTCGAGATGGAACGGGCCGCGATGTGCCCGCTGGCGGATTGTGACACCGAACACCCGTGTGCGCCTACCCCTGCGCCCGCCCAGGGCTGCAGGGGTTTGCGGGCGGTTGGTCACGGGATGGTGACGGCCCTGGTGAAGACGTCCTGGTCGTTGGCCACCGGGGCGTTCGGCGCGGGTCCGACGCACACGGCGGCCGCACGGGTCGGCGTCCCCGTCCCCGGACAGAGGAACTCGTCGGGGTTGCGGGTGTCCGACCACACCGGGTGGGCCGTCCTCGCGCTGGCGTCCAGGCCCATGTAGTCGCCCCAGAACACGCCCGAGAACTCCGTGGCCGGTGGCATCGCGCTGCTGGTGGTCCGCTGGTGGGTGAATCCGGTCCGGTCGGTCGTGGCGGAGACGGTGATGTCGCTGTACCCGGTCCTGTTGTCAGGGCCGTAGGAGCGGTCGTAGTAGGCGACAGCCAGTGCGCCGCTGCGGGTGAAGGACGCCCACTGCCAGAACTGGTCGGTGCGCCGCTGGGCGGCGCTGTCGGAGACCTCCGGCAGCAGCCGCGGGTCGACGTGCGTCCCGGAGAAGGAGCCACCCCTGTTGGTCGAGACGCTGTACAGGATGCCATTGTTGCAGCCGCCGTTCTTGACACCCGTGTAGAGGTTGGTGCCGTAGGCGGCGGAGAACCCAGCCGGCGTGCACCCGCTGCGCTCGTTGGAGTCGCGGTTGATGTAGGACGCCATGGTCACCACGACCCGGCTCCGGTCGGTCGGGTCCGCCGCGCCTACCGGGTAGTTGGCGGCCCGGAAGATCGAGTTCTGGCTCCGGCCCTTCTCCGGCACACACGCTCGTCCGGGGTCCTGGCCGCCCTGGTAGGTCGCGCAGTCGGGCAGGTCGTAGTAGTCGGTCACCTTGGTCACCGGCGAGAACGACGCGCCGCCGTCGGTCGAGCGGGTCAGCAGGACCTGGTTGCGGTTGTCCGATCCCCTGACCACGTTGTTGAAGTTGGCGAAGACGACGTAGAGGGTCCCGTCCGGCCCGACGAAGGGCTGCGAGAACTGGTTCTCGTTGCACCGCCCCCTCGGCGTGGGGAGCCCGAAGGTGTTGCCGCACATGGAGCTGTCGCGGCTGACCAGCACGGGGGCGGAGAACGACTCGCCGTAGTCGGCGGAGTGCGCCTCGTAGATGTAGGCGGTGCCGTTGGCGGCGAACGTGGTCCAGGTGACGTAGACCCGGTCCGCGAAGCGGCTGCCGGGGTGGTTGTCCACCGCCATCAGCTGCTTGTCGAGCAGGACGTTCCCGGCGCCGGCGGTGTCGCTGTGGGTGGCGACCGGTCGGCCGGGGAAGTTCCAGGACGCACCCTTGGTGCCGGTCGAGCGGTAGACGTAGAACGCGCTGGACTGGTCCGGGTTCGGTGATACCGCGTTGCCTCGGTTGAACATCTGACATGACAGGTAGGCGTTGCCCTTGGTGTCCCACGCCACCGACGTGTCACCCGAGGCCTGCCAGTACTGGCGGGCCGTGCCGACGAAGTCGCCTCGGGTGAACGCGTTGGGTGTGGTGGAGTCGGCCCAGGTCTTCCCGCCGTCCAGGGAGTAGGAGACTCCGCACGTGCCGTCGCCCCGGCGGTAGTCGTTGTAGCTGGCGACCAGGTGCATCGGGTTCGTCGGGTCCACGGCGACCGAGGTCTCGTTCTGCGCCTGGCCCCGTCCCTGCAGGTCGGCGTCGGTGAGGTTGAGGCAGTTGACGTTGACCTTGACGTTGCTACCGCGGGACTGGCGGCAGCCGTTCGGTCCCGGGCGCTGCGGCACGCTGGTCGCTCGCAACGGCGCAGCAGCCCTGGCCTGGCTGCTGGCGGAGGCGGCGTCCAGCTCCATGCTCATCGTGCCGGACACCAGCCGCTTCTGGATGTGGTTCAGCCGGCTGAAGCCGAAGCCGGCTGCGGTGGCGGAGGAGGCGCTCACCGCGACCAGGCCGGCCAGGACGAGGCTGCTGACACCGACCAGCGGGGCCAGACGTCGGGAACGGCGCATGAGACAACCCTTCGACGCGTGACCAGGTCAGCGGCAGCGGCTGGTCCGACCGCCCACCGACGGCGTTGCCCGTATCCCGGGTGGCGCTCGGCCCGCTCAGGCTAGACCTGGCACAAAGCGGACACAAGGGGTCAGTCTGCCGGTCTCGGCGGCGTGAGCGAAGGGTATCGGCGGGTGTAGGGAGAGGTTGAGTGGACCCGAGGAAACCCGGCCGAGCGGGTCAGCTGGGGCCGGGGAGGGTGAGCAGCACCCGCCCGTCCGGCGTGACGACCCGGAACGCGGCCACCCGGTTCACCGGGAGGCCGGTGCTCCCGGTGACGCCGTCGGCGCCGTCGTACTCGGCCCGCCAGGAGGCGGCGACGTCGGTTGCGCCGCTGCGGTCGACCACCACGAGCCGGCAGCGCTGCCCCTTGGCGACACCGGTGAGCTGCAGCCGCAGCTGCGTGCCCCACTGCCGGGGGGTGGCCTCGACCCGTGCCGTCACCGACTTCGCCGTCGCGGTGGTGACCTGCGTGGTGGCGGAGCCGGCGGCCTGGCCGCCCAGGACGATCGCGGCGGACGCCGCGCCGGCGGTGAGGAACCCGCCGCCGGCGGCGGCGGCGATCCGGCGCCGCCGTTGGCGGTTCTGCTGACCGAGCCGTGCGGCGGCGGCCTCCAGGAGCCGGTGCACCGGCTGTCCGGCGGGCTCGGCCGGGCCGGCCAGTGCGGCGACCTGTGGCTCGTCGAGCATCCCGAGCAGCCCGGGAAGCCCGGCCAGTTCGGCGAGCTCCTCGCGGCAGCCGGGGCAGGCCTGCAGGTGTGCGGTGACGGCGGCTCGTTCGGGGGGGTCGACGACACCCAGCACGTAGGTGCCGAGCGAGAGGCGCACCTGTCGGCAGTCGTCCCTGATCGGGGCACTCACGGCGTGATCCCTCTCTCCTCGCACACCAGGCGAAGCGCGCGCAGCGCGTAGTACGTGCGCGACTTCACCGTGCCCGGTGGTATGCCCAGCGCCGCCGCGGCGGAGGACACCGTCCCGCCCCGGTAGTAGGTCTCCAGCAGCACCTCCCGGTGCTCCGGCCGCAGCTCACGGACGGCGTCAGCGACCTGCCACGCCTGCAGCTCGCGGTCGAGCAGGTCGTCGGCCGGCACCGTCGCCAACGAGCGGTCGCTCACCTCGGTGGGGCGGCTGCGGCGAGCCCGGTGCAGGTCGATGAGGATGTGGTGCGCGACCGTGAACAGCCACGGGCGCACCGACCCGCGGTCCGGGCTCAGCGCGTCGGGGTGCTGCCATGCCCGCAACAGCGTCTCCTGGACGACGTCCTCTGCCAGCGCATGGTCACCCGCAGTGAACCGGCGCGCGTAGGACAGCAGTGCCGGGCCGTGCTCGACGTACAGCGCGCGCAGCAGCGCCGCCCCGTCGGGGTACTCGGCTCGTGGGTCGGCCGGCCCGCCGGCGCTGCCGACCCGTCGCTGGGCACCGGTCATCACGTTCCGCCGCGTGTCGTGCCGCCAGGGGGAGGCATCACGCCGGCAGCACCTCGCCCCCGACGAGCTTGACCGGGAACGGGTGCAGCGGCCGCGGCGCCGGCCCTTCGAGCACCTTGCCGGTCGTGGCGGAGTAGACCGACCCGTGACAGGGGCAGTTCAGCGTCTTGCCGGCCGGGGCGACGGTGCACCCCATGTGGGTGCAGATGGCGCTGAAGCCCACCGCTGTGCGCTCCGACGGACGGGCGATGATGACGGGCTTGCCGGCGGGATCCGTGGCCGCCACCGCCGAACCGACCGTGATTCCATCCAGCCTGGCCAGTGGTCTCGCGCGCCTCGACGTGGACGCCGCGCCGGAGCTAGAGCTCCCGCTGACGCCGGACCCGGTGGATGCGCTCGGCGCGGCTGCATCCGGTGCTGACTGCCCTGAGCACGCGCTCACCCCGGCAGCGGCGACGCCGGCGACGCCGCCGAGCACGACCCTGCGCGGCAGTGCGTCAGTCATGAGGCTCCTTATGGGTGCTCGCTTGCTCGTCATCTCGTATCACGGCCACGGTGAACAGAAGGTTCACAGTGCCCTCGCACCGCCCTGCGGGCGCGGCCGCTGAACCGAACGGTGACCACGGCCGTTGAAGGGGGTAGGAGCCTCTACCGGCCGCCCAACGAAGAGGCACCGCTCGGCCGCAGTCGTTACGCGCCCTGCACTGGTGCGAGAGGAGCTCGATGCCGACCGTGTCCACGCCGAACTCGTCCTCACCGCAGGTCGGCCGGCGCCGGACAGCCGCTGCGGTCCTGCGGTTCGCGGCGGTGGCTGCCCTGGGGGTGTCCGCCGCCGTGCACGCGGCCCTGGCCGGCTTGTACGGTGCGGGGCTGCCGGGGATCACCCTGGGAAAGCAGTTCGTCGTCCAGGCGGCCGTGACGGCCGTCGTCGCCGGCTGGCTGCTGCTGCGTGACACGCCGCTGGCGTGGCTGGCTGGAGCAATCGTCATGGTCGGCACGCTGGCCGCGATCCTGGCGGCGCACACCGGCAGCGGTCTGCCCCAGCTCGGTCCGCTGCCCGGGATCCGCGAACAGGGCTACGACGGCCGGCAGGTGCTCACCATGGCCGCCGAGGCGCTCTACCTGGTGTTTGCCGCCATCCGGGTCCTCACGCGAGGGTCGCGGTGAGCCGTCGCGGGCGCCTACCCCGCCGGGAAGAACGCCAGCCGCTGGATGGCGGGGTCGCCGTTGACGTTGGTCGCGTCTCCTCCGATGTAGACGCCGCTGCCCGAGTCACTCAGGCAGGAGGCCCAGCCCGCTCCGCGCCCGGTCTCGGACGAGTTGTTCCAGGCCAGGACGGCCTTGCCGTAGTTGGGGTCGGACGGCTTGACCGTGATCGCCCCGATCCCGTAGTGGGTCTGCTGGGTGGCTCTGACCTTGACGCCGTTGATCCGTACGGCGTGGTTGAGGTTCTTGTTGTGGCCGCCGGTGTAGACGTAGTCACCGGTGTCGCAGACGGTGAACAGCGAGTCGAAGCCGGTGGCGTTGACGATCATCGGCACCGCGTTGGCGTTGTCGTCTCCCTTGAACCGGGTGTAGGAGTCGCACAGCGCCGGGTAGGCGTCGAAGCCGCCGCCGCCTGAGGCAGCGATGTTGAAGAACTGCCCGGTCGGGTCCCAGTCGACGCCTCGGGCCCAGGTGTCCTTGTCCGAGCACTGCGACTCGCTGGCGTCCAGGTGGGTCGGTGCATTCCAGGGAGAGGCGCTCGTGGAGCCGCCGGAGGCGTTGATGGCCAGCAGGACCACCTCCTTGTGGGTCTTGCCGCCGACCTGTGCGAAGTTGCCGATCACCGCAGCTCGGGTCTGTTGCGGGTTGACGGAGATCTGGGCCACCTTCGTTCCTGTCGTGGTGGTGACCACGCCGGAGATGGGTACGCTGACGGCGCTGGTCAGTGCCCCCGTGCTGGGGTCCACCGACCCCAGCGCCTTCCGGGTCTGCCCCGCGATGTGGTCGAAGGAGCCGCCGAGCCACAGGTTGCGCCCCACGAGCAACACGTCGTTGACCACGCAGGCGCCGCCGCCCGAGCAGACTCTGGCGTTGAAGCTGCTGATCGCCCCGGCTGCTGTGATCGCGGCCAGCCCCTTGCGCTGGACGCCGGACCCTCCGGGTCCGGACGACGCCGTCGTGAACGCTCCCGCCGCGTAGATGACGCTTCCGTCGGCGTTCGCAGCCAGCCCTGTCACCGGTGCGTCCCGGTAGGACGTGGCGGACTTGTAGAGGTGAGGCTTCCAGGTGGTGTCGAGCTTGTGGGTGCTCACACTGAACCGGAAGATGTTGTGGAACCCACCCGTGGTCACGCCACCGGACTTGACGTCGCTGATGATGCCGGAGGCGTAGATCCAGTCACCCACCTTGAGCAGGTCGAGCACTCGTCGACATGCCTCCGGGTCAGGCACCGAGGGGTAGCACTGGCCACCGACGACCGCCGGGGTCGCGGGGGATGCGACATCCGACACCAAGCCGGACACCGGCTCGGACGCGCCCGCCGGCCCCACACCAACACCAGCCAGCGCGAGCGCTCCGGCGACAGCCGCTACCCACTTCCTGGCCACAATCACGTCGCCCCTTCGGCATGCGAGAACCCGCTGCTGACCGCGTGCCGGAGCGTCGCTGACCGATCGTCCGGGTCTTTTCCGCGTGAGGCACGCTAGTCCAGGTGAGCGCCGCTTGGTGGTAGAACCGGACAATCCCACACGGCTGCCCGGCGGGTGGACCGTTGTGCTGGGTCACCGGTTGGGGGCGCCGACGTCAGGTTGCCCGCAGAAGCGGACAGCACAGACATGGCCGGCCCGAGACCAATCCTTGAGGCGACGCGCAGCGAACGCATGTGGACGGGCCAATAGGCTCCGAAATGACATCGACCCACGATGAGGACGACGGATGACGACCTTTGAGCGCAGCGTGCATGGGGGGGACTCGGCCGCGCTGGAGTCGCCGTTGCGGCCGTGGGCCGGCTCGGCGGCCGCAGTCGCCGCCATGGCCAACGTCGCCTGGGTGCCCGGCCACCTGCTCGCCGCCCCGTACGTCGGTGCGCTTCAGGCCCTGCTGACGCTGACCTTTCTTGCCATCGCCGCTCTGCTGCTGTGTTATGACGCTCCGCTGGTCTACCTGGCCTGCACGGCCGTGGGGTCGCTGGCGCTGGTGGGGTACATCGCGACGAGGACCGTCGCCCGCCTGCAGGTCGGTGAGGATGTCGGCGACTGGTTCGACCCCGTCGGCGTCATCGCGATCGCCGCGGGGGTCGCGGCCGTCGCCCTCTCGCTGACGGCTTTGCGCCGGTCGCAGCAGCTACCTGTTGGCTGAGCGCGCCGGCAGCGCCGCCGCTCGGGTCGCTGCGTCCTGGGCTCGCGAGGTGTTCATGCAACCCGAATGCTCCGCTCATCCACTGCACATCGAGGTGGGGGACCGTTGGGACATGGAGAGCATCTGGACCGTGGTCGCTGTGGCGATCTGCTGGCTGGCACTGGCGGGAGTGACAACCCTGGTAGCGGGCCGCACGCTACGGCTCCGTGACCGCCAGGTACCAACGAGCGAGCCCCGGCCACGGACAGCGACGACGACCGGCTACGCGGCCCCGGGGTCGGTCCAGCCGAGCACGAGGTACCGCTCGTAGGTCTGGTCCACCTCGGCGCCGAGAGCGGCCAGCCGCTCGTGCTCTGCCGGTCCCGGAGGGTTGGCGTTCTTGCCCTGGAACGGCGCCCACGCGTCGTCATACGCCTTCAGCGCGGCGGCCCACGCCCGCATGGCGGTCAGCTTCACATTGCTGGAGCTCATGGCCACCATCGTGCCCCCAGGTTGGCAACGCGTGGTCTGCCACGCGCCAGCCGTCCGCCAAATCTTCGCCACGACTCCGGGGGCGCTCGTCGTGGCTGCTCGCCAAGAGGACGGACGCGGCAGCCGCTTCAGATTTCTGGCAGTGTCGTGACATGCACGACGAGGTTCGCGTATGGGTCGACGGCCGACGGCTGCCGCCCGACGCCCCGGCCATCTCGGTTCTCGACCATGGCGTGACGGTGGGTGACGGGGCCTTCGAGACGTGCAAGGTCGTGGACGGCACAGCCTTCGCCCTGACGCGGCACGCCCGACGGCTGGACCGCTCGCTGGCGGGCCTCGGCCTGCCGCCGGCCGACCACGGGCACATCGCAGGCGGCATGGAGCAGGTCCTGAGCGGGGATCCGATCCGCTTCGGCCGTCTGCGCTACAGCGTCACGGGAGGGGCGGGGCCGCTCGGGTCCGACCGGCTGGAGTCGCCGCTCACCTACATCGTCACCGCGGCTGCGCAGCCGAAGCCCCCGGCGAGCGTCAAGGTCGTGGTCGTTCCCTGGACGCGGAACGAGCGCAGTGCCACCGCCGGGCTCAAGACGACGTCGTATGCGGACAACGTGGTCGCGCTCGCGTACGCCGCCCGACGCGGCGCCAGCGAGGCGATCTTCGCCAACACCCGCGGTGAGCTGTGCGAAGCCACCGGTTCCAACGTGTTCGTCGTCCGTGCGGGCTCCATCCTGACGCCGCCGCTGTCCTCCGGGTGCCTCGCGGGCATCACCCGGGAGCTCACGCTCGAGTGGTGCCGTTCGGCGGGGATGGACGTGCGCGAGGAGCACCTGCCCCTGGACGCGCTCACCACCTCCGACGAGGTCTTCCTGACCTCCTCGACGAAGGACGTCATGGCCGTGCACGCCGTGGACGACGCCGCGGTGACCTGCGGGCCCACGACCGCTGCAGCCGCTCAGCTGTTCGCGCAGCGGGCAGCCGAGACGACGGACCCGTGAGCCTGCCGGAGGACGCGCCGACGCGCAGCGAGCGGCGCGGCGCCGGGTCTGCGACGCCAGGCGGCCTGGCACCGCGCAGGGACTGGGAGTGGCGGCGCAGGATCCGCGCCAACCCTGCCGGCCTCCGGGTCTACCGCGTCGCGGTGGCGGTCGCCGGCACGGTCGTCGTCGTCGTCGGTCTGATCCTGCTGCCGCTGCCCGGACCGGGATGGGTCATCGTGTTCCTGGGCATCGGCATCTGGGCCTCAGAGTTCGCCTGGGCTCGGCGACTGCTCACGTTCGCCAAGGACAAGGTCCGCCAGTGGACCTCCTGGACACGGCGGCAGGCCGGCCACGTCAAGGCGGTGCTGGCGTTCCTCGCCGTCGCGGTTGTCCTGGCCGTCTGCTACGGCTACCTGAAGTGGCAGGGCGCTCCGGCACTGCTGCCCGACAGCATCGAGAGCTGGCTCACCAGCGGCCTCTCCCTGCCCGATTAGGGCACCGTCCGGCGCAGCGACTATCTTCGTCTGCGTCGCTGCGCCGAGACTGTGCCAGGGCAGTACTGCGGACGTGTAGCTCAGCTGGTTAGAGCGCTCGCTTCACACGCGAGAGGTCAGGGGTTCGAGTCCCTTCACGTCCACGGCGTGAGCTCGGCGCGCGGTCTCTGCTCGCCGGCCGAAAGTCCGGCGACCCGCGTGACACGGGCCCGATAGCATCGACCGGTCGCCCCGCAGCGCGGCATACCAACCGGTTCGAGGAGTCGTCGATGTCTGCCCAGGTCACCGTGTCCGTCGCCGGGGGCGAGCGAGCGGTCGCGGCGGGCACGACGGCTGCTGACCTCCTGGGCGCGGACAGGACCGTGGTGGTCTGCCGGGTCAACGGCCAGCTGCGTGACCTGGCAACGGTGCTCGCCGATGGCGACATCGTCGAGCCCGTCACCGTGGAGTCGCCGGACGGCTTGGACGTGCTGCGTCACTCGACCGCGCACGTGCTTGCCCAGGCCGTCCAGCAGGTCCGCCCTGACGCCCGGCTGGGCATCGGACCTCCGGTGCACGACGGGTTCTACTACGACTTCGACGTCGCTGAGCCGTTCACCCCCGAGGACCTGCGCCAGCTGGAGAAGGTCATGCAGCGCATCGTGGGCGAGGGGCAGACCTTCGTCCGGCGCGTGGTGAGCGAGGAGGAGGCGCGTGCCGAGCTCGCTGACGAGCCGTACAAGCTCGAGCTGATCGGGCTCAAGGGGCCGCAGGCGGGTGAGGCCGCCGAGGGAGCGGGCGTCGAGGTGGGCCTGGACACCGGTGCCGGGCTGACCATCTACGACAACGTGCGACGCACCCGCGACGGCGGCTCGGAGGTGGCGTGGCGGGACCTGTGCCGGGGCCCTCACGTGCCCACCACCAAGGTGCTGGGCAGCGGGTTCTCGCTGATGCGCAGCTCCGCGGCCTACTGGCGTGGGTCCGAGCAGAATCCCGCGCTGCAACGGGTCCACGGCACCGCATGGCCGTCCAAGACCGAGCTGCGCGCCTACCTGGACCGCCTCGCCGAGGCCGAGCGACGGGACCACCGCAGGCTCGGTGCGGAGCTGGACCTCTTCTCCTTCCCCGAGGAAATCGGGTCGGGTCTGGCGGTGTTCCACCCCAAGGGCGGCATCGTCCGCAAGGAGATGGAGGGGTACTCGCGGCGACGGCACGAGGAGGCGGGATACGAGTTCGTCTACTCCCCGCACATCACCAAGGGGGGCCTGTTCGAGACCTCAGGGCACCTGCAGTGGTTCGCGGAGTCGATGTACCCCCCGATGGTCGTCGACGAGGAGCGCGACGCCGAGGGCAACGTGCGCAGGCAGGGAGTCGACTACTACCTCAAGCCGATGAACTGCCCGTTCCACTGCCTGATCTTCCGCTCGCGGGGGCGGTCCTACCGCGAGCTGCCGCTGCGGCTCTTCGAGTTCGGCAGCGTGTACCGGTACGAGAAGTCCGGCGTCGTGCACGGGCTGACCCGGGTCCGCGGCATGACCCAGGACGACGCACACATCTACGTCACCGAGGAGCAGCTCCAGGGCGAGCTCACGAGCCTGCTCACCTTCGTGGTCGACCTGCTGCGCGACTACGGCCTGGACGACTTCTACCTGGAGCTGTCCACCCGCAACGACGAGAAGTACGTCGGCACCGACGAGAGCTGGTCGAAGGCCACCGACGCCCTGCGCACCGCGGCCGAGGCGTCCGGCCTGGCGCTCGTGCCGGACCCGGCGGGTGCGGCGTTCTACGGCCCGAAGATCTCGGTGCAGGCTCGGGACGCCATCGGCCGGACCTGGCAGATGTCGACCATCCAGGTCGACTTCAACATGCCCGAGCGGTTCGACCTGGAGTACCAAGCCGCCGACGGCTCCCGGAAGCGGCCGATCATGGTGCACCGGGCGCTCTTCGGCTCGATCGAGCGGTTCTTCGGGGTCCTGACCGAGCACTACGCCGGCGCCTTCCCTCCCTGGCTGGCGCCGGTGCAGGTGGTGGGGATCCCCGTTGCTGCGGAGTACGAGGACTACCTGCACGCGGTTGCCCGGCGGCTGCGTGAGCGCGGCATCCGTGTCGAGGTGGACACCTCCGACGACCGGTTCCCGAAGAAGATCCGGTCGGCGTCGAAGGCGAAGGTGCCGTTCGTGCTGATTGCGGGCGAGCAGGACGCGTCGGCGCAGGCCGTGTCGTTCCGCTACCGGGACGGCTCGCAGAAGAACGGCGTCCCGATCGCGGAGGCGGTCCAGGAGATCGTGTCGGCCGTGGAGCGCCGGGTGCAGGTCTAGTCGTGCCGCAGCCGGGTGCCGGCCACAGGCCGATGGAGGATGCAGGCGAGCTGCCGGGGACGCCGGACGGGTTCGAGCGGCTCTGGACGCCGCACCGGATGGTCTACATCGACGGCGAGCGGCCGACCGACGAGGAGGGCAGCGGCTGCCCGTTCTGCACCTCTCCGACCCGGGACGACGCCCAGGGCCTGGTCGTGCACCGCGGCGAGCGCTGCTTCGTCGTGCTGAACCTGTTCCCCTACAACCCCGGACACCTGCTTGTCTGCCCCTACCGGCACGTCTCCCTCTACGTCGACCTGGACGACGCGGAGACGCTGGAGCTGGCGGCGCTTACCAAGGCCGCGCTCAGGGCGCTGCGAGCGGCGTCCGACCCCGGAGGCTTCAACATCGGGATGAACCAGGGGTCCGTGGCCGGCGCCGGCGTGCGCGCGCACCTGCACCAGCACATCGTCCCCAGGTGGGGCGGCGACGCGAACTTCCTGCCCGTCATCGGGCAGACGAAGGCACTCCCGCAGCTCCTGGAGGACACGAGGCAGCGCCTGGTCGCCGCCTGGCCGGTGTGACACCGATCCCGCGGCGCCGTACGGCGAGGGTATGGCTCCCGAGGGCGGCCGAGAAGGCCCTCAGCCGGCGTCCTCCAGACGGGCCCGGACCAGTGCCGGCGGCATGGGCTCGTAGCGCAGCGGCGTCCTGGTGAACGACCCGGTGCCGCGGGACACCGAGCGCAGGTCGATCGGGTACCGCGGCAGCTCGGTCTGCGGCACCTCCGCCAGGACCGTCGTGCGCCCGCTCTCCGACGCGTCGCCGGGCTCGGTCCCCACGACCCTGCCGCGCCGGGAGCGGAGGTCGCTCAGGACGGCGCCGACGTACTCGTCCGCGACCAGTACCCGCACGTCGTCGACCGGCTCCAGCAGGGTCACCGCGCTCGGCGAGGCGGCGTCGCGTAGCGCCAGCGCGCCGGCGGTCTGGAAGGCCATGTCGCTGGAGTCGACGGCGTGGGCGCGGCCGCCGACCAGGGTCACCTCAAGGTCGACCATCGGGTATCCGGCCAGGCAGCCCCGCTCCGCCTGGGCGCGGACGCCCTTCTCCACGCTCGCGATGAACTGTCGCGGGACCGCCCCGCCCACGACCCGGTCGACGAAGACGATGCCGGACCCGCGCTCCAACGGCGACACCTCGATGTCCGCGACGGCGTACTGCCCGTGGCCACCGCTCTGCTTGACGTGCCGCCCGTGACCGGTCGCCGCGACGACGAAGGTCTCGCGCAGGGCCACCTTCAGCGGCTCGGACTCGACCGACACGGCATACCGGTCACGCAGCCGGCCGAGCAGGACCTCGACGTGAGCCTCTCCCATTGCCCAGAGCACCACCTGGTGCGTGGTCGGGTTGTGCTCCAGCCGCATGGTGGGGTCCTCGGCCACGAGCCGCTGCAGCGCGCCCGCCAGCTTGTCCTCGTCGGCGTTGGAGGACGCCCGGATCGCGACCGGCAGCAGCGGCTCCGGCAGAACCCATGGCTCGACCAGCGCCGGCGAGCTGGGGTCGCTGAGCGTGTCGGAGGTCTCCGCGTGCCCCAGCTTGGCGACTGCCACGACGTCGCCGGCGACCGCGGGGCCGCGCGGGCGAAGCAGGTCGCCCAGGGGCGAGGCAAGCAGCCCGATCCTCTCGTCGGAGTCGTGGTCGGGGTGCTGGGAGACCCTGTCCGCGCTGCCGTCGCCCGAGCTGTGAGCGCTGCTCGGGCGGTCGGCGCGGCTGAGGTGGCCCGAGACGTGGACCACCGAGTCGGGGCGCAGGGTGCCGCTGAAGACCCGGAGCACGCTGACCCGGCCGACGTAGGGGTCGCTGGTCGTGCGCACCACCTCCGCGACCAGCGGTGCGGCCGGGTCGCAGCGCAGCGGCGGAAGGGGGCGGCCATCCGGTCGGGTCGCGGCGGGCAGCGGGTGCTGGGCGGGCGAGGGGAAACCCGCCTCCAGCAGGTAGAGCAGCTCCTGGAGGCCGGTGCCATTCTGCGCCGAGACGGGAAGCACCGGGTGGAAGCGGCCTCGGGACACCGCCGTGAGCAGGTCCGCCGTCAGGACGTCCAGGCCCACCTCCTCGCCGGAGAGGTAGCGCTCTAGCAGCGTGTCGTCCTCCGACTCCTGGATGATCGCCTCGACCAGCTCGGCGCGGGCGCCTTCCACCAGCTCCCGGTGGCGGTCCTCGGCGTCGCGGACCACCCGCGCGCCGCTGGAGTAGTCGTAGATCTGCTGGGACAGCAGGCCCAGGGTCGCGGTGATGGACTCGTCCTCCCCGTGCAGGGGGAGATACAGCGGCAGCACCACATCGGCTCCACCGTCACCGAAGACCCGCTGGCAGATCGCCACGGTGTCCTCGAAGTCGGCCCGACCGGCGTCCAGCTTGGTCACCGCCACCGCGCGCGGCATACCGACGGCGGCGCACTCCTGCCAGAGCATCGTGGTCGCGGCGTCGACCCCGTCGGCAGCTGACACGACGAACACCGCCGCGTCCGCTGCGCGCAGCCCGGCCCTCAGCTCACCGACGAAGTCGGGGTAGCCGGGCGTGTCGATCAGGTTGACCACCACCTCACCGGTGAGGACCGAGGCCACCGTGAGCGAGACCGAGCGCGTGTCTGCGGCCGGCCTGGGCCGGTACCCCGGCGTCGTCGCGGCGACCAGGCGCTCGAACAGCGTCGTCTTGCCGGCGCCGCTGTGCCCGACCAGGACGACGTTGCGCAGCGCGCCCGGAGAGGTGGCCTCCGGTGCGGCTGCAGCGGTGTCCGCCGCAGGCCGGCCGCTCATCGTTGCTCACCCATGTCGACACGATGGCCCGATCCGTCGGGAGCCACAAGCGCAAACGGCCGGTCAGTACGCTGAGCGGACCATGCTGAACCGTTTCGCGCGTGCCCTCGTCACGCGCCTCCTCACCCCTGTCGCCAGGGCGTTTCTGCGGCTCGGCATCAGCCCGGACGTGGTGACGGTCGTCGGCACCCTGGGTGTCTGCGTCGGCGCCCTGGCCTTCTACCCTCGGCACCAGTTCTTCTGGGGGACCATCGTGGTCGCCGTCTTCGCCTTCTCGGACACGGTCGACGGGGTGATGGCACGGATGTCGGGGCGGTCCACCAAGTGGGGGGCCTACCTGGACTCGACGCTCGACCGGGTCGGCGACAGCGCGATCTTCGGCGGCCTGGTCCTGTACTACGCGCACGACACCGCCAGGTACTACATCGGCGGCCTGGCGCTGGCCTGCCTCATCCTCGGCAGCGTTGTCAGCTATGCCAAGGCGCGGGCCGAGGGGCTCGGGATGACCGCTGACGTGGGCATCGCCGAGCGCGCCGACCGGCTCGTCGCCGTCCTCGGGGCCACGGGGCTGGTCGGCCTGGGCGCGCCGGAGGCGCTGCTCGCAGTGGTCCTCTCCGTGCTCGCCCTCGCCAGCCTGGTGACCGTCGTCCAGCGGATGCTCGAGGTCCGCCGGCAGGCGCTGGGCGCGGCGTGAGCCGGCTCGGCGACCGGCTGGCCCTGCTCGGCTACCGCGCCGGCTGGACGACCGTGCGGAGGCTGCCGCCGCGGGTGGCGTATGCCGCGTTCGACGTCCTCGCCCACGTCGCCTACCGCCGCGGCGGCCATGGCGTCGACCGCCTGCGCTCCAACTACGCGCTGGTCCGCCCGCACGAGGGCCCGCTCGAGCTCGAGGCGCTGGTCCGGGCCGGCCTGCGGTCGTACCTGCGCTACTGGTGCGACGCGTTCCGGCTGCCGGACCTGCGGCAAGCCGACCTGGACGCCTCGGTCCGAGGTGTCAACCACGAGCCGCTGCGGGCGCTGCTCGACGCCGGTCGACCGGTGATCGTCTTCCTGGGGCACATCGGCAACTGGGACCTGGGCGGCGCCTGGTCGACCACCCACCTGGCGCCGGTGCACACCGTCGCGGAGCGGCTCCAGCCGGAGGAGCTCTTCGACCAGTTCCTGGCGTTCCGCGAGCGGCTCGGGATGAGAATCGTGCCGCTGACGGGGGGCGACGACGTCTTCCGCACCCTGGTGCGGTTCTGCCGGGAGGGCCGCCTCGTCGCCCTGCTGGCCGACCGGGACATGACCGATGGTGGGGTCGAGGTGGACCTGTGCGGGCGCCGGGCCCGGATGGCGGTCGGGCCGGCGGCGCTGGCGGTGAGCACGGGGGCGGCGCTGTTCACCTGCACGCTGTACTACGAGCGCTCCAGCGCGCCGCCGCCGCTGTGGAGGACCTCTGCCGGGTCGGGCAGCGGCTACACCACCGTCGTGACCTTCTCCGACCAGGTGCCGGTGCCTGCGTCGGGCACGACCCGCGAGAAGGTGGCGGTGATGACCCAGACCTGCGCAGACACCTTCGGTGCGGCGGTCCGAGCTCATACCGAGGACTGGCACATGATGCAGCGCGTCTTCGTCGGTGGGCCCGCGGGGGCCGACCGGCGGTGAGGATCGGCATTGTCTGCCCCTACTCCTTCGACATCCCCGGAGGCGTCCAGTTCCACGTGCGCGACCTCGCCGAGGCCCTGATCGCCCACGGCCACGTGGTGAGCGTGCTGGCTCCTGCTGACGACGACACCCCCCTGCCCTCCTACGTCGTGAGCTGCGGGCGGGCGGTGCCGGTCCGCTACAACGGGTCGGTGGCCCGGCTCTCCTTCGGCCCTCTGACCGCGGCCAGGGTCGGCCGGTGGGTCGACGCCGGGGGGTTCGACGTGGTCCACCTGCACGAGCCGGTGACTCCCAGCATCTCGGTCCTGGCGCTGTGGGCGGTGGAGGGGCCGATCGTGGCGACGTTCCACAGCTCGAACCTGCGCTCGCGGATGATGCAGGCGGCATACCCGCTGCTGCGGCCGAGCCTGGAGAAGATCGGCGGCCGGATCGCGGTGTCCGAGGACGCCCGGCGCACCGTCACCAGCCACTACGGCGGCGATGCGGTGGTCATCCCCAACGGCGTGTTCGTCGAGACCTTCGCGCGGGCGCTGCCGCGCCCGGAGTGGCAGGGCACCGTGCGGCCGCCGTCGGCCCCCACCCTGGCGTTCCTCGGGCGCATCGACGAGCCGCGCAAGGGCCTGCCCGTGCTCACGGCGGCGATGCCCGCGGTCCTGGAGGCCTTCCCGGGCGCCCGGCTGCTCATCGCCGGGCACGGGGACCAGGAGGCGGCGCGGGAGCGGATGACGCCCGCCGTCGCGGCCGCCTGCACCTTCCTGGGCGGCGTGAGCGACGAGGACAAGGCCCGGCTGCTGGCCTCGGTCGACCTCTACGTCGCACCGCACACCGGGGCCGAGAGCTTCGGCATCGTGCTGATCGAGGCGATGAGCGCCGGCTGCCCGGTGCTGGCCAGTGACCTCCCCGCGTTCGTGCGCGTGCTCGACGGCGGCACGGTGGGCCAGACCTTCCAGAACGAGGACGCCGCCGACCTCGCGGCCTCCGCCGTCGCGTTGTTGCGCGACCCGAGGCGGCGGGCGGCCCTGGCCGCCGCGGGCCGGCGCTGGGTCGCGCGCTTCGACTGGTCGGTCGTCTCAGGCCAGGTCATGGCGGTGTACGAGACCGTCACGCTGGGCGCCGCGACCGTGCGCGGCGCGCTCGAGCCCGGGTCGGTGTGGTCCCGGGTGCTGCGGACCGGGCGAGGAGCCGACGGGTGAGTCTGGACTGGGTGTTCGTGGCGCTCGCCGTCGCCGCGCTGGTCGCGTGGTACCTCTCCTACACCGCCGCTCGCCTGGACCGGCTGCACGCGCGGGTGGAGGGCTCGCTCAGCGCCCTGGACGCCCAGCTCGTCCGTCGGGCCGAGGCGACGCTCGAGCTGGCCAACTCGGGAGCCCTGGACCCGGCCTCGGCGCTGCTGCTGGCCGGTGCCGCGTCCGACGCGCTCGAGGCCAGCGACGAGCGGTATGCCGGGCGTGAGGCGATCGAGAGCGACCTCACCGAGGCGCTGGCAGCCGCCCTGACACCGGACGTGGTGGCCTCGCTGGATGCCCACCGAGCCCGTGCCACCGATGGTGACGCCACTGCCTCCGAACCCGCCGACGACACCCAGCCAGTGGGTGCCGCCGCGCTGGGCCGGGTGCTGGCCGCGGGGCAGCGGGTGCAGCTGGCCAGGCGCTTCCACAACGACGCGGTCACCGACGTCCGCCGCATCCGGCGCAAGGCCGTCGTCCGGCTCCTGCGGCTGGCCGGTCACGCGGAGCTGCCGAGGACGGTCGACTTCGACGACGTGCTGCCAGGAGCGCCGCCGCCCGCGTGACCGGTGGCCCGGTGTGCTGTGCCGGGGCGGTTCCGCAGGGCCTGGTGAGACCCGTACCGGTGAGCCTGCACGCGTAGACTGGAGCTCCGGCATACCCGCAATCACCTGTGAAGAGGCCAGACGTGTCCACGCTCGACAGCACCAGCAGCAGCGCACCCTCCATCGGCACCTCCCGCGTCAAGCGCGGCATGGCGGAGATGCTCAAGGGCGGGGTGATCATGGACGTCGTCACCGCGGAGCAGGCCAAGATCGCCGAGGACGCCGGTGCAGTCGCGGTCATGGCGCTGGAGCGGGTGCCCGCCGACATAAGGGCGCAGGGCGGCGTCTCGCGGATGAGCGACCCCGACATGGTGCAGGGCATCATCGACACGGTCTCGATCCCGGTGATGGCCAAGGCCCGGATCGGCCACTTCGTCGAGGCCCAGGTGCTGCAGAGCCTGGGGGTCGACTACATCGACGAGTCCGAGGTGCTCACTCCGGCGGACTACGCCAACCACATCGACAAGTGGGCGTTCACCGTGCCGTTCGTCTGCGGCGCGACGAACCTCGGCGAGGCGCTGCGTCGGATCACCGAGGGCGCTGCGATGATCCGCTCCAAGGGCGAGGCGGGCACCGGCGACGTCTCCAACGCGACCACGCACATGCGCACGCTGCGGGCCGAGCTCAACCGGCTGAGCTCGATGAGCCACGACGAGCTGTATGTCGCGGCGAAGGAGCTGCAGGCGCCGTACGACCTGGTCAAGGAGGTTGCGGCGGCCGGGAAGCTCCCCGTGGTGCTGTTCACCGCAGGCGGGATCGCGACCCCGGCCGATGCCGCGATGATGATGCAGCTGGGGGCTGAGGGCGTGTTCGTCGGCTCCGGCATCTTCAAGTCGGGCAACCCGGCCCAGCGCGCCGAGGCCATCGTCAAGGCGACCACCTTCTACGACGACCCCGACGTGATCGCCAAGGTCTCCCGCGGGCTCGGCGAGGCCATGGTCGGCATCAACGTCGACGAGATCCCGCAGCCGCACCGGCTGGCCGAGCGCGGCTGGTAGCCCGTCGCGGCTCGTGAGCTACAGACTCTCGCCGGCCTGTCAGCACGCCGCCCGCGCAAGAGCCGGCGTCGTCCTGACAGGCGGGAGGGTCACAGGACGGTGGAGCGTGCGGCGAACTCGGGTCGCTGGAACTCCCCGGTCGCCAGGACCTCCGCCAGGGCCGTCGCTGCCGTGGCCACGTCACGGTGCGAGAGGTAGAGCGGCGCGAAGCCCAGCCGGACCAGGTCCGGGCCACGGAAGTCCCCGATCACGCCCCGGGCGATGAGGGCCTGGACCACGGCGTAGCCCTGCGGGTGGTGCAGCGACACCTGGGAGCCGCGCCGGGCCTCCTGCCCTGGGGTGGCCACCGGCAGCGAGACCCCGAGAGCGTCCAGGCACTGCGCGAAGAAGCGGGTCAGCGACAGCGACTGCCGGCGCACGTCGTCGAGGTCCAGCCCGTCGAACACGGTCAGCGCGGCCTCCAGCGCCAGCACCGAGAGCATCGGCGGCGTCCCGACCCGTCCCCGCGAGATCCCGGGTGCCGGCTCGAACCGCGCGCTGCCGCCGAACGGGGCGGCGTGCCCGTGCCAACCCGTCAGCGGGCTGTCGAACGCCGCCAGGTGTCGTTGTGCGACATACAGGTATGCCGGAGCGCCCGGACCGCCATTGAGGTACTTGTACCCGCATCCCACCGCGAAGTCGGCGCCGTGCTCGTCCAGCCCGACGGCCATCGCGCCGGCCGAGTGGCACAGGTCCCAGCAGCTCAGCGCACCGACGTCGCGGGCTGCCGCCGTCACGGCGGCGAGGTCCCACAGCTCCCCCGTGCGGTAGTCGACCTGCGCGTAGCTGACGAACGCCAGCCGGTCGCCGGCCTCGGCGATGGCGTGGGGTGCGTCCACGGGGCTGACCGCCCGGACGTCGAGTCCCAGCAGTCGGGCCGCCCCGCCCAGCACGTAGCTGTCGGTCGGGAACGCGTCCGGGTCGGTGAGCACGACGCGGCGGCCCGGACGCATCCGCGCGGCGGCGACGTAGACCTTGAACAGGTTGACCGACGTCGAGTCCGCCACGACAACCTGCCCCGGCCCGGCCCCCACCAGCGCGCCGATCCGGTCGCCTACCCGCTCCGGCGCGCCCCACCAGTCCGCCTCGTTCCACGAGCGCACCAGTCGCCGGCCCCACTGCCGCTGCACCGCGTCGGCCATCGCGGCCGGCACGGCGTGGGGCAGCGCGCCGAGGGAGTTGCCGTCGAGGTAGACCACGTCATCGGGCAGCGAGAACAGCGAGCGGGTATGCCGCAGCGCCGCGCCGGCGTCCAGCCGCTCCGCCTCGTGGAACAGCTCCAGACGTGGCGCCTGGGGCGGGCGGTCGACCGTGTCTCGGGTGCTCATGCCTTCGAACGTAGGCCCTGCGACGCGGCATACGCTTCACCGGTGATCCCGCGCATCGGCGTTCTGGCCCTCCAGGGCGACGTGCGCGAGCACCTCGAGGTGCTGCGGTCGCTCGGCGTGGAGGCCGTGGGTGTGCGCCGGCCAGGCGAGCTCGAGGATGTCGACGCGCTGGTGATCCCAGGCGGGGAGTCCACCACCATGGACAAGCTGGTGCGGGCGTTCGACCTGTTCGAGCCGCTGCGCGCCAGGATCGCAGGCGGTATGCCGGCCTACGGCGCCTGCGCCGGCATGATCATGCTCGCCGACCGGCTGGTCGACCCGCGGGCCGGGCAGCAGACCCTCGGCGGCCTGGACGTGACGGTGCGGCGCAACGCCTTCGGCCGCCAGGTCGACTCGTTCGAGGAGGACCTCCGCGTGCCTGAGCTCGACGGCGACGAACCGGTGCGGGCGGTCTTCATCCGGGCGCCCTGGGTGGAGGAGGTCGGCGCGGACGTACAGGTGCTGGCGGCGGTCCAGACCGGGCCCGCGGCCGGGCACGTCGTCGCGGTTCGAGAGGGCGGGCTGCTTGCCACGTCCTTCCACCCCGAGATGACAGGTGACCGCCGCTTCCACGAGTACTTCGTCAGGCTCGTGCGCGAGGCGGAGCCGCCGAGGCGGTAGTTTGCGCCGCATGGGATCTGAGCAGCTGGCCGGACAGGTGGCGCTGGTCGCCGGGGGATCGCGCGGGCTGGGGTTGCTGATCGCGCGGGAGCTGGTGCGGCGCGGGGCCACCGTCGCGATCTGCGCCCGGGGCGCCGGTGAGCTGCGCCGCGCCGCCGCAGACCTGCGCCGCACCGCCGCCGCGCCGCGCCGCACCGCCGCTGAGCCGCGCCGCACCGCCGCCGAGCTGCGCCGCACTGGAGCTCAGCCGAGCGAGGAAGGGGGGAGCGGCGGCAGCGCGAGCCCCGCTGCCGGGCACGCCGACGTGCACACCTTCGTCTGCGACGTCACCGACCGCGCGGCGGTGATGTCGATGGTCGGCCGGGTCGGCTCGACACTGGGTCCGGTGGACCTCCTGGTCAACGTCGCGGGGATCATCCAGGTCGGGCCGCTGACCTCCATGACGCACGAGGACTTCGAGCTGTCGATGGCCACGATGTTCTGGGGACCGGTGCACCTGAGCGACGCCGTGTTGCCGTCGATGCGTGCGCGGCGCAGTGGCCGGATCGCCACGATCACCTCCATCGGCGGCAAGATCGCGGTGCCGCACCTGCTCCCCTACAGCGCAGCCAAGTTCGCCGCCGTCGGCTACTTCGAGGGACTGAGCGCCGAGCTTGCCGGCACCGGCGTGAGCGTGACGACAGTCGTCCCGGGGCTGATGCGCACCGGGTCGCACCTGCACGCGCTGTTCACCGGGCGGCAGGACCGCGAGTACGCCTGGTTCTCGTTGGGCGCTGCGCTGCCCCTGGTGTCCATGGACGCCGAGCGCGCCGCCCGACGCATCGTCTCCGGCACGCTGCAGGGACGCCGGGAGATCCTGCTGTCCCCGATGACCAAGGTCGCCGCCCGGCTGCACGGCGTGGCGCCGTCCACCACCATCGCGCTGATGCAGGTGATGGGCCGGATGCTGCCGAGCGACGTCAGGCAGGCCCAGCGCCCCGTGCTGCGCGTCGTCGACGGCAAGGCAGCCGACCGGCAGCTCGGCTCGACCTTGGTGCGACGCGCGACCGTGCTGGGGCGGCGCGCCGCCGCTCGCTTCAACGAGTAGGCACGCCGGCCGGCTCGAGATCCCAGTCGCCGTCGCGAGATCCCGAAGACACAGGATGAGTCGCCTTCGCATCCTGTGTCTTTGGGACTTCGAGCGCTCGCGGGCGACCACGACGGGGCCTGAGTGCCTGCGTGGAACGACGCCGCACGGCTGTCGGTCAGTAGGATGCTGCGGTTCCGTGGGAAGCAGGCAGTCTGAAGGTGCGGCGCGCGGGTGCGCCGCGCCAGGGTGAGGAGAGACGTCATGAGCGGCCACTCCAAGTGGGCGACGACCAAGCACAAGAAGGCCGTGATCGATGCACGTCGATCCAAGTCCTTCGCCAAGCTGATCAAGAACATCGAGGTCGCGGCGCGGGTCGGCGGCGGCGACCCGGCAGGCAACCCCACGCTGTACGACGCCATCCAGAAGGCGAAGAAGACGTCGGTCCCCATCGACAACATCACCCGGGCGGTCAAGCGGGGTAGCGGCGTGGAGGCCGGGGGAGCGGACTGGCAGACGATCACCTACGAGGGCTACGCGCCTGGCGGCGTCGCCGTGCTGGTCGAGTGCCTCACCGACAACCGCAACCGGGCCGCCGCCGAGGTGCGCACGGCGCTGACCCGCAACGGCGGCAACCTCGCAGACCCCGGCAGCGTGTCCTACCTGTTCACCCGCAAGGGGGTCGTCGTGGTGCCCAAGGACGGGCACACCGAGGACGAGATCCTCGAGGTGGTGCTCGACGCCGGCGCCGAGGAGGTCAACGACCTGGGCGACACGTTCGAGATCGTCAGCGAGGCGTCCGCCTTCGTCGCGGTGCGCACCGCGCTGCAACGCGCCGGCATCGACTACGACTCCGCCGAGGCGTCCTTCATCCCGAGCATCCAGGTCGAGCTCGACCCCGACGGCGCCCGCCGGATGATCCGCGTCATCGACGCCCTCGAGGACAGCGACGACGTGCAGAACGTCTACGCCAACGGCGACATCAGCGACGAGGTCCTGGCCGAGATCGAGGACGACTGAGCCAGGCGCGGCCACGCCACCGGACCCAAGCCTGGTCCGGACGGCCGGTATGGCGCGTCGCACCGTGGTAGGGCGCGCTTGTCGGGTTAGCGTGTCCGTACAGGTGTTCGGACAAGCGGCGGGAGCTCGGGGTGCGTGTGCTGGGCGTCGACCCTGGCCTGACCCGCTGCGGGCTCGGCGTCGTCGAGGGGGAGCTCGGCCGGCCGCTGGAGATGGTGGCGGTAGGGGTGGTCCGCACGCCGTCCAGCGCGGCACCCCAGACCAGGCTGTTCGCCCTGCAGACCGAGATCGACGAGTGGCTGCGCCGCTATGCGCCGGACGTCGTCGCGGTCGAGCGCGTCTTCAGCCAGGCCAACCTGCACAGTGTGATGGGCACCGCGCAGGCCTCCGCGGTGCCGATGCTCGCGGCGGCCCGGCTCGGGCTGCCGCTGGTCCTGCACACCCCCACGGAGGTCAAGGCAGCCGTGACCGGGAGCGGCCGCGCCGACAAGGTGCAGGTCACGACGATGGTCACCCGGATCCTGCGGCTGGAGACACGGCCGACGCCGGCCGACGCCGCCGACGCACTCGCGCTCGCGATCTGCCAGATCTGGCGGGGAGGCGCGCAGGACCGGCTGCACGCGGCGGTGCTGGCCGCCAAGGTCGGACGTGGCGGTCGTCCGGTGAGCGGCAGTCGGCCGGTGGGCCGCGGATGATCGCCAGCGTGCGCGGACCGGTGCTGGCCGCGGGTCTCGACAGCGCGGTGGTGGAGGTCGGCGGCATCGGGCTGCTCGTCAGCCTGACGCCGCGGACCGCCTCGACGCTGCGCGCGGGCGCGGAGGCAACGCTCTCCACGTCGCTGGTGGTCCGTGAGGACTCGCTGACACTCTTCGGCTTCGGGGACGCCGACGAGCGGGCGGTGTTCGAGCTGGTCCAGACCGTCTCCGGCGTCGGGCCCAGGCTGGCCCTCGCCATGCTCGCGGTGCTGACTCCGGACGCGCTGCGCCGGGCGGTGTCCGGCAGCGACCTCGTGACGCTGACGAAGGTGCCCGGCATCGGCCGCAAGGGTGCGGAGCGGATCGTGCTGGAGCTGCGCGACCGGATCGGCGCGGCCGCCGGCAGCGTCCAGGCCCCGTCGGTGCTGCCAGTGGAGCCGTGGCGCGCCCAGGTGCGGGACGCTCTGGTGGGCCTCGGCTGGTCGGTCAAGCAGGCCGACGACGCGGTGGAGGCCGTATCGGGTCAGGCAGTGACGGGTGGGGCGGCGGCTTCGGCGGAGGCCGCGACGCCTGCCGCCGCCCCGGACGTCTCCCTGCTGCTGCGCGCCGCCCTCCGGGAGCTGGGTCGATGACCGGTGGCGCCGAGCACGGCCAGGACCGCGGCCAGGACCGCGGCCAGGGCCAGGACGACCGCGACGACCACCGCGGCGATACGCGGGTGGTCGATCCGGTCGGCGACACCGACGAGCGGCTGATCGAGGCGGCGCTGCGGCCCCGGCGGCTCAGCGAGTTCCCCGGGCAGACCCGCGTGCGCGACCAGCTCTCGCTGGTGCTCGAGGCCGCCAGGCGGCGCGGCACCGCGCCGGACCACATCCTGCTGTCCGGACCCCCGGGCCTGGGCAAGACGACCCTGGCCATGATCGTCGCCGCGGAGCTGGAGAAGCCGATCAGGATCACCAGCGGCCCGGCGATCCAGCACGCGGGCGACCTGGCCGCCGTCCTGTCGTCGCTGAGCGAGGGAGAGGTCCTCTTCGTCGACGAGATCCACCGGATGGCGCGCCCGGCGGAGGAGATGCTCTACCTGGCCATGGAGGACTTCCGCGTCGACATCATCGTCGGCAAGGGCCCGGGCGCGACCGCCATACCGCTGCTCCTGCCACCCTTCACCGTGGTGGGGGCGACGACCCGCGCCGGGCTGCTGCCGGCGCCGCTGCGCGACCGCTTCGGCTTCACCGCGCACCTGGACTTCTACAGCACCGCGGAGCTGGTCCGCATCCTGGTCAGGTCCGCTCGGCTGCTCGAACTGCAGGCCGACAGCGCCGGTATCAGCGAGATCGCCGGCCGGTCTCGCGGCACGCCCCGCATCGCCAACCGGCTGCTGCGCCGGGTCCGCGACTGGGCGCAGGTGCACGGCCGCAGCGTCGTGGACGAGGAGGCGGCGCACGCCGCCCTGGCCCTGTTCGACGTCGACGGGCTCGGCCTGGACCGGCTCGACCGCGCCGTGCTCGAGGCCCTGTGCCGGCGCTTCGGCGGCGGCCCGGTGGGGCTGTCCACCCTCGCCGTCGCCGTCGGCGAGGAGTCGGACACCGTCGAGACCGTCGCAGAGCCGTTCCTCGTCCGCGAGGGTTTCATCCTGCGAACCCCCCGCGGACGTGCCGCCACTGCGCTGGCCTGGGAGCACCTCGGACTTGCCGCGCCACGTCCCGTGGGCGGCGCCGGAGCGGTGACGCTCGACATACCTCTGCCCCTGGTGCGGAGCACCGGTGGGGGTGAGACGGGCCGTTTCGGCGGTTGACCGGGCACGTTCGCCGCCGGTCAGGAGTTGGCCAAGTCGAGGCTCGAGGCTCGGGGCTTTGGTTGCAGGCGCCGGGCTCACCTAGACTGCGAACCACTGTCCACAACCCTGGCGCGCCCGCTGGGCCGGAGTTGGCTGAGCGTGGGCCGGAACAGCGGCCCTGGCTGGCGGCGCCGGGCGCGCTGTGCCAGTGCGCATGCGCCGACCGGACCGGCCGCGGTCGCGACCACATCCTCGTCTTACCGAAGGGCTTGATCGATGTCACAAGGCTCCGGAGGCAGCACGCTGATCGTGCTGCTCCCGCTCGCGCTGATCGCCTACATGTTCTTCAGCCAGCGACGCCGGCAGCGGGACGCCCTGACCCGCCAGCAGGCGATCCAGGTCGGCGACGAGGTCCGGACGACGTCGGGACTGTTCGGCCGGGTCGCCGCGCTCGAGGCGACCGTCGTGACGCTGGAGGTCAGCCCAGGGGTGCACCTGCGCTACGACCGGCGGGCGATCGCAGGCCCGGCGCCCGTGCTGGAGCCTTCCGACGACGCGGTTCCCAGCTCGGACGGCTCCACCCCGACGCCACCGTCGGCCGGTCTCTGAGAGTCGCTGGTGGCCATCAACCCGCGGAGTCGCACATCGGTGCGCACCCTCTCGGTGCTCGCCGTCCTCACCATCGGGCTGTACGCGCTGATGGCTGCGGTGCACGTATGGGGCGGCGGCCAGCTCACGCCCAAGCTGGGTCTGGACCTGGACGGCGGCACCGAGATCGTCCTGGCGCCGCAGGTCGCCGGGGGCGCGTCGGTTAGCCCGCAGCAGATCACGCAGGCGGTCGACATCATCCGCCAGCGGGTCGACGGTGCCGGCGTCGCGGAGGCCGAGGTCGTGCCGCAGAGCGGGCGCAACATCGTCGTCTCCATCCCCGGCAGGCGGATCCCGGAGAGCACCAAGCAGGCGCTGGAGCGCTCCTCGCAGCTCCGCTTCCGGGCCGTGCTCTGCGAGGGCAGCCCCGCCCCGGCGTCGAGCGCGGCGCCGACGAGCAGCGGTGCGCCCACCGGCACCTCCGGTGCGTCGCCGTCCGGCTCCCCCACGTCGGCCCCGGGCGCGTCCGGCGGTCCAGCCAGCAGCGCGCCATCCGCGAGCTCGGCCACGAGCACCTCCCGCGCGGGCACCACCTCCTCCCGGTCCGAGCACCGGGCCGCGCTGCACGGCGGCTTGCCCGCGGCGACCACGTCGCCCACGAGCAAGCCCGCGGCGACCACGTCGCCCACGAGCAAGCCCGCGTCGGCCGGCACGTCCAGCAGCCCGTCCGGCAGAGGGACCAGCGCCACGTCAGCGCCGGCCGCGCCCCCTGCGTCAGCGCCGTCCCCGGCGGCGGCAGGCGACCCGTCGTGCCCCGCAGCCACCACCACGGCGGCGCCCAAGAACGGCAGCGACCCGGCCTGGGTCACCCCGGCACTGGCCAGGGCGTTCAGCGCCTACGGCTGCAAGAGCCAGACCCAGCTGGCGACGGCTCCGGACGACCCGGCGAAGCCGCTGGTGACGTGCAACCGCGACGGGACGGTGAAGTTCCTGCTGGGGCCGGCCGAGATCACCGGATCCGAGGTCACGAACGCCAGCTCGGGGCTGCAGACCAGCTCCCAGGGAGCCACCACCGGCGCGTACGAGGTCCGCCTCCAGTTCAACACCAAGGGCGCCGACCTGTTCGGCAGCATCACCGGGCGGCTCGTGTCCCTGCCGGACCCGCGCAACCTGTTCTCGATCGTCCTCGACGGTCAGGTGATCTCCTACGCCAAGCCGGAGTCCGCGATCACCGGTGGCAGTGCCAGCATCACCGGCGGCTTCACCTCCGCGACCGCGTCGGCGCTGGCCCAACAGCTGAAGTTCGGTGCACTGCCGATCTCCTTCGCGGTGGAGACCTCCGACGACGTCAGCCCGACCCTCGGGAGCGAGCAGCTCCAGCGAGGGCTTCTCGCGGGTCTGATCGGCCTGCTGCTGGTCGTCGTCTACTCACTGTTCCAGTACCGCGCCCTCGGTCTGGTCACGGTCGCCTCCCTGCTCATCGCCTCCGCGATCACCTACGCGCTGGTCGTCCTGCTCGGGGAGGCGCAGAACTTCAGCCTCACCCTCGCCGGCGTCACGGGCCTGATCGTCTCGATCGGCATCACGGCAGACTCCTTCATCGTCTTCTTCGAGCGCGTCCGTGACGAGGTGCGTGACGGCCGCCCGCTGCGTGCGGCCGTGGAGGCCGGGTGGAAGCGTGCCAGACGCACGATCCTGGTCGCGGACGGGGTCAACCTCCTGGCGGCGGTCGTGCTCTACGTGCTGGCCGCCAGCAACGTCCGCGGCTTCGCCTACACGCTCGGGCTCACCACGCTGATCGACGTCGCCGTGGTCATCCTGTTCACCCACCCGATGGTCGTCCTGCTCGCCAACACCACCTTCTTCGGCCAGGGCCACCGCTGGTCCGGGCTCGACCCCGAGCGGCTGGGCTCCAAGGTGCCGATGTATGCCGGCCGCGGCAGGGTGCGAGGCGTCGTCCCGCCCGCCCTGCCACCGGTCCCAGCGGGGCGCCCGGCCATCCGGCCGGGGGCCGGCGGACTGGCCGCCGGCGCCGACGGAGGTGCCCAGCTGTGACCAGCTTCGCCCAGCTCGGCAACGACCTCTACACCGGCAGACGGGCGATCGACTTCGTCGGCCGCCAGAAGATCTGGTACGCCCTCTCCGGTGTCATCCTCCTGTTGTCGCTGGTCGGCATCTTCGGGCGCGGCCTCAACCTCGGGCTGGAGTTCCGCGGCGGCTCGGAGTTCCGGGTGTCCCAGGTAGCCACGACGGCCGGCTTCGAGGACAAGGGCCGCGCCGCGGTGCGAGCCGTCAACCCGGCCACCGACGTCGTGGTGACCAAGGTCGGCGGCGACTCGGTCAGGCTGCAGACCGAGCACCTGACCGACGCCCAGACCACCAGGCTGATCAACACCCTCGCCACCACCTACGGGGTGCCCTCGACCAGCGTGACCTCCAGCTTCATCGGCGCCTCGTGGGGGGCCTCGGTGAGCCAGAAGGCGGTCACGGCGCTGCTGTGGTTCCTCGCGCTGGTCTCGCTCGTGCTGGCGCTCTACTTCCGCACCTGGACCATGGCACTGGCCGGGCTGGTCGCCCTGCTGCACGACATGGTGATCACCGTGGGCATCTACGCGCTGTCCGGGTTCGAGATCACGCCGGCCTCGATGATCGGCTTCCTCACCATCCTCGGCTACTCGCTCTACGACACGGTGGTTGTCTTCGACAAGGTCCGCGAGAACACCAACGCCGCCGTCGCCGGTGGCCGGCAGTCCTACTCCCAGGCCGCCAACACGGCGGTCAACCAGACCCTGGTGCGCTCGATCAACACCTCGGTCGTCGCGCTGCTCCCGGTGGGGTCGATCCTGTTCATCGGCATCTTCCTGCTCGGACCGGGCACCCTGCTGGACCTGTCCTTGGCGCTGTTCGTCGGTATCGCGGCTGGGACGTACTCCTCGATCTTCATCGCGACGCCGCTGCTGGCCGACCTGCGCGAGCGTGAGCCGGGGATGAAGGCGCTCGCTGCCCGCGCCGCCCGCTTCCAGGCCTCGCGCGCCCGCCAGGGCGCCACCGTGCCGGCACCGGTCGCAGCCGGTGCGTCTACAGCTCGCGGTGGCAGGGGACCCGGTGCGACTGCCGTCCTGCCCAGCAGCGGGCGCCCAGACCTTGCCGACGCCGACGCCGATGGCGGCGTGGACGCCTCGGTCGGCAGCGCCAGTGACGCCACCGCGGCCCGGCGCACGGTCTCCCGCCCGCTGCACCCCTCGGTCGCGACGGGCCCCCGCAACCAGCCGCGACGGCCGCCGAAGTCCAAGCGGTGAGCGCCGCGCCCAGCGTACCGGAGGCACCGACCGTCGCAGCGGTGGTGGCTGCCCACCTGCGCGACGTGCCGGACTTCCCCGAGCCAGGCGTCAGCTTCAAGGACTTCAGCCCGCTGCTGGCCAGCGGGGCGGCGATGGCGACCGTGGTCAGGGACATCGCCGGTCGCTACGACGGCCGGGTCGACGCGGTCGCCGGCATCGAGGCGCGCGGGTTCATCCTCGGTGCTGCGGTCGCCTACGAGCTCGGCGTCGGGTTCGTCCCGGTCCGCAAGGTCGGCAAGCTGCCCGGGCCGACGCTGAGCGCGCAGTACGTCCTGGAGTACGGCAGCGCCGTGCTCGAGGTCCGCACCGACGCGTTCACGCCCGGGGCCCGGGTCCTGGTGCTCGACGACGTGCTGGCCACCGGCGGCACCGCCGAGGCGGCGAGCGAGCTGATCGAGCGCGCCGGAGCCGTCGTCACGGCCTTCGAGGCGGTCATCGAGCTGACCGCGCTGGGCGGTCGGATGCGGCTGACGGGCCGTTGCGTGCACACGATCCTGGCGCTCTGAGGGCACCTACACTGGAATGATGAGCGAGGACCTCGCGAGCACCGATGTGGGCTCTGCGCTGCCCTCCACGGCCGCCCAGCCGAGCCGGGTCGCGCAGCAGGGCCAGCCGGCCGGGGCCGGCCGGTCCCTGCCGCCCGCGGTGCCTGCTGCCTCCGAGCCTGCACCGCTGCCCGCCGCCTCGCGCGTGTTCGCCCGCTTCGCCCGCTTCGGCGGCGTGCGGACCGGCGACAACCTGGCCATCGAGCCGCTGCTGCGGGTGGTGCGCACCACGCACCCCAAGGCCGACGTCTCGATCATGGAGCGCGCGTTCGAGGTGGCGACCCGGGCACATGAGGGGCAGCTGCGCAAGAGCGGCGATCCCTACATCACCCACCCGCTTGCGGTGACCACCATCCTGGCCGAGCTGGGCATGACCCCGCCCACGCTGGCGGCGGCGCTGCTGCACGACACGGTGGAGGACACGCCATACCGGCTGACCGATCTTCGGCGAGACTTCGGCGACGAGGTCGCGATGCTGGTGGACGGCGTCACCAAGCTGGACAAGGTGGTCTACGGGGACGCGGCCCAGGCCGAGACCGTGCGCAAGATGGTCGTGGCGATGGCGCGCGACATCCGCGTCCTGGTGATCAAGCTGGCCGACCGGCTGCACAACGCGCGCACGTGGAAGTACGTCTCCGTCGCCTCGGCGCAGCGCAAGGCCCGCGAGACGCTGGAGATCTACGCTCCGCTGGCCCACCGGCTCGGGATGAACACGATCAAGTGGGAGCTCGAGGACCTGTCCTTCGCGGCGCTCTATCCCAAGGTCTACGACGAGATCGTGCGCCTGGTGGCCGAGCGGGCCCCCCAACGTGAGGAGTTCCTCAGCGGGGTCCGGTACGACGTGCTGTCCGACCTCAAGGCGGCCAAGATCAAGGCGGTCGTCACCGGCCGGCCCAAGCACTACTACTCGGTCTACCAGAAGATGATCGTCCGCGGCCGGGAGTTCAACGAGATCTACGACCTGGTAGCCGTGCGCGTCCTGGTCGAGTCGGTCCGCGACTGCTACGCCGCCCTCGGTGCGCTTCACGCGCGGTGGAACCCGGTGCCCGGCCGGTTCAAGGACTACATCGCGATGCCGAAGTTCAACATGTACCAGTCGCTGCACACCACGGTGATCGGTCCTGAGGGCAAGCCCGTCGAGATCCAGATCCGCACCCACGCGATGCACCGGCGAGCCGAGTACGGCGTCGCCGCGCACTGGAAGTACAAGGACTCCGGCTCGGCCGAGGCGACCGGCAGCTCCGCCTACAGCGAGGGCGACGCGGTCAACGACATGGGCTGGCTGCGCCAGCTGATGGAGTGGCAGCGGGAGACCTCCGACCCGGGGGAGTTCCTGGACTCGCTGCGTTTCGAGATCAACACCCACGAGGTCTACGTCTTCACTCCCAAGGGCGAGGTGGTGGCGCTGCCGGCGGGCGCCACGCCGGTCGACTTCGCGTATGCGGTGCACACCGAGGTGGGGCACCACTGCATCGGCGGCCGGGTCAACGGGCGGCTCGTGCCGCTGGAGAGCGTCCTGGAGAACGGCGACGTCGTCGAGGTGCTCACCTCGAAGGCAGCGGGCGCCGGGCCGAGCCGCGACTGGCTGACGTTCGTCAAGTCACCGAGGGCGCGCAACAAGATCCGGCAGTGGTTCTCCAAGGAGCGCCGCGAGGAGGCGATCGAGTCCGGCAAGGACGCCATCGCCAGGGCGATGCGCAAGCAGGGGCTGCCGCTGCAGCGGCTGATGTCGCACGAGACGCTGACGGCGCTCGCCATCGAGCTGAAGCACGCGGACGTCTCTGCCCTCTACGCCGCCGTCGGGGAGGGCCACATCTCGGCCCAGCACGTCGTGTCCCGCCTGGTCCAGTCGGTCGGCGGTGAGGAGGGGGCCAGCGAGGACCTGGCCGAGGCGACAGTTCCCGCGGCCGGCCTTCGACCGCGCTCCGGCGACCCAGGCGTGGTCGTTGTCGGTGCTCCGGAGGTATGGGTCAAGCTCGCGCGGTGCTGCACGCCGGTGCCCGGCGACCCGATCATGGGGTTCGTCACCCGCGGTGACGGCGTCTCGGTGCACCGCGCCGACTGCACCAACGCCCAGTCGCTGATCTCGCAGCCCGAACGGCTGATCGGCGTCGAGTGGGCGCCGTCGGCGGCGAGCGTGTTCCTGGTCCAGGTCCAGGTCGAGGCGTTGGACCGCAACCGGCTGCTGTCCGATGTGACCCGGGTGCTCTCGGACCACCACGTCAACATCCTGTCCGCCAGCGTCCAGACGACGCGCGACCGGGTGGCCATGTCGCGGTTCACCTTCGAGATGGGTGACCCCCAGCACCTGGACTACGTGATCAAGGCGGTGCGCCGGATCGACGGGGTGTTCGACGTCTACCGGATCACCGGCGGCAAGGCGCCGGTCAGGCTGCCGGCCGACGCCTGACGCACCGCCCGGACTCCGCCGCACCGTATGCCGAGCCCGCTCGACGGGCACTCAGGCCGATTGACGCCGTGCTGGCTTACGCCTGGAGCTGGTCCAACGGCAGCCGACGGGCGATGACGTCCGCCGCCACCTCGTCCAGCAGCCGGTTCTCCGCGTAGCAGTACGACCGCAGCCGGGCCAGGGCGTCGGCCGAGTTGAGCCCCATCTCGACCGTCGCCATGCCGATCGCCTGCCACACCTCCCCGCGTACCCTGGCCAGCGGCATGTTCAGCCACTGGAACCGCTGATGCGCGGCGCCGCTGAACGTGCCGGTGTCCAGCAGGTCGTAGAAGATCCGGTTGGTGAGTGCCAGGGCGTCGCCGAGCTCGGAGATGCTGAGCTGGCCGGGCTCGCGCCGGTACATGCCGACGCTGCCCAGTGACAGGCCACCGGAGGTCAGCGGAAACCCGAACACCGCTCTGAACGGGGTGCGCTGGAGCAGCTCCTGGACGTAGGTGGGCCACTCGGCCGACGCCAGGGCCGACTCGTCTGTAACGTCGCCTACGAGGACGGGACGGTTGGTGGCGTGCGCGTGCAGCGACGGACCTTGGCCCAGGGTGAACTCCAGCGACTCGGCGACCTCGGCGTCGTGCGAGCTGGCGCCGAGCGGGATCCGCTTGCGCTCATCCAGGATCACCGAGAGCCCGACAGCGTCCACCGCCAGCAGCTCCACGGCCGCCTGGCACTGGCGCATCGGGTAGACCTCGAGCCGGTCCGACTCGAGCGGGCCGCAGATCAGCTCGAACCGGTCCAGGAAGTCACTCGCTGCGGCGGCGGCGGCGCTGCCGCCGTCGCCGGGCCAGTTGCCCATGCCGACCATCTGCCGTCCCCCCTTAGCGCAATTTCCCGTAGAACTCTACTCGGTGACACCGGATGAGCAAGTTTCCCCATGTTTGACAGCACTGCAATGTCGGACGGAGCCGGGGGCAGGGGCCCACCAGCCACCGCTCAACCGCCGAACTCGTCCAGTGCGGTCTCAGCCTGGCGGAGCCACTGCTGACGGCTCGACAGCGCTGCCTCCGCGTCGGCGACGGCGCGCGCGTTACCCGACTCCCGGGCCTGAGCCAGGTCCCGCGTCAGGGCGTCGACGGCGCTGCGCAGCTGCTCGACGAAGCTCTGGGCCCTAGCGGCCCCCTCGGGGTTGCGGCTGTTCCAGCGCTTCTCGTGCACCTCGCGCACAGCCTGCTCCACCCGGCGGATGCCCTGCTCCAGGCGCTCCATGTCCGCCCGAGGCACCTTGCCGGCCTTGTCCCAGCGCTCCTGTATGCCGCGCAGCCGTGACCTGGTCGCCTCCACCTGCTGCGGGGTGCCTTTCAGCGGGAGCAGGCGCTCCGCCTCGGCGAGCAGAGCGGTCTTGACCGCCAGGTTGGCGGCGAGCTCCTGGTCCTCCTTCGCCGAGATGGCGTCCTTGGCGGCGAAGAAGCCGTCCTGGGCGGCCTTGAACTGCTCCCAGAGCGCGTCGTCGTCGACCCGCGCGGCGCGCCCCGCGGCGCGCCAGCGATCCATCAGCCGCTTGAACGCGGTAGCGGTCGGTGCCCAGTCCTGGCTGGCGGCGAGCGTCTGCGCCTCCTCGACGAGGCGCTGCTTGACCGCCCTCGCCTCCGCCTGGGCGCTCTCCAGATGGGCGAAGTGGACCCGGCGGGCCTTGTCGAAGCTGTTGCGGGCGGTGCTGAACCGCTGCCACAGGGACGCCTCCGACTCGCGGTCCAGGCGGGCTCCGGAGCGCTGCTGCTCCTTCCACTGCTCCAACAGCTCGCGCATCCGGGCGCCGCTGCTCTTCCACTGCACCTTTGCCTCGGGCTGCGCCGCGATGTGCTCCGCCTCGGCGACGAGCGCCTCGCGCTGGGCTCTGGCGGCACGCCGGGCAGCGGCGCGCTGCGCGCCCTCGGCCAGCCTCCTGGTCTCCACGCCGGCGGCGATCTCCGCGACCTTGGCGGCAAGTGCCTCGAGGTCGCCCACCACGTGCGCCTCGGCGACCTGCTCGCGCAGCCTGGCCAGGAGCTCGGCGCTCTCCTTCGCGGCGAGCTCGGTGTGGGTCACCCGCTGCAGCAGCAGGTCTGCCGACGCGGCGAGCTCGTCGTACTTGCGGGCGAAGTAGCCGAGCGCGTGCGCCGGCGAGACGCCCGGGTAGGTGCCCACCTCCTTCTCGCCGTCGACCGTTCGTACGTAGACGGTGCCGGAGGGGTCGACGCGCCCGAACCTGGCTGCCGGAGACGCTGCCGGTGCGAGGGCGGCCAGCAGGGCCGGGCTGGGGCGCGGGAAGGCAGGAGGGCCCGGACGAGGCGGCGCAGGGGCCGCCTCCGTGGTTTCCGTGGCCGCTGCGGCGGCCTCTGTGGTGGCCTCTGTGGTGGCCTCTGTGGTGGGCTCTGCAGCGGCTGGTGCGGCGGCCTCTGTGGCGTTGGTGGTCGCTGCGGTCTCTGTCCGTCCGGCGGCCCAGTCCTGCGGGACCGTCGGGGCGGGTTCGATGCCGGCCGGCCCGGCCTCCGGCAGGTCGTGCTGTGACACGGGGTCAGGCCTTCTTCTCGGCGACGGCGACGGACAGGATGCTGACCTTCGAGTTCGGAGCGCCGTCGCCGCTACCGCCGGCCGCCCCCTTGGCGGCGACTCTGGTGACCACGTCGAGGCCGGCCGTCACCCTGCCGAAGATGGAGTAGCCACCCCCCGCTGTGGGCAGCGCGGTGTCCTTGTACACGATGAAGAACTGGCTGCCGTTGGAGCGGGGATCGGTGGCGCGTGCCATGGCCAGCGTGCCCGCGGGATAGCTGCCCGATGCGGGGGCGTTCTCGATGCCGAAGCCGTATCCCGGTCCGCCGTTGCCGCTGCCCGTCGGGTCGCCGCACTGCAGGACGAAGATCCCGGAGCTGGTGAGCCGGTGGCAGGGGCTGTCGGCCCAGAAGCCGCTTCGAGCGAGCGCGATGAACGAGGCCACCGTCTGCGGCGCCTTCGCGCCGTCGAGGTCGACCGTGATCGGGCCGCAGGTCGTCACGATCGAGGCCGTCCACGTCCTGCCGGCGGCAAGGGTCGGGGCGGGCAGCTTCTCGGTATGTGCCGCGCTCGGCGCCGGCGGCGGCGCGGTGCACCCCGGCGCCAGAGCCGTCGCCGTGCCGGCGCTCCTGCCCAGAACGCCCGTCAGGGCGACGAAGCCACCGACGACCAGCACCACGGCCGCCACAACGACCGCTACCTGCCGGTTGCGCTTCCGGTCCGCGGCGCGGTTTCGGGCCACTACCTCCCGCTTGTCGTACCGGCGCTTGACGCGGGCTCGCTCACGCTCGCGGTCGGTGGGCGGCACGAGAACTCTCCTGACGACGTGAGGTGGGGCTGCGACGGGACCATCGCCAGTCTAGGCAGCGGCCGCCGCCGCGCCGCCGCGCGCGCACGATTGTCGCCGGGCCGCATGTGTTACGTACGCTCTGCCGCGTGCTCGTCACGACCTTTCCCGCCGCCGCCGCCGGCACCAACTGCTACGTGCTCGCCGCTTCGGCGGGCGAGGAGTGCGTCGTCGTCGACCCTGGCATCGGCGTCGAGGCCGAGCTCGGCGAGGTCCTGCGCCACCATCGGCTCCGGCCGGCGGCGGTGCTGCTGACGCACGGGCACCTGGACCACGTGTACGCCGTCACGCCGGTCTGCGGCGCAGCCGGCGTCGCCGCGTACATCCACCAGGACGACCGCTACCGGCTGCGCGACCCGTTCGCGGGCGTGGGAGAGCCGTTGCTAGCGATGCTCCGACAGCAGTTCGGCATGCAGCCCTGGCGTGAGCCGGACGACGTGGTCGGCTTCGCCGGAGGCGTCACGCTGGAGGTGGCCGGTCTGCGCCTTGAGGTGAGTCACGCACCCGGGCATACCGAGGGATCTGTCGTCTTCAGCGTGGACGGCGTGCCGGACGGCGCCTCCAGCGGCGTGCCCAGCTTCGAGGACGTGACCTGCACCGTGCTGTCCGGCGACGTGGTGTTCGCCGGGTCGATCGGCCGCACCGACCTGCCCGGCGGGGACGACGCCGCGATGCAGCGCTCGCTGCGGGACGTCGTGCTGGCGCTGCCGGACCAGGCCCTGCTGCTGCCCGGCCACGGCCCGGCGAGCACGATGCGACGCGAACGGGCGACCAACCCGTTCCTGCGAGGACTGTCCGCGTGACGCCCCAGTTCTCGGCACCCAAGGGCACCTACGACCTCATACCGCCGCGCTCGTCGGCGTTCAAGGCGGTGACGGACACCCTCTCCCAGGCGGCCACGCGGGCCGGCTACGCCTACATCTCCACGCCGATGTTCGAGGACACCGCACTGTTCGAGCGTGGCGTCGGGGAGAGCACCGATGTGGTGACCAAGGAGATGTACACCTTCGAGGACAAGGGCGGCCGCTCGCTCACGTTGCGTCCGGAGGGCACTGCGGGGGTCGTGCGGGCGGTGGTGGAGCACCACCTGCTGTCGGGGCAGCTACCGGTCAAGCTGTGGTACACCGGGCCCAACTTCCGCTACGAGCGTCCTCAGAGCGGACGCTACCGCCAGCACGTGCAGGTCGGGATCGAGGCCGTCGGCGTCGACGACCCGCTGCTGGACGCGGAGGTCGTGGCTGTCGGGGACGAGGGCTTCCGGGCGTTGGGGCTGCGCGACTACACCCTCGGCCTGACCTCCCTCGGCTGTGTGCAGTGCCGGCCGGCCTACCGAGCCCTGCTGTCGGGGTTCCTGGACGGGCTCGACCTGGACGACGACACCCGCCGGCGCGCCGCGGTGAACCCGTTGCGCGTCCTGGACGACAAGCGCCCGGCGGTCCGCGCTCAGCTCGACGACGCCCCGCTGCCGCCGGACCACCTCTGCGCGGAGTGCGCAGCGCACTTCGCGACGGTGCAGGAGGCGCTGCGGCGGATGGGGGTCGCGTTCCAGATCGACAAGCGGCTGGTCCGCGGACTCGACTACTACACGCGCACGACGTTCGAGTTCACCTCCCACCGGCTCGGCGCACAGTCGGCCATGGGCGGCGGCGGTCGCTACGACGGGCTGATCGAGTCCATCGGCGGTCCGAGCGCCCCTGGCGTCGGTTGGGGCCTCGGCGTGGATCGCACCCTGCTCGCCTGCGACGCCGAGGGCCTGGACCTGGCGGGCGCGGGGCGGGTCGCGGTCTACGCGATCCCTCTCGGTGAGCAGGCGCAGATGGCGCTCTCCTCGCTGGCCGGCGCGCTCCGGGGTGCGGGGCTCTCGGTGGACATGGCGTTCGGCTCGCGGGGTCTCAAGGGGGCGATGAAGGGGGCGGACCGCTCGGGCGCGCGTGTCGCCGTGATCGCCGGTGACCGGGACCTGTCCGCGGGGACGGTCATGGTCAAGGATCTGCGCGACGGCTCCCAGCACGCCGTCCCGCTGGGCGAGGCCGTCGCCGCGATCGCCGCGCTGCTGCACGAGGGCTGATTCCTCGCGGCCGCCTTCGTCGCAGAGGCCCTGGCCGCCCTCGAGATCCCAGTGACGCCGCCGAGGTCCCAGAGACACAGGATGGTATGGCGGATCACCCTGTGTCTCTGGGATCTCGGTCTCTGCGGATCTCGGTCTCTGGGATCCCGGCGGCGTCCAGCGTAGGCGCTCGCACGCCGCAGTCGCGCAGCTCCAGGGAGGCGAGCTGTCCGACTATGCGGCGGTCCCCGCTGCGCCATGCTCCGGCTGGGTCGGGGCTGATGGCTGCCAGCTTCGTCATCGGCTGGCGGGTGATCGCCCGTAGCGCGAGAAGGTCCAACAGGACCGGGTCCGCGCCGGCGCCGAGAAGACGCTGCGCCTGTCCGGCCCGTCGCGCGAACCTGAGCCGTGTGACCAGCCACAGGGACACCACCAGCACCGCAGGGAGCAGGGTCGTCAAAGTCCCGAGCAGCGTCGCGAGGTGGCTCACCGCCTCACCGAGGCGTCGCCCGGCATCGGTCACCGACGCTCCGGCGCCGGCCGCCTGGTCGAACGGCTTCGCCAGCTCCCCGCCGACCAACGGCACCCCCGCCACCGCCTCCTGTGCCTGGCGCATCGCCCGCCCGAAGCTGGAGCCGGCGCTCTGGACCTGCTGTGCTGGCGCCAGCATCGTCAGCACGGCATCGTGCACGACGCGGCCGAGCACCACACAGAGCAGGACCCAGGCGAGGACGAGCGCGTCGGTGGCCAGCTGCCAGGCGCGCCGGTCGGGGGAGTCGGCATACAGCTTCATCACGTCGGGACCTTCCGTGGGTTCGCTAGCCCGGTCGGGACCGACCGGCGCCCACACCGCCCGGCCCGAGCGCGAGCAGCCGAGCAGTGGAGCAGTCGAGCAGTGGAGCAGTCGGGCAACGCTAGCCGCAGCGGCGCCGCCGCACGGTGGGCGCACTCCGGCCCCAGCGCGTGCGGGCGGACATACACTCAGGGCGGCCTCCCCGGCCGTCCGTGGCAGGGGCCGCCCCTCGCACCGGCCGACCCGCCGGCCGTTCTCGCTCGGAAGGACGTCGATAGCCGTGAAGGTCGCCATCCCTCGCGAGGTCAAGAACCGTGAGTACCGCGTCGCGATCACCCCCTCTGGCGTCCACGAGCTGGTCCGGCACGGCCACGACGTCTACGTCGAGAGGCATGCGGGTGTCGGCTCCTCGATCCCGGACGACTCCTACGCCGCCGCGGGCGCGAAGATCCTGGACACCGCCGAGGAGGTGTGGGAGGCCGGAGAGCTCGTGCTCAAGGTCAAGGAGCCGATCGAGTCGGAGTACCCCCGGATGCGCGAGGGCCAGACGCTGTTCACCTACCTGCACCTGGCTGCCGACCGGCGGCTCACGCAGGAGCTGGTGGCGCGGAAGGTGACCGCGATCGCCTACGAGACCGTCGAGCTGGCGGACCGGTCACTGCCGCTGCTGGCGCCGATGAGCGAGGTCGCCGGGCGGCTCGCGCCCCAGGTGGGCGCCCACACCCTGATGCGCGCCCAGGGCGGCCGAGGCGTCCTGATGGGCGGTGTCTCGGGTGTCTACGCCGCCAAGGTCGTCGTCATCGGCGCGGGCGTGTCCGGGATGAACGCCGCCGCCATCGCCCTCGGCATGCAGGCCGAGGTGCTGCTGCTCGACCGCAACGTCACCCGCCTACGCCAGGCGGACGCGATCTACCAGGGGCACTGCCAGACGGTCGCGTCCAACTCCTTCGAGATCGAGCAGGCGATCCTGGACGCCGACCTGGTCATCGGTGCGGTGCTGGTGCCGGGCGCCAAGGCGCCGACGCTGGTGACCAACGAGCAGGTCTCACGGATGAAGCCGGGCTCGGTGCTGGTCGACATATCGATCGACCAGGGCGGCTGCTTCGAGGACTCCCACCCGACCACGCACGACGACCCCACCTACCCCGTCCACGAGTCGGTGTTCTACTGCGTGGCCAACATGCCGGGGGCAGTGCCGCACACCTCGACGTATGCCCTGACCAACGTCACCCTGCCGTATGCCGTGGAGCTCGCCGACCGCGGTTGGCGTCACGCGCTGCGCGCTGACCAGCCGCTCTCCCTGGGCCTGAACACCTATGACGGGTCGGTCACCTACGGCCCGGTCGCCCAGGCGCACGGCATGGAGGCGGTCTCCCTGGCCGAGGTCCTCGGCTGACCGGCGGCTCACCGGCTCCACCCGCATGGGGTCAGGGCTTCTGGTAGGGAGTCGGCTTACGGTTGGGTGGCCGCACGGGCTCCACGCTGGCGTCTCCGGTACGCCGTGGACCGGTCCACGACGCGGGCACGGCGTCAAGGCGCTCGGCAAGCGCGTAGGCCACCGACTCGTAGTTGACCCGCCAGCCCCTGAAGTCCGGCCACGCCTGCTCCGCGATGCGCGCGGCGAGGTAGTCGATGACCGTGAGCGGCGCGTCCGTCGGCCCGCTGTAGCCGAGGGTGAACAGCGACGACCCCGCCTGCGCCAGGGCGTGGCTGAACCCAGCCGGTCGAACGGCTGCAGCAGCAGCGCGAAGCCAAGGTAGAGGCGGGCCAGCCACACGCCAGCAGCTGGACCAGCAGCATGGTGGAGGCCTGGGAGGACGACCGGCGGTCCCGGGTGGCGTGGTCGCGTGTACGCGCGGTCGCCATCCGGTGGAGACGGTCGACCCCCTTGTCAACCGCGCCGCTGATCCGACCGCGGGAGGGCGGGGGGACCACAACCGTGCTGACCACGCTGGCCCACGTCAGGAAAATCAGGACGGCCCGGCGACCGCCATCAACAGGCTCACAGCGATGACCGCCGCCCGCCTAGCCGCCGCCCGCCTAGCCGCCGTGGGCGGCGACGGACAGCGGCTGCCACTGGTTCCAGGTGGCGAGCCGCGACTCGTAGTCGGCCGTGGCGATGGCCAGCGGTGCCTGGCCGAAGAAGACCCGCAGAGGCGGGTTCGGGGCGTCCACCAGGGTCAGCACCGCGTCCCTGGTCGCCACCGGGTCACCGGGGGTGCCGCGTCGGCTGGGCCGGTTGGCGGCCTGCTCGCGGACCCCGTCGTAGGCGGCCAGCGCCGTGGCGTGCTTCGCCGAGCTCCCGCCCCAGTCGGTGGAGTAGCCGCCGGGCTCGATGATGGTCACCTTGATGCCGAAACCGGCGACCTCCTGCGCGAGCGACTGGCTGATGCCCTCCAGCGCCCACTTGGACGCGTGGTAGATGCCGACGGTGGGGAACGCGGAGATTCCTCCGATGGAGGAGACCTGGAGGATGTGACCGCTGCCCTGGGCCCGCAGGAACGGCAGCGCCGCCTGGGTCACCCACAGCGCCCCGAAGAAGTTGGTCTCGATCTGCTCGCGGGACTCGACCTCGCTGAGCTCCTCGACCATGCCGAACTGGCCGTAGCCGGCGTTGTTGACCACGACGTCGAGCCGGCCGAAATGCTCGTGCGCTCGCGCGACGGCCGCGAAGACCGACGCACGGTCGGTGACGTCCAGCGAGATGGGGAGCACCGCGTCGCCGTGGGCGGCCACAAGGGCGTCCAGGCTGCTGGTGTCGCGAGCGGTCGCGACGACGGAGTCACCTCGCTCCAGGGCAGCCTCTGCCCACTCCCGGCCGAAGCCGCGTGACGTACCGGTGATGAACCAGGTCTTGGCAGTCATGGCGGGTTCAAGGGCGTGACGGCACCGGCGTATTCCCGCGGCTGGTCAAGAGCACGACTCGCCCGGGGCACGACCTGGCCCGCGGTCCTTCGTGGTCGCTGCTGTTCCTGACATCCTGGGCGCATCCTGGGCGCAGGGCCGAAGGGCCGAGGGGTCAAGGCCTCGGGACGAGGCGATGACTCAGGCGGGAGGGACAGTGATCGCGGCGGTGTGCCCAGGTGCCACGCCGAGCAGCCCGCTGGACGCCGCGGTGCGGACCTGGCTGGACCACCTACGGGTCGAGCGCGGGCTCTCCGAGAACACCCTGGGCGCATACGGGCGGGATGTCAGGAGATACCTCGCCTTCTTGCGTGCCCGGGGCACAGGCGACCTCGCCGACGTCACCGAGCGGGATGTCGGGGACTTCGCGATGTCCCTGCGGTCCGACACCGCGGGTGGCCCGGCACTCTCGGCGGCATCGGCGGGCCGATCGCTTGTCGCCGTGCGCGGTCTGCACCGCTTCCTGGCCATCGAGCGCGTCCAGGCTACGGACCCCGCGGCCGCGGTACGGCCGGCCCGAGCGGCGCAGCGGCTGCCCAAGGCCATCCCCGTGTCCGATGTCGAGCGGCTGCTGCTCGCGGCCAGCACCGGCGAGCCGGCCGCGTCGCTCCGCGACCGGGCGATGCTGGAGCTGCTGTACGGCGCGGGCGCGCGGGTCAGCGAGGTGGTCGGGCTGGACGTGGACGACCTGGACCTGGGGGAGCAGGGCGCCGTTCGGCTGCTCGGCAAGGGCAACAAGGAGCGGGTCGTGCCGCTGGGCAGCTACGCGCGCGACGCGGTGACGGCATACCTGGTCCGGTCCCGCCCGGTCCTGGCAGCCAGGGGCAGGGGGACTGCCGCGCTGCTGCTCAACCAGCGTGGCGCGCGGCTCTCGCGGCAGAGCGTCTGGACGGTGGTCCAGCAGTCCGCCGGACGCGCCGGTCTCGCGGGCCACGTGAGCCCGCACACCCTGCGGCACTGCTTCGCCACCCACCTGCTCGACGGCGGGGCGGACGTGCGCGTGGTGCAGGAGCTGCTCGGCCACGCCTCGGTGACGACGACACAGATCTACACGATGGTGACCGTCCAGCGGCTGCGCGAGGTCTACGCGCAGAGCCACCCGCGGGCCCGCTGAAGGCCAGTCGGCTTCCCGAGCCGCCTCGGTGGACAGCGTGACCGCCGCGATCACACACAGACGACCTGGCAGGCTCGGCCGAAAACCAGGTGCGGACCGGTGGCGTGGTGGTGTGTGCTCCACGATGTGGCAGTCGCGGTAGGCAGTCCGGACGTCGATGGGCTGAGCGAGGCTGTCGGCGTGCTGCGGGAGTGGCAGTACGACGGGGCGCCGATGCAGCTGCATCCGGGGGACCTGGGCTGGTTCTGGCGCTTCGGCGCGGAGGCGACGGCCGCGGCGGTCCGGACCTGGAGCCGAGACGGACAGATTCTCGCCGTCGGGCTGCTGGACGGTCCCACGCTGTTGCGGCTGACGACCTCGCCAGACGCGCGGCGGGACGAGGAGCTGGCGCTGCAGCTGGTTGCGGACGTGTCCGCGCCGGAGCGTGGCGTGCTCCCGGCGGGGAAGGTGTCCGTCGAGACGCCCAACGGCGCCCTACTCCAAGATCTACTGGTCGAGGACGGCTGGGAAACCGACGACCCGTGGACGCCGCTACGTCACGGACTCACGGAGCCGCTGAGCGACCTCGGCGTGCGGATCGAGGTGACTGGACCGGACCAGGCGCACGTGCGGACCGCCGTACAGCGGGCATCGTTCGTCGGGTCAACGTTTACCGACGAGCGCTGGCACGCGATGGCGGCCGGATCGCCGTACGCGGACGCCCGGTGTCTGGTCGCGTTCGACGACCAGCGCAACGCGGTGGCGGCGGTGACGGTGTGGTCGGCCGGTCCGGGGAAGCCTGGGTTGCTCGAGCCGATGGGCGTGCACCCGGAACATCGCGGTTACGGCTACGGCACGGCGATCACCGTCGCCGCGGCGGCCGCACTGAAGGGGCTGGGCTCGTCGAGCGCGGTCGTCTGCACCCCGAGCTCCAATGTCGGCGCCGTCGCCACCTACAGGTCAGCCGGATTCCAGCAGCTCCCCGAGAGGCGGGACCGATACCGGGACAGCTAGCCCTCGCCAGGGAGTGCCGATGCGCGGTCACTGCGGCGCGCTGCCTTGAGCCGCCCGGCGGCCCCGGTTAGGGTCGTCGTGATCAGCCAGACGCTGACCAGCCGCAACCTGGTAGGAGTGAGCTTGGTGAGCTCCGAGGCGACTGCACCGTCCGACCCGCCCACCCTGCCGGCGCCGGCGCTAGCCGATGCCACCGTCGAGGTCGACCCCTCGCCGCCGCTGGTCGAGGTCAGCGCAGGCCGCTCCGAGGCCCACCTTCCGGGGATCGACTCCGCCGGCGCGGGCCAGCTGGGTCCGACGAACCGCCCCTTGCCGGACTTCCCCGAGCCGGCGTCGCTGCACGGTCACGGTCCGGCCCGCATCATCGCGATGTGCAACCAGAAGGGCGGCGTCGGCAAGACCACCACGACGATCAACCTGGGCGCGGCGCTCGCTGAGTACGGCCGCAAGGTCCTGCTGGTCGACTTCGACCCTCAGGGCGCGCTGTCGGTGGGCCTCGGGGTGCCCACTCACGGCCTGGACCTCACCATCTACAACCTGCTGGTGGAGCGCGGCCACGACGTCCGCGAGGTCATCCAGCACACCTCCACTGCGAACCTGGACCTGCTCCCCGCCAACATCGACCTGTCGGCCGCGGAGGTACAGCTCGTCGGCGAGGTGGCCCGCGAGATGGTTCTGTCGCGGGTGCTGCGGCCGGTCCTGGACGACTACGACGTGATCCTGATCGACTGCCAGCCTTCCCTCGGGCTGCTCACCGTCAACGCGCTCACCGCGGCTCACGGTGTCGTGATCCCGCTGGAGTGCGAGTTCTTCGCCATGCGCGGTGTCGCGCTGCTGGTCGAGACGATCGACAAGATCTGCGACCGGCTGAACCCGGGGCTGCACGTCGACGGCATCCTCGCCACGATGTATGACGGCCGCACCCTGCACAGCCGGGAGGTCGTCCGCAGCGTGGTCGACCACTTCGGCGACACGGTCCTGCACACCGTGATCAGCCGCACGGTCAAGTTCCCGGACGCCACCCTGGCCGCCGAGCCGATCACCACCTACGCCTCCACCCACGCCGCAGCCGAGGCGTACCGGCAGATGGCCCGCGAGCTCATCGCCCGCGGCGCCGTCGCGTGACCGCGTGAGCCTTGCCCCGTGAGCGTCACCGCACCCGAGGCTCGGGCGTCCGAGGCTGGCCGGCCGGAGGCACCCGGGGGACCCGGTGGGGTGCTCAACCGCCGCGCGGCGGGGACGCCCTTCGAGGTCCACCTCGGCATCTTCGACGGGCCCTTCGACGTGCTGCTCGCGCTCATCGGTAAGCACAAGCTCGACATCACCGAGATCGCCCTCGCCGAGGTGACCGACGAGTTCATCGCCCACATCCGCGTGCTGCAGGGGCAGCAGCGCGACTGGGACATCGGCCAGGCCAGCGAGTTCCTGCTCGTCGCCGCCACCCTGCTCGACCTCAAGGCGTCGCGGCTGCTGCCGAAGAACGGTCTGGAGGACGAGGACGACCTCGCCCTGATCGAGGCGCGGGACCTGCTGTTCGCTCGGCTGCTGCAGTACCGCGCGTTCAAGGACATCGCCGCCTGCTTCGCCGGCCAGATGGCGCACACCGGCGCGCTGACCGGCCGGCAGGCAGGGCTGGAGCCGCAGTTCGCCGCGCTGCTGCCCGAGCTCGTGCTCGGCGTCACACCGGACCGCCTCGCGGAGATCGCGGCACAGGCGCTCCGGCCGCGGACCGTCCCTACCGTGGCGCTGGAGCACCTGCACGTGCCGGCGGTGAGCGTCCAGGAGCAGGCCGCACTGGTCGTGGCTCGCTTGCGTCGTGACGGCTCCTGCTCCTTCCGCGTGCTGGTCGCCGACGCCGGCACGACGCTGGTGGTGGTGGCCCGGTTCCTGGCCCTGCTCGAGCTGTTCCGAGAGTCCGTGATCGCGCTCGACCAGCCCGAGGCGCTCGGTGAGCTGACGGTGCGGTGGGTGGGCCCGGCCGACGCCGTGATCGAGGTCAGCGACGAGTTCGACGAGCCCGACGACGACGAGCCCGACGACGACGACGCCGAGCTCGACGACGCCGAGCTCCACGACGCCGACGGGGACGACCTGCTCGACGAGCTTGACGTGCTCCGCGCGGTGCAGGGCAGCCGATGAGTATGGGGGCGAGGTCCGGACGGACGACCGAGGAGGCTCCGGGAGCCGACGCCGCGGACGGGGAGCTCGCGACCGAGCTCGACGACCTCCCCGGCGGCCCACGGGGAGCCATCGAGGCGGTGCTCATGGTGGTGGACCAGCCGGTGCCGGAGATCGAGCTGGCCGCGGCGCTGCAGCTGCCCGTCGCCGAGGTGGTCGGGCACCTGCACGCGCTGGCCGGCGACTACGCGGCTGCCGGCCGCGGGTTCACGCTGCGTAACGTCGCCGGCGGGTGGCGGGTCTACAGCAGCCCGGAGTATGCGCCGGTGGTCGAGCGGTTCCTGATGGACGGGCGGCAGGCCCGACTGTCCCAGGCCGCCCTGGAGACTCTCGCCGTCATCGCCTACCGCCAGCCCGTGTCCCGGTCACGCGTGGGGGGCGTGCGCGGGGTCAACGTCGACGGGGTGGTGCGCACCCTGCTCACCCGGGGGCTGATCGAAGAGGCGGGGGCCGACCAGACGAGCGGGGCGACGCTGTACGGCACCACCGGCTACTTCCTGGCCAGGCTCGGCCTGGCCAGCCTCGACGAGCTGCCCGCGCTCGCCCCGTTCCTGCCCGAGGCCGACATGCTCGACGACCTCGCCGAGCTGGCCGACCAGGCACGCCAGGGGCGGGTATGACGCCCCGACCCGCCGGCGGGGGGCGAGGCGAGGGCCGGCCGCCCGCAGGCCGGCCGAGGTCCGAGGCGTCGGCAGGCGGCAGCGGCTCCGGATCTCGGACGGCTCGCAGCGGGGGAGAGCGCCCCGCTCGACCGGCCCGCCAGCAGCGCGCCGGCTCGGGCACGACCAAGCCGAGCCAGCCGACCCGCGTGCCGCGGGAGATTCCCCGGGCCGAGGTCGACGTCCACGACCCGGACGGAGTCCGCCTGCAGAAGCTGCTCGCTGCCGCGGGGGTCGGCAGCCGACGCACCTGCGAGAACCTCATCACGGCCGGCCGGGTGCAGGTCGACGGTCAGGTGGTGCGTGAGCTCGGTGTGCGGATCGACCCGTCCCGGCAGTCCGTCCACGTCGACGGGGAGCGGGTCCAGCTCGACGAGTCCAGGCTCTACCTCGCCTTCAACAAGCCGCTCGGCGTCGTGTCGACGATGAGCGACGAGCTCGGCCGCCCCTGTGTGGGTGACTACGTCGGCAACCGCAAGGAGCGGCTGTTCCACGTCGGGCGACTCGATGCGGACACCGAGGGACTGCTGCTGCTGACCAACGACGGCGACCTCGCGCACCGGCTGCAGCACCCGGCATACGGCGTGCCGAAGACCTACCTGGCGCAGATCCCCGGACCGGTGCCACGGGACCTGGGGCGCACGCTGCGTGCCGGGGTCGAGCTGGATGACGGGCCGGTGGCGGTCGACTCGTTCAAGGTGGTCGACTCGGCCCCTGGCAAGGCGCTGGTCGAGGTGGTGCTGCACGAGGGACGCAAGCACGTCGTACGCCGGATGCTGGACGCGGTCGGCCATCCCGTGGTGTCGCTGGTCCGCACCGACGTCGGCCCGGTCACCCTCGGCGACCTGAAGCCGGGCCGCACCCGGGCGCTGTCGCGGGCCGAGGTCGGCAGGCTGTACTCAGCCGCTGGACTGTGACCGCGTGCGCTGCCCCCGCTGGATACGGTGAGGCCGGTGAGGCCCGTGAAGACTGTGAGCACCGACCAGGCGGTGCGGGCGATCAGGGGCGCCATCCAGCTCGACCGGGATGAGCGTTCCCACCTCCTGGCTTCCACCCGTGAGCTGGTCGAGGCCGTGTTCGCGGCCAACGACCTCAGCACCGAGGACGTCATCTCGGTCATCTTCACCGCCACCCCGGACGTGCACAGCGAGTTCCCCGCCGTGGCGGCGCGCGAGCTGGGACTCGGCGACGTCCCGCTGATCTGCACCCAGGAGCTCGACATCCACGGCGCCATGCCCCTGGTGATCCGCGTCCTCGCGCACGTCAACACCGCTCTGGCCCGCGCCGACGTCAAGCACGTCTACCTGCGCGGGGCCGTGGCGCTGCGCAGGGACCTCGCCCAGTGAGCCAGCCCGACACGCCCCGGTCCGGACCGCACGTCCGTATCGTCGGCACCGGGCTGATCGGCGCAAGCCTGGGGGTTGACCTCTCGGACAGGGGGTTCCGCGTCTCCCTGCACGACACGTCACCCACCGCCGCGGCGCTCGCGCGCGACGTGGGCGCCGGCGCTCTGGCCGCCGAGGTGGCTGAGCCGCCCTGGCTGGTCGTCGTCGCAGCGCCGCCGGACGTGACCGCGCGGGTGGTGGCAGCCGAGCTCAAAGAGTGGGACGGCGCGTTCGTCACCGATGTCGCCTCGGTCAAGGGCGTCATCCTCACGGCGTTGCAGGACGCGGGCAGTGACGTGTCCCGGTATGCCGGGTCGCACCCGATGGCCGGCCGTGAGCGGTCCGGGGCCGTCGCCGCCCAGGCGGACCTGTTCGACGGCCGCGCCTGGGTGATCGCCCCCGGCCCGGACGCAAGCCCCGCTGCGGTTGCCGCGGTGCGCACCGTCGCCGAGGCGGTGGGCGCCGCCGTCACGGTGATGGCCCCGGCAGAGCACGACGCCGCGGTGGCTGCGGTCTCCCACGTCCCCCAGCTCGCCGCCAGCCTGGTCGCGGCCCGGCTCCGCGACCTGCAGGAAGAGGCGGTAGCCCTGTGCGGGCAGGGCATCCGCGACGTCACGCGGATCGCTGCGTCCGACCCGGCGATGTGGACCCAGGTCCTGGCCGCCAACGCTCCTGCTGTGCGCTCGGTACTGACGTCGGTGCGCCGCGACCTCGACGCCGTCATCGCAGCGCTGGACGAGCTCAGAGCCGAGGGTGCCGACGGCTCTGCCGGGGCCGTCGGCGCGCGCGCCGTGCTCGCTCGTACCATGGCGCAGGGCAACGCCGGTCAGGCCCGGATCCCCGGCAAGCACGGCGCAGCGCGCACGGCATACGCGACGGTCGTCGTGGTGGTGCCGGACCAGCCGGGAGCCCTCGGCCGGCTGCTGCACGACGTCGGCGCGGCCGGTGTCAACCTCGAGGACCTTCAGCTGGAGCACGGGATGGGTCAGCCGTTCGGGCTCGCCGAGCTGGCCGTGCTGCCCGCCGCGGTGCAGCCGCTGACCACCGCCCTGACGTCGCGGGGCTGGCCGGTCCACGTCTGAGCGGCCTCGCCCTACACTCGGCCGAATGACCCAGCCACCACACCCGCGCCGGCAGGACGCACGTGACATCGGCGCCGGCGTCGTCATCGCGATCGACGGACCTTCCGGCTCGGGAAAGTCCTCCGTCGCGCGGGCGGTGGCTCGGCAGCTGGGTCTGGCCTACCTGGATACCGGTGCGATGTACCGCGCGCTGACCTGGTGGTGCCGGGAGCAGGGCATCGACCTGCGCGACGCCCCGGCGGTGGCCCGCGCCGCACGCGAGCTCCCCCTGATCCTGGGCATGGACCCCGCTGACCCGTCGGTGTCGGTGGACGGACGGCCGGTGGAGGCCGCGATCCGCGAGAGCGCGATCTCGCAGGCCGTCTCGTTGGTCGCCACCAACCTCGAGGTTCGTGCCGAGCTGATCCGCCGCCAGCGCCGGCTGATCTCGGACGCCCGGTCGCAGGCGGGCGGAGTCGTCGCGGAGGGGCGCGACATCACCACGGTGGTGGCCCCCGAGGCGGAGGTGCGGATCCTGCTGATCGCGGACCAGACGGCCCGCCTGGCCCGACGCGCCGCACAGGTGCACGGACAGGCCGACAGCTCGGCGCTGGCCGCCACGCACGACCAGGTGGTCCGCCGGGACCGGGACGACTCCTCGGTGGCGCAGTTCCACGAGCCGGCGGAGGGCGTGGCGACCGTCGACACCTCGGCACTGGACCTGCAGCAGTCGATCGACGCGGTGCTCTCGGTCGTCAGCGCGAGGTCTGTCCGGGCGTAGCGGCTGCCGCTCGCCGCCGCGAGCGCCCCACGTGGGCGACAATGGCAGCTGCGGCCGTGGAACCTTCCTCCGCTGCACCCCCCTTTCGAGAAGGTATGCCGTGAGCCTGCACGACCCGACCCCTGTCACCGACCGCACTGCACGCGATGCCCATCGGCCCGGCGTCGCCGGCTCCGGCGACGGCGCTGCGGAGGCTGCAGGTGGTCCGGGGCTCGCCGGCGGTCCCGACGATGCAGGCATCGAGCGGGCGCTGCGCGCGGGGCTGGCCGCCTTCGAGCTGGACGAGGACGACCAGGCCCTCCTGGCGGGGACGGGAGCCGGTGAGGACGCCGACGCAGCCGAGGGGCCGCTGCCCGTGGTGGCCATCATCGGCCGGCCTAACGTCGGTAAGTCGACGCTGGTCAACCGCATCCTCGGCCGCCGCGAGGCGGTCGTCGAGGACGTGCCCGGCGTCACCCGCGACCGGGTCGCCTACGACGCCGACTGGGCCGGACACCGGTTCACGCTGGTCGACACGGGCGGCTGGGCCGTGGGGGCGCACGGGATCCACCTGCGTGTGGCGGAGCAGGCCGAGGTCGCGATCGACCTGGCCGACGTGGTGATGTTCGTGGTCGACGCGACCGTCGGTGCCACCGACGACGACGAGCGCGTGGTGACGCTGCTGCGCCGCTCCGGCAAGCCGGTGGTGCTGGTGGCCAACAAGGTGGACGACATCCGTGCCGAGGCCGATGCCGCGATGCTGTGGTCCTTGGGTCTGGGGCAGCCGTGGCCGGTGTCCGCGCTGCACGGGAGGGGCAGCGGCGACGTGCTCGACGCCGTGCTCGACGTGCTGCCCGACGTCTCGCAGGCCGGTGGTGCGTATGCGCGGGGCGGCCCGCGCCGCGTGGCGCTGGTGGGCCGGCCCAACGTCGGCAAGTCGAGCCTGCTGAACCAGCTCGCCGGCCAGGAGCGCGTCGTCGTCGACCCCGTAGCAGGCACCACCCGCGACCCGGTCGACGAGATGGTCGAGCTCGGCGGCAAGCAGTGGCGGTTCGTGGACACCGCCGGCATCAGGCGGCGGGTCCACCAGGCGCGCGGGGCCGACTTCTACGCGTCGCTGCGCACTCAGACCGCGCTGGAGAAGGCCGAGGTGGCGATCGTGCTGATCGACGCGCAGGAGCCCATCGCCGAGCAGGACGTGCGGGTGATCCAGCAGGTTGTCGACGCCGGTCGCGCGCTGGTCGTCGCCTACAACAAGTGGGACCTGCTGGACGAGGAACGGCGCTACTACCTCGAGCGTGAGATCGAGTCCGAGCTCGTGCAGATCCCATGGGCACCGCGGGTCAACATCTCGGCCCGCACCGGCCGGCACATGGACCGGCTCGTGCCGGCGCTCGAGGTCGCCCTGGACTCCTGGGACCAGCGGGTCCCGACGGGGCGCCTCAACGCCTTCCTGGGCGAGGTCGTGGCCGCGCATCCGCACCCGGTCCGCGGCGGCAAGCAGCCGCGGATCCTGTTCGCCACCCAGGCGTCCACCCGGCCGCCGCGCTTCGTGCTGTTCGCCAGCGGCTTCCTCGAGTCCGGCTACCGCCGCTTCGTCGAGCGCCGGCTGCGGGAGGCCTTCGGCTTCGAGGGGACGCCGATCGAGGTCTCCGTGCGGGTGCGGGAGAAGCGGCGGCGCTGAGTGCGCTAAGGTTTCGAGTCGCTCCGGACACACAGCGACGGAGCATGCCGGGACGTGGCGCAGCTTGGTAGCGCACTTGACTGGGGGTCAAGGGGTCGCAGGTTCAAATCCTGTCGTCCCGACGGCAGCGAAACAGAGCACAGAGGCCGTCCCGGCGCCGACGGGACGGCCTCTGGCTTCCCGCATTGGCACTTGTGCGAGCCGGGGATAAGGACCCTCACTCCAGGTGGACCAGCGCGCTCTCCCGCTCGGCGTCCGGCCACTCCGCGTCGGCGCGCGCGATGAGGTCGTCCACTGCGCTGTTCCAGCGGGTGATCGGGTCCGGGTAGGCGGGGCCGAGCAGGAACGTCCGGAGCTCGACGCGAGCCTGAGCGAGCGGGTCCAGGAGGGTGAGCCGCTGCATCATCGGCTCCCACGTGGCCGGGTCCGGGTCGGCCAGATAGGCCGCCCGCGCGGTGGCGTAGCGCTGCCAGATGTAGTCGTGGTCGAAGCCGGCGGGGTTGGTGACGACATACGGCTTGCCGCTGGCGACGAAGTCGGCCACGACGCTGGAGATGTCACTGACCAGCACGTCCGAGATGTTGAAGCACTCGTAGAGGGTCGGCGAGGCTCCCCGGATGATCAGGTGTGCGGTCCCCACCTCGTGCTGAGGCGCGTGCTCCGCCTGGAAGGCCGCGTCCCTGCTCTCCAGCGCGTCCTCGGACGCCGTGGGCGGCGGGATGTCGACGCCCAGGATGGAGGAGCTGGTGGTGTTCTTTGCCCCCGCCTGCTTCAGCAGGGCGATGACCTGCCGGTGCGCAGCCCTCGCCCGAGCGGAGACGGTCCCGGTGAGCGGGTGCGGCTTGTAGAGCACGCGTGTCGCGTCACGCTCCAGCAGCCACTGGACCAGCGCCGGGCCCATCGTCAGCAGCGAGGAGGCGAACTGGTCGCTCGTCCAGCCCTCCCAGGTCGGGGCGTAGAGCACCGTCAGCGGCGCGTCCGGGTGGCGGGGCCGGACCGGTTCGATGGCCTCCAGCTGAGGGCGGCCCACCTCCACGATGCTGTCGTCGCGGACGCCGACCTTGGCGGCGGCCCAGCGCTCGCGGGACGCGCGGCCCGCCACCCAGATCTCGTCGTGGACCTTGGTGAACGGGTTGACGCTGGCGATCTTGTCGCTCTCACCGTGCCCGATGAAGACGTGCTTGACCCGCGGCTCGCGCATGTAGTGCAGGTTCTTGCCCACGTTCACCGCGTACAGGCCCACCCGGACGGTCGGCAGCCGGAAGTCCATCAACCTGGTGGAGCTGGGGATGCAGACCACGGGGATGGTCGTGCGCTTCATCACCCGCAAGGTCGTGCGTTCGCGGGCGATGATGACGCACTGCCGGTTGGTCGCCTCCAGCACCGGCAGCCACATGTTCAGCTGGTACATCGAGACGGCCCGCTCGCTGAAGTAGAGGACCACCTCGGGACGCAGGGCGCGCACGTGGGCGTTGAGGGTCTCCACGTAGGTGTCGTTTCCTGGCATGCGCCGCACCGACACCAGTCCGGCGACCATGGTGGCGGTCAGCATGAGGATGTAGGCGACGGCGACTGCGACGGCGAGGTAGAACAGCACCCAGGTCCCGAAGACCAGCCCGGGCACCGCCAGCAGCACTGGCACCGTGCAGAGGGTGACCGGCAGCTCGAGTCCGATCCTGGCCCGACGCGGCGGCACCCACGGCTTCGGCAGCTCCAGCTCGAGGTTGCGCCACTCCACCGGTCGGAGCCGGCGGCGCGCGAGCGGAGCCCGCAGCACGAGCAGCCCGAACCGGACGCTCGGCAGGCACAGCACTGCCACCGCGACGGCGACGCGGGAGGTGGTGTGCGCGTCGTCCACCCGGAACACCAGGATGACCAGGGACAGCTCGCGCAGCACGGTCCGGTTGATCAGGCCGAACTGCGCGCTCCCGAAGAGCACCCGCATCACCCGGTTGCGGGCCACGGCCACGTCGAGGATGACGCTGGCCGCTGCCGCGACAAGGAACAGCCACGGCTGTCCGGCAACGGCCGCGCCGAGCGTGACCAGATGGCACAGCAACAAGGCCAGGAGTGCCACCACGCCCCTGCGCGAGCGTGCTGAGCTGACTCTCAGTACGGGGATCAGCCTCATACCGGCTGCTCCCTCCGGTCGGGCGTCGCGGCGTGGCCGGGCGCCGAGGAGGCGATGAGCCAGCGCAGGGCTGCCTCGAACCGCTGCTGACCCGCCTCCGGGGGCGAGCCGAGCAGATCCACCCGGATGGCACGCCGACGCGGGGCGCACGGGTCGCGACCGGTGGACAGGTCGGCCAGCAGGCCGTCGAGCCCGGCACCGTCGGTCCCGATCAGCGTCGCCGCCGCAGCGGTGGGGTAGGCGCCGATGAACTGCTCTGTGGTCAGCCGCGGCGGCAGCATCAGGGCGAACGGTCGGTCCAGAGCGACCCAGTCGGTGACGACGCTGGACACGTCGGCGATCAGCAGGTCGCTGTGCCGGAAGCAGCTGACCAGCCCCGGCCGGTCAGCATGCGACACGCGGGGGACCGAGGCCGGCGCCTCCTGCCAGAACTGCTCGTCGGCGTCGTCGGCATCGTCGGCATCCACCTGGCGCGCTCGGCGCGGCGCAGGCCATCGCCGTTGGGGGTCGCATCGGCCCAGCATGAGGGCCAGGTCGTCCAGGCCCGAGAGGTCCTCGGCGTCGCCCGCAGCCCTTCCTGCCGGCGTCGTGGTCGGCGCCGGCGCCCCCGCGGCGTCCATCAGGTCCAGAATCTGCTCGTTGGCTCGCCTGGCGACGCTGTCGCGCGACCCGGTGAGCGGGTGCGGCCGGTAGACCAGCCGGACACCCGGCGCCGCGAGCAGGCGGCGCACCAGCTCGACCCCGCCGTGCTGCAACGAGGAGCTGTGCTCCTCATCGCCCCAGCCCTCCCAGGTCGGGGCGTAAAGCACGGTCCGGATCTGCTCCTGCTCGCTGCTGCCGAGATGCTGCGGCGTCAGGAAGACCGCCTGCGGGCGTCCGACCTCGCGCAGCCGGCCGAGCACCCCGGGGATCTGCATCGCCTGGAGCCGGGCTGCGGCCGCCGGACCAGCCACCCACAGCTCGTCGTACGCCTTCAGGAACGGGCTGCTGGAGGCGAGCTTGTCGCTGTCGCCGTGCCCGATGAAGGCGGTGGCAACGCCGCGGCGCCGGATCAGGTGCGCGTTGTTGGCGGCGTTGGCCACGAACAGCGCCGCACGCGCACTCGGGATCTCCAGGGTCATCAGCAGCGTGCCGCTCACAGCGCAGACCACGGGCAAGGTGGTCGGGGCAAGCCGGCGCAGGCACTCGGGGTCGCGCAGGACGACGAGCGTGCGCTGCGGTGCGCGTTCGAGGACGCGCAGCCACATCTGCACCTGGTAGAGGGCGTCCGGTCCACCGCCGTAGCAGAGCAGAACCTCGGGCGCGAGCTCGACCAGTGAGCGTCGGACACGCGTCTCGGCCGCCTTCCGCGGGCTGCTCCGCCGCGTCGCCAGGAGCGCTCTCGCGGCCGCGCCGACGATGACCAGCGCGGCGAGGACCACCAGCGCGAGGACGGCGACCCCGGTCGGGGTCGGCCACAGCCGGGACGCGGTGAGGGCGCCGACGACCAGCACGGCGAGCTGAAGGGGAGCGAGGACCACGCTTCGCCGCCGCAGCAGCCATGACGGCGGCGGAGGGACGCTCAGGCCGGTGAGGTCGAGGTTGCGTCCGAGCAGCGGGCTCTTGCGCAGCAGCTCGACCGCCTGCCCGGCGGTCTCAAGGGCGCCGAAGCAACCTCCCAGCGTGAGGACCGCCACCGCGACGGCGGCGTCGAGGGCGAGACGTGGCCCGCTGCCCGCGCTGACCAGGCACAGCAGCGCCGCTCCCTGCACCGCCCATCGCCACGGCTGGCCGAGCTGCACCTCCCGCGTGCCCCAGAGAACGACCGGAGCCACCCGTGACAGGGCCGGCTCCAGCGCGCAAACTGCGACGGCGAGGGCGATGAACGGCCACACCGCTCCAGCCAGAGCGGCGACGAACAAGCCCCCGTGGGCCAGGGCCAGCAGTGCCAGTGCCGCGGTGAGGTGGACCCGTCCGGGCGGCAGCGGGATACGCACCGTCCGGTGCGCCAGCACAGTCTTCGCTGGCCGAGCCGCGCGGCGGATCAGCACGGTCCGCGCCCCGGACCGCTGAGCGGTGTCGTGGCGTTGCACCACCCTCAGTCTCTCCTCTACGTCGCCGGCGCCCGCGCTGCGAGCTCGGACGTCCCTGGACCTGGCCGGGTCCCAGGGCGCCAAGAATAGTAGGGCCAGCACGGCACTGCGCCGGACCGCTCGATGACCCTGCCCGAGCCCTCAGCCGGAACCGAAGGTCAGGAAAGCCGCCCCGACACGGCCACCTCGCCGTGCGCAGGGCGGTTTCCCCCCGCCTGCAGGGCCGGCTCGCCGCCGTGCCGGCTGAGGTCCCGATGTGCCCCGGTGAGCGAGTACGCCGCCTCGGCCGCCTCGATGTCGTCGTGCCCCTCCTCTGCGCTCAGCCCGGCCGAGGCCGCGCAGATGCCCGTCAGCAGAACCACGGCGCCGGTGCTGATCAGTCGCCGCCGCGGCGCAGGTCCGAGCAGGCTTCGGACGCGTACGGGGACGGCACCCTCGGTCGCTGTGAGGACCGTCGACCGGGACGACGTGGCGGCCGTGGCACGGGCCGCCCGGGCCAGGCTCCGAGCCACGAGCCGGCGGTCGCCTACCTGCCGCACCGCGGCCTCGTCCGCGGAACGCTCCGCCGCGGCACGTACCGCGGCGGCGGTGCGACGCAGCAGCGGGTTCACGGCGGCCAGCTCCGCTGCCTGGACGAAGGCGTGGTGGTGGTAGTCGAGATGGGCGCACTCGTGCGCCAGCAGGGCGCGCCGCTCACCGGGGGTCAGGACCTGAAGCATCGCGGTGGAGATCACTACCCGGCCGACCCGTCCTGCGATGGCGTAGGCGCACGGGACCTCGTCGTCCACGACGACCACGGCTGCGGGGCCGAGCGCCCGGCCGGCTGCCGCCGCCCGACGCAGCTCCCGTCCAGCGCGCAGAGCGCGCTGCAGGGTGAGCAGCATCAGGACGCCGGCGACGATCCCCGCGCAGGCGCCCAGCGCGCCGGGCACGTCGCTCTCCAGCCGCAGCCGCCGCCCCGACCACCGACCGAGCGAGGCTGCCCACGGGGCCTGCGCCAGCACGAGGGCGCCCGCCACCGAGAGCTCCACGATGGTCGCCAACGCGACGACGAGTGCCAGACCGCTCAACGCACGCACGGCGGCTGCCGGGTGAAGGTGGGCGCCGAGCCGGCTACCGAAGGCATGCAGCAGCATCGCCACCAGGAACGGAAGGGCGAGGACCACCTGCTCGCTCACGGCGCACCGTCGTCTCGGCCGAGCAGGTCGGTGAGCAGCCGCTCGTCCTCCGGGCTGAGGTCGGACACGAATCGGGCCAGCACGCCTACGCGGTCCTCGCCGCCGTCCAGAAGCCGCAGCATCCGGTGTGCGGTCATGCTCGCCCTCGCGCCCGCGGCACCCGCCTCGGCTCCCCCGGCCAGCTCGTAGAGGTGAGCGCGTCCGCTCACGGTCCGGGTGAGCGCGTGCTTGGCATGCAGCCGTGACAGGGTCGTCATGACGGTGGTGTAGGCCAGGGGGCGAGCCAGCTCGTGTCGCACCTGGGCGGCGGTCAGCGGGCGCCCCACCGCTGCGAGCACGGCGAGGACCTCACGCTCGAGGGCTCCTCGTCCCCGCGCCGATGCTGGCACTATCGCCCTCCACCCAACAGTCTCTGCCCACGACCAGGGCCGTTGTGGCACAGCCTGTCCTCAGTGTGCCAGGCCCTGCCGGTTCGCGCGTCGACTGTCCCACGTCCCGCGCGACGTGGGCGTTCCGGGCGCCGGCGCCGGATGCCGGGCGCCGGATGCCGCTGCAGCTCCAGGGGGGCGGCTACCCTGGCGAGGTGACGGACCGTGGCGGCGGCGGGCAGGGCACGTGCCCCGCCCGCGCTCACGTGGACCGGGTCTGGACCCTACCCAACCTGCTCTCGCTGCTCCGGTTGCTCGGGGTGCCCGTGTTCCTGTGGTTGATTCTCGCGCGCCTGGACGGGTGGGCTCTGGTGGTCCTGTGCGCGGCGGGGATCAGCGACTACGCGGACGGCAAGATCGCCCGCCGCTACGGGCTCACCTCGCGCCTTGGCGCGCTGCTGGACCCCGCTGCGGACCGGCTCTACATCCTGGCCACGCTGCTCGGGCTCGCCTGGCGGGCGGTCATCCCGTGGTGGCTGGTCGGCATCCTGCTGGCGCGCGAGCTGCTCATGGCCTCCCTTCTGCCCGGGTTGCGCCGGCACGGGCTCCTGGCGCTGCCCGTGCACTTCATCGGCAAGGCGGCGACGTTCGACCTGCTGTACGCGTTTCCCCTCATCCTGCTCGGCCAGGGCACCAGCGTGGCGGCGCACATCGCGCTACCCGTCGGCTGGGCGTTCGCGTGGTGGGGTACGGCGCTCTACTGGGTGGCCGGAGCCCTGTACGCGGTCCAGTACCTGGCCGTCCTACGCGAGGGCCCTCACGCCGTCCGGGGCGAAGCGACACCGGGGGCGGCGCTTCGCCAGTGACCGCACCACAGCAGCCGGCTCAGTGGACCGCGCCGCCCCGCCTGGACGCCTCCATGACGCTGCTCACCGAGATCCTCGCGCATCCACTCGACCCCGGGTACGAGGCGGCCGCGAGGGTCCGGGAAGCGGCCGGGTTGCCTGCGGCCACACACCTCCGGGGCCCGCTGCTGACCCTCGCAGCAGTGCTGCTCGGGGCTCTGCTCGCTGCGTCCGCTCTCACGCTTCGGGCCCCGACGACGGCCGGGTCGGCAGCGAGGCAACAGCTGATCCGGCAGATCACCTCCAGCCGCACCCAGGGGGACCTGCTGAGCCTCCGGATCGCCCAGCTCCGCGACTCGATCGAGCGCACGGAGAGCGGGTCACCCCCGGCCCCGGGTGGGGCCCTGATCGGCCAGGTACGCCAGCTGGAGCTCGTCACGGGGGCTGCCGCTATCGCCGGCCCCGGCCTGGAGCTGACGCTGGACGACGCCGCGGCCGAGGCGCAGGGCCGCGCCGGCCGGGACAGCGGTGCGGACCAGCGGACGGGGTCCCCCGACACGCAGGGTCGGGTCCTCGGCCGGGACCTGCAGGTCGTGGTCAACGGTCTGTGGCAGTCTGGCGCCGAGGCGATCGCGGTCAACAACCAGCGGCTGACCGCGCGGTCGGCGATCCGCTTCGCCGGTGCGGCGATCCTGGTGGACTACCGACCCCTGACCCGGCCGTACCTGATCGCTGCCATCGGTCCGGGGACCATGGAGACGCGGTTCGCCGACAGCGACGCCGGGGCTTACCTGCGCGCACTCGGCGCCACCTACGGCATACCGTCGAGCATCGCGGGGAAGGAATCGATCAGCCTTTCCGGCGGGTCAGGGCTCACGGTGCAGGCCGCCCGGCCGGGGCTGCTGCCGCCGGTCGCGTCCTCGAAGTCCCGGGCCGCATCGACACCCCTTGGAGACCACAGGTGATCCCCGCCCTCGGCCTGCTCGCCGGAGTCGTGGTCGGGCTCCTGCTGCACCCCACCGTGCCGGTGTGGCTCCAGCCGTACCTGCCCATCGCCGTCGTCGCCGCGATGGACGCCGTGTTTGGCGGTGTCCGAGCCGTTTTGGACGGCATCTTCAACGACAAGGTCTTCGTCGTCTCTTTCTTGTCGAACGTGGTGGTGGCGGCGGTCATCGTCTTCCTGGGCGACCAGCTCGGAGTCGGCTCCCAGCTGTCCACCGGCGTGGTCGTCGTGCTCGGCCTCCGCATCTTCTCCAACGTCGCCTCCATCCGGCGCCACCTGTTCCATGCCTGAGCCGCCCCACCGGGACCGGCGGCCGCCCGACACCACGCCCGGAGCGCAGGGTGGGTGGCGCCGGCTGATGCGTGCGGCCCGGCCACGGGTCACCACGGCCAACGTGCTGGCCGCGGCGCTGTCCCTGCTGCTCGGTTTCGCCCTCGTGACACAGGTGCGCCAGACCCGCAGCCAGGGCCTGGACACGCTGCGGCAGAGCGACCTGGTCCGCGTCCTCGCCGACGTGAACCAGCGGTCCGCCCGCGTGGACGCGGAGGCGCGGACTCTGCAGGCCACCAACGACCGGCTGGCCGGGGGCTCCAGCGGCGAGAAGGCTGCGGTCGCTGCGGCGCAGCAGCGGCTGGACACGCTCCGGATCCTGGCCGGCACCGTCGCCGCTCACGGCCCCGGCATCCGGCTGAGCATCGATGACCCGGCGGGCAAGGTGAGCTCCTCGGTGCTGCTGGACGCCCTGGAGGAGCTCCGCGACGCAGGCGCCGAGGCGGTGCAGCTCGGCCCGGTCCGCGTGGTGGCCGGCTCCTACCTCTCTGACGTCCCGGCCGCCCCGCGCGCCGGCTCGAGCGGCGCAGGGACGTCCGGACGGGTGTCCATCGACGGGACGGTGCTGGGCTCTCCCTACGTGTTCCGCGCGATCGGCGATGCCCAGACCCTCGCCTCCGCGATGCAGATCCCCGGAGGCCTCACAGAGAGCGTCCGGCAGATGGGCGCCACGCCGACGGTGACCCAGGTCAGGGTGCTGAGCATCGCTGCGTTGCACACGATCCGCCAGCCTCGTTACGCTCAGCGCGTTCGGTCCTCCGCGTCGCCGCGATGACGAGCCGCCCCTTGCTCGTCCAGCGCTACCCACCGACGCCCGCCGTACCCGTGGAACCGTGGAACCGTCCAACAAGGAGCACCATGACCGAGCTGCAGTATCCCGACGACGTCCGCTACACCGCCGAGCACGAGTGGGTGCGGCTCCAGGGCGGCGCGGTGGCCCGTGTCGGCATCACGGCCTACGCGCAGGACGCACTCGGGGACGTGGTCTACGTCAGCCTGCCGAGCGTAGGCGACCGGGTCGCTGCCGGCGATGCATGCGGTGAGGTCGAGTCCACCAAGTCGGTCAGTGACCTCTACGCGCCGCTCGCCGGCGAGGTGTCGGCGGTCAATGAGACGCTGGACGCCTCCCCGGCCACGGTCAACAGCGACCCTTACGGCCAGGGCTGGATGTACGAGCTGACTCTCACCGATGTGACGGGGGTCGACGTGCTGATGAACGTGGAGGAATATCGCGGGCAGCTCGGCTGAGCGCGACCCGGGTCGAGCGCGCGGCTCTGACACGGCTCGCCGGCAGCCGCGCCCGCCATACGAGGCAGCAGAAAGGGAGGTCTCCAGCCATGAGCGGCAGCCACGAGCACCAGGCTCCCCAGGGATCCGGTGGGGACACCCCCTCGGGGCAGGCATCCGCGGGCGGGGCGATGGGCGGGCCCGGCGACCCGACCACCATGCGCCTGTCCTGGCTGGGGGAGCAGGCCCAGCAGATCGACTCCGAGGAGCTGCGACGGGCCGCCGACCACGCGACCGTGGACGCCCTACGGCCCGGTACGGCCCTGCTCGTCGTGCTGCGCGGGGCCAACACGGGCGCCCGCTTCCTGCTTGACGCCGACACGGTGACCTCCGGCCGGCACCCCGACAGCGACATCTTCCTCGACGACGTCACCGTCTCGCGCAAGCACGCGACCTTCCGCCGTGAGCACGGGCGCTTCGTTGTGGCGGACGCGGGCTCGCTCAACGGCACCTACGTCAACCGTCGGCGGATCGACTCCACCGAGCTCAACGCCGGCGACGAGGTGCAGATCGGCAAGTTCCGCCTCGTCTTCTACGCCAGCCGGGCGGACTCCGCGTGAGCCATCCAGCCCGCACCGGGGCCGACGGCGCCGCAGCGGCACCAGGGGCACCTGGGGCGCCCGGGTGGGCGTGAGCGCAGAGCGCCTGTCCATCGGCGACGTCGTCGCCTCCTTGCAGCCCGACTTCCCGGACGTGTCGGTCTCCAAGGTCCGCTTCCTCGAGGCGGAGGGCCTGGTCACACCGCAGCGGACCGGCTCCGGCTACCGCACCTTCTCCATGTCCGATGTCGAGCGGCTCCGTTACGTGCTCACCGCCCAGCGGGACCGGTTCTGGCCGCTGAGGGTGATCCGGGAGTCGCTGGACGCCCTCGACCGGGGACTCACGCCGGCGGGAGACAGTGCGGACGCGCTGCCGAGGGTGCCGGTGGCCGAGGCAGACCCCGCCCTGCCCACCGCCGCGGACCTCGCCGCTGCCGGCGGCCTGCGGCTCACCGCCGCGGAGCTGTGCCAGGCCAGCGGGCTCGACGCCCCGACCTTCGAGGCACTGGCAGGATTCGGGCTCCTGCCAGACCACGGCGGCCACTTCGGTGACGACGCGCTGGCCGTTGCACGGGCCGCTGGGGCGCTCGCGGCGTACGGCATCGAACCGCGCCACCTGCGCGCCTTCCGGACGGCGGCGGACCGGGAGATCGGACTGGTCCGAGCGGTGGTGAGCCCGCTGCGCGGCCGCGCCGGCGCGGGTGCCGCCACCTCGGATCACCCGGACGACGATCCGGCCGCGCTCGTCATGGCTTCGTGCATCGCGCTGCACGTGGCCCTGGTGCGGGCCGGCCTGAACCAGCGGTGAGGCGCGGGGGGTGGGGCGCAGCGATGAGGAGCAGGGATGAGGAGCAGGGGTGACGGCCCCGCCGGTGTCGTCTCGTGTGGCGATGGGCGTAGCGTGGGCACGTGAAGGAGCTCGATGTCCTCGGTGTGCGAGTCGAGATGCCAACGAACCACCCGATCGTGCTGCTGCGCGAGCGTGGCGGCGAGCGTTACCTGCCCATCTGGATCGGGGCTGCCGAGGCCACCGCGATCGCCTACGCCCAGCAGGGGGTGGTGCCGCCGCGGCCGATGACTCACGACCTGCTGAAGAACGTCATCACCGACCTCGGACATCGGCTCAACGAGGTCCGGATCGTCGCCCTCAAGGAGGGCATCTTCCACGCGACCCTGGTCTTCGACGGCAACCGCGAGGTGAGCTCGCGCTCCTCCGACGCCATCGCCCTTGCCCTTCGGACCGGGACCACCATCTACGCCGAGGACGCCCTGCTCGACGAGGCGGGGGTGGCCATCACCCCGGACGAGGACGACGAGGTCGAGCGCTTCCGGCAGTTCCTCGACCACATCACTGCGGAGGACTTCGAGGCCAGCGAGCCGCCGGAGGCGCCCGGCAGCCAGTCCGGATAAACCCGTTCGAGCTCGGGCAGGTCTAAGGCTCGACTAGAGGGTGAGTTCGTGGGGACGGGCGGTCGACACGCCGTTTCGAGGTGTCGCCGATGATTGACGTAGCGGCGCACCGGTCGTACCGTCGAGGCAAACCACCCGCGTGTAGTTCGCTCAGACGCAGCGCTCGGCGTGGCTTGTCAACAGCCAGGAGGCGCGGATGGGCTCCACCGACGGAGCGCAGGGCCGTGGACCGGACCGGTCCGTCGGCGCCCAGGGCCTGCTGTTCGGCGAGGAGCCGCCGCAGTATCCCGAGGACACGGGCTACCGCGGTCCCACCGCGTGCCGGGCCGCTGGCATCACCTACCGGCAGCTCGACTACTGGGCGCGCACCGGCCTGGTGGAGCCGTCGGTGCGGGGTGCGACGGGGTCCGGCACCCAGCGGCTGTACGGGTTCCGCGACATCCTGGTGCTCAAGGTCGTCAAGCGGCTGCTGGACACCGGCGTCTCGCTGCAGCAGATCCGGGTGGCGGTCGCCTACCTGCGCGAGCGGGGTATCCAGGACCTCGCGGAGATCACCTTGATGAGCGACGGTGCCAGCGTCTACGAGTGCACCTCGCCCGACGAGGTCATCGACCTGGTGCAAGGCGGCCAGGGCGTCTTCGGCATCGCCGTTGGCCGGGTGTGGCGGGAGGTGGAGGGCGAGCTCGCCTCCTTACCCAGCGAACGTCCTGAGGAGGAGACGCCCGCCGCCCACCCCGGGGACGAGCTCAGCGCCCGGCGGCGCAGCCAGCTCATCGGGTGAGCCGCCACGTCGGGGTCGGTCCAGGCCCCGGTGCTAAAATATGACTCGCTGACTACCCCGTGTGGGAGAGACCGCGACACCGATCGCGGCGCCGAAGGGGCAAACTCCCCGGAACCTCTCAGGCACCCGGACCGCACAGGTGAGGCAACTCTGAAGCGCTCGCGCGCGGCCCACGCCTTTCGGTGAGCCGGGTGCAGGCAGACAGAGGGGGAGGCGCCCTGCCCGCCCGCCGTGCACCTCTCGCCTTGCCGGCGCCCACCGGAGGACCTCCATGTCGGCTCCCAGCCCTGACCACCTGACCGACTTCGTGTCCCGGCACGTCGGACCTCGCGAGGACGACCTGGCGAGGATGCTCGCCGCCGTGGGCCAGCCCGACCTCGACACGCTGCTGGCAGCGGCGGTGCCCGGGTCGATCCGCTCCAGTGCCCCCCTCGGGATACCTGCCGCCGCCTCTGAGCCGGCCGTCATCGAGGAGCTGCACGCTCTGGCAGGTCGCAACCGGGTCCTCACCTCGATGATCGGGCTGGGCTACCACGGCACGGTCACCCCGGCCGTGGTCCTGCGGCAGGTGCTGGAGAACCCCGCCTGGTACACCGCGTACACCCCGTACCAGCCGGAGATATCCCAAGGCCGGCTGGAGGCGCTGCTCAACTTCCAGACCATGGTCAGCGACCTGACCGCACTGCCGATCGCCGGCGCCTCGCTGCTCGACGAGAGCACGGCAGCCGCCGAGGCGATGACCCTGATGCGCCGGTCGAGCAAGGCCGCTGCAGACGCCGTGCTGCTGGTCGACCGGCATGCGCTGCCGCAGACGGTGGCCGTGGTGCAGACCCGCGCCCGCCCGCTCGGGCTGAGCGTCGTGGTCGCCGACCTGGACAAGGTCGACAGCGCCCACGCCGTGACGGCGGCGGCGGACGGCCGGGAGGTGTTCGGGGTGCTGGTGCAGTTCCCGGGCGCGGACGGCCAGCTTCGCGACTGGACCGCGCTGGCCGAGGCCGCCCACGCCAGCGGTGCCCTCGTGACCGCGGCCGCCGACCTGCTGGCGCTGACTCTCACCACGGCGCCGGGGGAGTGGGGCGCGGACATTGCCGTCGGCAGCAGCCAGCGGTTCGGTGTGCCCATGGGATTCGGCGGCCCGCACGCCGGCTACCTCAGCGTGCGACGCGGTCTGGAGCGCTCCATGCCGGGCCGGCTGGTCGGCGTGAGCGTGGACGCCGACGGCACCCCCGCCTATCGGCTCGCCCTGCAGACCCGCGAGCAGCACATCCGGCGGGAGCGGGCGACGTCGAACATCTGCACCGCCCAGGTGCTGCTCGCGGTGATGGCCTCCATGTACGCCGTGTGGCACGGCCCCGAGGGGCTCGCGCGCATTGCGCGGCGCACCCACGCCATGGCCGCCGCGCTGGCCGGGTCGCTGCGGTCCAGTGGGGTCGCCGTCGAGACCGAGCGCTTCTTCGACACCGTCACCGCCTACGTGCCCGGCCGCGCCGATGCGGTCGTGGCAGCCGCGGTGCAGCGGGGGATCAACCTGTGGAGGGTGGACGCCGACCGTGTCTCGGTCAGCGCCGACGAGACCACCACGACGGCGCACCTGCGCCTCGTCGCCGAGGCGTTCGGGGTGTCCGCTCCGTCCGAGGTTGCGGTGGACGAGCAGCCGCACTGGCCGCAGGAGATGGTGCGGCGGACGGCATACCTGCAGCATCCCGTCTTCTCCACGCACCGCAGCGAGACGCAGATGCTGCGCTACCTGCGCCGGCTCGCCGACAAGGACTACGCGCTCGACCGGGGGATGATCCCGCTCGGGTCGTGCACGATGAAGCTCAACGCGACCACCGAGATGGAGCCGGTCACCTGGCCGGAGTTCGCTGACCTGCACCCGTTCGCGCCGGCCGACCAGAGCGAGGGCATCCGAGCCCTGGTGCACGAGCTCGAGGGCTGGCTGTGCCAGATCACCGGGTACGACGCGGTGTCGCTGCAGCCCAACGCGGGCTCGCAGGGCGAGCTCGCCGGTCTGCTGGCCATCCACGCCTACCACGAGGCGCGCGGTGAGACGGCTCGCCGGATCTGCCTCATCCCGGCCAGCGCCCACGGCACGAACGCCGCGAGCGCCGTCATGGCCGGGCTGAAGGTGGTCGTGGTCAAGACCGCCGAGGGCGGCGATGTCGACCTTGCGGACCTGCGTGCCAAGGTGGAGGCGCACCGCGACGATCTGGCAGCGATCATGGTCACCTACCCCTCGACGCACGGCGTGTTCGAGGACACGATCACCGAGCTCTGCGCGCTGGTGCACGACGCGGGAGGACAGGTCTACGTCGACGGGGCCAACCTCAACGCGCTCGTCGGGGTGGCCCAGCCGGGCCGGTTCGGTGCCGACGTGTCACATCTGAACCTGCACAAGACGTTCTGCATCCCGCACGGCGGCGGCGGACCGGGGATCGGGCCGGTCGGGGTGCGGGCCCACCTGGCGCCCTACCTGCCCAACCACCCGCTCGCCCCCGAGGCGGGACCGGCGACCGGGGTCGGGCCCATCTCCGCGGCACCCTACGGCTCCGCCGGCATCCTGCCGATCCCGTGGGCCTACGTCCGGCTGATGGGCGGCGCCGGCCTCACCCGGGCGACGCAGGTGGCGGTCCTGTCGGCCAACTACATCGCGGCCAGGCTGCGGGAGCACTACCCGGTCCTGTATTCCGGCCCGTCAGGCCTGGTGGCGCACGAGTGCATCCTCGACCTACGGGCGATCACCCGCGAGACGGGCGTGAGCGTCGACGACGTGGCCAAGCGGCTGATCGACTACGGGTTCCACGCCCCGACGATGTCCTTCCCCGTCGCCGGCACCCTCATGGTCGAGCCGACCGAGAGCGAGGACCTGGCCGAGATCGACCGGTTCTGCGAGGCGATGATCGCGATCCGCGCGGAGATCGCCGCAGTGGCGACCGGGTCGGTGAGTGTGGCCGACAGTGCCCTGCGGCACGCCCCGCACACCGCCGCGTCACTGGTCGGGGAGTGGGAGCACCCCTACGACCGCGCCGCCGCCGTCTACCCTCCCGGCGTCGACGCCGGGTCCAAGTACTGGCCGCCGGTCCGCCGGGTCGACGGCGCGTACGGTGACCGCAACCTGGTCTGCGCCTGCCCGCCGCCGGAGTCGTTCGAGGAGTGACCCGTGGCTAGCAGGCTGCTGCTGATCGCCGACACGCACGTGCCGAAGCGAGCCAGGGACCTACCGGCCGAGGTGTGGGCCGCCGTCGACGACGCCGACGTCGTCATCCACGCCGGTGACTGGACCGAAGTGCCCCTGCTGGACGCCCTGCAGGCCCGCTCCCGCCGGCTGGTCGGCTGCTACGGCAACAACGACGGCCCGGAGCTGCGCAGCCGGCTGCCCGAGGTCGCCCGCGCGTGCATCGACGGGCTCGAGCTGGCGGTCGTCCACGAGACCGGTCCGGCCACGGGCCGGGCGCAGCGGTGCGCCGAGGCATTCGCCGGGGTCGACCTGCTGGTCTTCGGACACAGCCACATCCCCTGGGACACGCGGACGCCGAGCGGGCTCCGGCTGCTCAATCCCGGCTCGCCGACCGACCGTCGCGGCCAGCCCTTCTGCACCTACCTGACCGCCAAGATCGAGGCCGGCTCTCTCGACGCGGTGCAGCTGGTCCGGCTGCCGCAGCGCGCGCCAGGACGCCCGGGTCGATGACGCCCACCGGCCCACGGCTCAGGCCGCGCTGCCCGAGGCAGCATCGGTGAGCACCGCGAGCGTCGATCCCTCGGGCGTCTTGCGGACGTGCAGCTGCGCGGGGATCCGCGTCCTGAGCTCCGCCACGTGGCTGACGATGCCCACGGTGCGCCCGCCACTGCGCAGCCCGTCCAGGACGCTGAGGACCTGCTCCAGGCTCTCCTCGTCGAGCGAGCCGAACCCCTCGTCGACGAAGAGGGTCTGCAGGTCGAACCCGCCCGCCTCCGCCCGCACCGCGTCGCCGAGAGCGAGGGCAAGGGCCAGCGACGCCATGAACGTCTCGCCGCCGGACAGCGAGCCGGTCTGTCGCAGCGCACCGGTCCACCCGTCGAGGACCCGCAGACCCAGGCCGCCGCGGGCGCCCCTGGCGGCCCGCTCGTCACTGTGCCGCAGGGTGAACCGGCCGTCAGAGAGCCGGGACAACCGCTCGTTGGCCAGGGCCACGACCTCCTCCAGACGCGCCGCCAGCACGTAGGAGGACAGCCGCATCCGCATGGCGTTGTCCGCGCCGGTGCCCGCGACGCAGTCCGCGACCTGCTGGACCAGCGTCCACTCTGCCGTCGCCGGGCCGAGGCTGAGCACCGCGTCGTCGACCGGAGCCTGCAGCGCCCTGAGCTGGCGGCCGGCATGCTCCAGCAGGGTATGGCGCGCCCGCGCCCGATCGAGGGCCGCCGTGCTGGCCCGGTGCTCCGCGTCGAGCAGGTCGAGGTCGGGCTCGGGGGAGGCCAGCGCCGCGCGGACCTCGGGCTGGCTGAGCAGCGTCTCGGCCCGGATCCGTCGCTGGTCCAGCTCGTCGAGTTGGCCGGTCAGGTCGGCCACCCGGTCCGGTGACAGCGACGCCGCCTCGACCTCGGCGACTGTCGCGAACCCCTCGTGGATGAGGGCCGCGTCGCGTCGCTGGACGGCTGCGGACAGCTGCTCCTGCTCGCGCTCGCGGTCTCTCTCGGCCGCGAGGGAAGTCTCGATCAGTGACCGTGCCCGCTCGTGCTGTCGCGCGATGTCGTCGGCCGTCCCCGCCGGACCTGCCCCCCCGACCGACGCAAGGGTGGGGCAGGGGCAGCGACCGCCGTGCCGCTCGATGGAGGATCGAGCCGACACCAGCCCCAGCTCGGCCCGGCGCCGCGCCTCCGACTGCACCGCCTCGGCGCGTGCGGCGCCGGCTCGGCACCTGTCGACCTCATCGGCCAGCTCCGCCAGCTCACCACTGAGAGCGGCCACCCGGGGGGCGGCCGCCTCTGCCGACGCCTGAGCCGTCTCCGCCTGCCGGCAGGCCAGCTCGGCCTGGGCCAGCTGGGTCTGCGCATCCGCCAACAGCGGACCCCAGTCCGTCGCCAGCTCAGCGATGCCAGCGAGGTCAGCGACGTCAACGTGGAGCGTATGCAGGTCGAGCGCAAGGAGCTGCTCCGCATGGGCGCCGGCCGTTGCGAGCCGCTGCGCCAGGTTGCGCTCAGCGGTCTGCAGCCCCGCCGCCGCCCGGTCGGCCGCGAGGCGGGCGGCCTCGATCTGGTCGGTCGTCACCGGGTCGCTGGAGACGGCGGGGGCGGGGTGGACCGTCGAGCCGCAGACGCAGCACGCCTGGCCGTCCTGGAGTGAGGCAGCCAGCTCCGCAGCCATGCCAGCGAGCCTGCGCTCCTGCAGACCCACCAGCTCCTCGCGGGCCGCCACCGACCTCTCGCGAAGGTCGCTGACCCCGGCCTTGCGCGCGACGGCGTCGGCCTGTGCGGCGTGGATCTGCTGCATCAGGGCCAGGCCCCTACCGAGCTCACGGCGGCGCGCCACCCGCTCCGGGAGCTGCCCGGCGACCAGCAGGTCGGCGTCGCGCCGCCCGATGGCGGCGTGGAGCCGCTGCTGCGTCGAGGTGCACTGCTCGTGCAGGCTGGACGCCTGGGCCAGCAGCGTGTCGCCCTCCGCGGCGTGCTCGGCTGCCAGTCGCAGCTCGTGTCCGACGCCCGTCGAGGCGGCGCGGGCCTGCTCGACCAGCGCAGAGGCCGCGACCACGGTCCGGAGGAGCTCGCCCAGCCCGTCCGTGTCCACGGTCGCCGGGTCGCCGGTCAGCAGCGCCCGCGCGCCCGCTGCAGCTGCGGCGGCGCGATCCACGCGGTAGCCGGCGTGCCGCGCCGCCTCGACGAAGCCGGAGACCGATGTCGCCCGCTCGGCCCGGGCGAGCCTCCTGCGGTCCTGGTCAGCCTGCGGGCGGCCCGCGGCAACGGCGGCGAGCTCGGCCTGGGCACCCGAACCCACGTGTCGGCTGTGCTGGGTGGCTCGTCCGGCGTAGAGATCGCGCTCGGTGCTGCCGGCTCGCAGCGTGGCGACCTCGGCGGCGGTCAGCGCCTCCGTCGCCTGTTCGCAGAGACGGTCGCCGAGACGAGCCAGCTCGGCGGGAATCGACTCGACCGGCTCACCCCAGCGGGGGCCGGCTCCGCCGTGGTGAGCCGCTCCTGCGTCGCCGCTCGCGGCGTCTGCAGCGGCGCCACCCGGGGCGCCCGCCGGCCAGGCGTCGACCACCGGCCGTGTGTCCAGCGGGAGCACGCCGTCGACCGTGGCCAGCACGTCGTCCACGCGCACGAGTGCGGTGGACAGCGCCTGGCGGGCAAGGGCCAACCTGACGCTCACCTCGCGTCGACGCTCCGCCAGCCACTGCTCGACCCGGGTGAACCGCCGGGTCTGGAACAGCTGCTCGAGGACCTCGCGGCGGCGGTCCGGAGCCGCCGACAGGAACGCCGCGCACTGCCCTTGGGGAAGCAGGACCACGGTGACGAACTGCTCGAGGTCCATCCCGAGGACGTCCTTGACCACGAGCGCGACCTCGTCCAGCCTGCTGCCCCGACAGACCCATTCGCCGTCGACGTGCTCCTCCAGGACGACCCGCGCGGGCACGCGGGTGCAGCCCTCTCCACGCCTCTTGGCCCGAGTGAACTCCGGGGACCGCTGCACGCGGAAGCGGCGGCCGCCGGCGGTGAAGTCAAGCTCCACGGCGGGCACCGCGCCGGACACCGCATGGTCGCTGCGAAGCAGCGAGCGGGAGCGCGCCCCCGGCACGTCGGCGTACAGCGCGAAGCAGATCGCATCCAGGACGCTGGTCTTCCCCGAACCGGTGGCGCCGTGGACCAGGAATAGCCCGCTCTGGCCCAGCGCGGCGAAGTCGATCTCGTGCTGGCCTGGAAAGGGGCCCCACGCTCGGACGGTCAGCCGGTGCAGTCTCATGCCGCGCCGCGCTCGACGTCTCGATCCGTCCCAACGGTCGCCACGGCGGCGCCCTCGCCGCGGTCCTCGACGGCCCACCGCTCAGCGTCCTCGTCGAGGCAGGCGCGTGATCCCTCGAGGGCCGACGACAGCAGCAGGCGCTCCGGCCTGTTGGCCGCCGCGCCTGCCCGCACGTGCGCCAGGAAGTCGCAGCACAGGTCCAGGTCCGCGCGCTGGCGGGTGCGGGCACCGTATGAGGGGGTCGGGCCGTCCGCGCGCTGTGGGTCGAACCGCAGCACCAGCGTGTGCGGGAACCGCCGGCGCAGCCGCTCCATCGCGGCAAGCGGCCGGAGCGTGTCGGTGAGCGTGACCTGGCAGTATGCCGTCTCCGCGGCTGTGTACCGGGAGTCGCGCAGCAGGTCCTCGAGCTGACCGCGCATGGTGGCGAGCGCTCGCGGCACCGGCGCGGTGACCTCGGACACCCGGACCCCGGACCGGCTGACATCGACCAGCCACGCTCCCTTGGTGTGCCCGGCCTCGCTGAACGACAGCGGCAGCGGCGAGCCGGAGTAGCGGACCGTCTCGCTCACCCGCTGCCTGCCGTGCAGGTGACCGAGCGCCACGTAGTCGATGCCCGCGAACACGCCTGGGTGCACTGCGCTGACGCCGCCCACACTGATGTCGCGCTCCGAGTCGCTGGTCGCCGCACCGGTCACGAAGGCGTGCGCCATCACCACGCTGGGACCCCCCCGCGCGGCCACGTCGGTCCGGACCCGCTGCATCGCGGCGGCGATCGCCTCGGCGTGGGTCCGCTCCACCGCACCGAGCCGGTCGGCCGCGAGGGACGGCTCGAGGTAGGGCAGTGGGTAGACGGCGAGGTCGCCCACCAGCACCGGCCGCCCGATCGAGGCGAGGTCGGTGCGGATGTGCACGCCGCCCTTGGCCAGCAGCCGCGATCCGAAGCCGAGGCGGATGGCCGAGTCGTGGTTGCCGCTGGACAGCACCACCTGCGCACCCGCGTCGGTGAGGCGGACCAGCGTCTCGTCGAGCAGCTCCACGGTCTCCGGCGCCGGCAGTGCCCGGTCGTAGACGTCGCCCGCCACGAGCACCGCATCGACCCGCTCCGAGCGGACCACCTCCACCAGGTGCTGCAGGTACGCCGCCTGCGCGCCGAGCAGCCCGACCCGGTGGAACGAGCGTCCCAGGTGCCAGTCCGAGGTGTGTAGCACGCGCATGTCCGCAGGGTAGGACGACCCGCCGACATGCCTGCGGAGGTTGCCCGGCGTGCCTGCCCGGCGTGCCGGCACGTCCGTACCCGCCCACCGGGCCGGCACGGCCGGCGAGCGCACATCCGCGTCCGGCCTGGTCCATCTCTGACCTGATCCGCACATATCCCGATCGGCCCGCGAACACGCAGCGCTCATGATCAGTCATGGCAGCCCACACGGGTACGACAGCACGGAACAGACCAAGGAGTCCCTCATGATGAAGAAGACCGCAGTCACCGCCGCCCTGGTGGCAGCAATCGTCGGCGGCGGGTCCGCCGCCCTGGCGTCAGGCTCATCGGCGTCAGCCGCTCCCCGGGTCGCCAGCTCCGGCGCAGGAAGCACCGCCGGTCACGCCCTGAAGGAGCACCACAGGAGCGCCCTCAAACGGGCCATCCACGCATCGTGGGTGACGAAGGACAAGAAGAGCGGCACCGTTGTCACGCACCAGGCGATCCGCGGCGTGGCGACGGCCGTCTCGGCCAGCTCGATCACCGTCAAGGCCGCGGACTCCACCACGGAGACCTTTCCCATCACGACCGGCACGAAGGTGCACCTGAAGGGCACGCCGAGGACGGCCGCAGCGAGCATCAGCCAGGTCAAGGTCGGTGACCGCGCCGCAGTCCTGGGCACCGGCACCTCCTCCCTCACCGCCAAGCGGGTGCTCGACCGCGGGACCCCGAGCGCCACGGGCAACGGCAAGGGGGCCGCCGCTTCCCCGACGGGCTAGCCAGGGTCGGCCCGCCATCATTGCCGGCGCCGCAGCCGGTGCCATCGTCGACTCGTGGTCAGGATCCGGACCCTCGAGACGGGAGGCACCGCCCCGCACGGCGACGCCCTCGCTCGAATGTCCCACCGAGCTGGCTGCCCTCGTTACTGACTGCTGGGCCGCGCCCCGGCCGCCAAGAGCGCCCTGCGGGAACGACTCAGCGTGACCGCACCCGGTGATCGTGCGCGACCTACCAGGTAAGTTCCGTGCTTCGGACCAGCGATCAGCGATCGACCAGCGGGGTCCTCCTGCGACGTCAGCGGGTTTCATGCGTGCGTGCCGCTAAGAACTCGCGTCGAAATAACGTAGGTTTTCAGGTGTGAGGGTCATATCGTTGTGCTATGGCCGAGGGCGTGCAGGTTGCGGAGTCCGTGGGGCGTCGGTACGCGGTGCTACGTCCGCATCTGGACGAGCGGCA
>JAABUM010000300.1_pt1 | contig 95369 bp, 81 predicted proteins | sample 5559161 | NCBI WGS metagenome assembly JAABUM01 (sample SAMN10711868, study PRJNA513369) | rock metagenome | isolation source: Antarctica rocks | place: Antarctica: Victoria Land, Siegfried Peak nord
GAAGGCGCCCCAGTCAAAGGAAGCCGCGAAGTGACGGCGCAAGGTGCGTTCGCAGTAGGAGCTGTAGCGGCAAAGGTTCGAGATGTTGAAGCGACCCCGGATGCAAGGCCACAGGCTCAGCAGGTGCTGCAGCAGCTTGCGCTGCGGGCCGGACAAACTAGACATCTGACACAGAATCTGCGCTCCAATGGGCATGAGGTGTCCTCTGGGATTGGGGGTGCTCATCCAAATTATCAGCGAAACGCCTCACTCCTTATCCACCCACTTTTGTCCGAACCATTGATTCTATGGCTTGTTGCAGCGTTTGCAAAAGAGGTAGTGCCATGGAATTCTTTCAGGGTTTATTTTCCAGTGCCGGATTTATTCCACGAGCACAGTGCGGCGATTGGACGCCAGGGCTCATCCGCTTGCACAATCTGTCGGATTTTTTCATCTGGACGGCTTACATCGCCATTCCGGTGGTGCTAATTAAGTTCGCTTACAGCAGGCGGAGCGAGCTGCCGTTTCGCCAGTTGTTCTGGCTGTTTGGGCTGTTCATTCTGGCGTGCGGCACGACGCACTTGATGGACATCGTGATGTTCTACAACCCCTTGTACCGCCTGATGGGGTTGGTGAAGCTCATCACGGCAGCGGCGAGTTGGGGCACGGTCGCTGCGTTGTATCACGTCACGCCTCATGCGCTGCGAATGCGTTCGCCCGACGACTTTGAACGCGAAATCCAGCAACGAAGCCAAACCGAAGCCGCTCTACAGGCCGCAATACAGCGGCATCGCGAGACTGAAGCCTCTTTGAAAGCCGAGATCTCTCACAGGCAACGCCTGGAGGCCGAGGCGGAACGATTCTTCGATCTGTGCTTGGATATGCTGTGCGTGACCGGGTTCGACGGCTCCTTCAAGCGCCTGAACCCGGCCTGGGAGTACGCTCTGGGCTTTAGCCGCCAGGAAATGATGGGCTATTCGTCCGCGGATCTTGTGCATCCCGACGATCTGGAAAAGACCATTGCGGACACAGGGCGAACCGCAGAGCCTTTTGAAAACCGCTATCGCTGCAAAGATGGCTCTTACAAATGGCTGGCGTGGCGAGCTAAACCCGTTCCCGAAGAACAGCTCATTTACGCCACCGCGCGCGACATCACGGAACAAAAGAAAGCCGAGCAAGCCCTGGAAGCCACCATGATCCAGCTGGAGCGCAGCAACAACGAGCTCCAACAGTTCGCCTCCATTGCCTCACACGATCTCCAGGAACCTCTGCGCGCGATTCAGGCGTTTGGCGACCGCTTGCAAACCCGCTACGGTGCTCTGCTCAACGAGGAAGGCCGCGATTACCTGACTCGTATGCAAAACGCGGCGACTCGTATGCGCTCGCTGATTCAGGACCTGCTGGCTTACTCGCGCGTCACTACACAAACACGTCCCTTCACCTCTGTTGACCTGGGCTCAACAGTTCAGGCCACCCTTGCAGACCTGACCATTCGCCTGGAAGAAACAGGAGGGCGCGTGGAAGTGGGCGAGCTGCCCACTATTGAAGCCGACGCCATGCAGATGCGCCAGCTATTTCAGAATCTTATTGACAATGGCCTCAAGTTTCACCGCGATGATGTTCCGCCCGTAGTCAAAATCCACGTGCAGCCGTCAGCGCAAGAAGGCTCCGATGGAGAGTGCCTGGTTCATATTGTGGTGGAAGACAACGGCATAGGCTTCGAGGAGAAGTTCGTGGATCGCATCTTCTCGCCCTTCGAGCGCCTGCACAACCAGCGCAAATACAGCGGAACCGGCATCGGCCTGGCGATTTGCCGCAAGATCGCCCAACGACACGGCGGCGACATCCTGGTTAAAAGCGTGCCCGGCCAGGGCAGCGAATTTCGGTTTACGGTGCCGCTCCGACAACCTGAAGCCGCGCCTGAAGCAACCTCCGAAGCCGCTGCCTGAGCAAAAACACCGCCCTCAAGTACTTGCAAGTACTTGAGGGCGCGTCGTCCGCTTTGCAAAGCCGCAACGCCCTGAACGATTAAAGTTAGCGCTGTTCCTCAGTTCGATGATGCCAAGTCTCATGAAGTCAACGAAATGAACAACCTATCGTGTCATATTTTGTTGGTGGAAGACAACGAGGACGATTACCTCATCGTGCGCGATCTGCTTTTAGACATCGCAACGACCGCTTTTGATTTGCAGTGGGTCGACAACGGCGCGGAGGCGCGCGAGTTGCTGTCGCGCCATCATTATGATGCCTGCCTGGTCGATTACCGTTTGGGCGAGAGCACGGGTGTGGAGCTCGTGCGCGAGTTTGCGCAGAGCCAGACCTCTTTCATCCTGCTGACGGGGAATGAGGATTACGCAGTGGATGTCGCGGCGGCTCAGGCCGGCGCAGCTGATTACCTGATCAAAGGGCATATCAACGCTCCTCTGCTGGAGCGTTCCATCCGCTTTGCCATTCAGCGCAAGGCCAGCGAAGCGGCTCTACTTCAAGCTCAAAGCTTTGCCCAGGCCACAGTCGATGCCCTACCCGACAACATCGCCGTTATGGACGAGCGAGGAACTATTGTCACGCTGAACGCGGCCTGGCGCGAAAATGCCGCCTCGAATGGGTTTGTGGGCGCGGCCAGCGGCGTTGGAGCCAATTACCTGGAAAGCTGCGAACAAAGTGACACCGAGGCAGGGCACAAAGCCGCCGCCTGCATCCGTGAGGTCATCAGGGGAGGAGAGGCTTCTTGCTTTGAATACGCTTGCAACACGCCCGGTGCGCCTCAGTGGTTCGCGATGTCGGCGACGCGCTTCGCGGGCGGCGAGACGTTGCACATCGTGGTGGCGCACCAGAACATCACTGAGCGCAAGCGAGCTGAGGAGGCCCTGCGCGAAAGCGAAGCGCGCAGCAGCGCGGTCATTCAGTATGCGCTGGACTGCATCATTACCTTCACCCCCGAAAGCAAGGTCGTTGAGTTCAATCCTGCGGCAGAAGCGACCTTTGGCTTCACGCGTGCTGAAGCGCTGGGTGAAAACCTGACCGATCTCATTATGCCGCTTCGATTTCACGAGGCGCACAACAGGGGAATGGTGCGTTACCTAAAAACAAGCGAAGGGCCGATTCTGAACCGTCGTGTTGAGGTGCCCGCGCGCCGCAAGGACGGCACGGAAATAACCGTGGAGCTAACGGCTGCCGCCATAAAGCACTCGCAGCCACCGCTCTTTACGGCCTATCTCCGCGACATTACTGAGCGCAAGCGAGCTGAGGAGGCGCTGCGTGCCAGTGAAGAGCGCTTCCAGAGCATTGTGGCCAATATGCCGGGCATGGTCTATCAATTCGTGAGGCACCCCGATGGTTCGATGAAGTGGCCCTTTGTGAGCGAGGGCTGTCGCGAAATCTACGAGGTGGAGCCGGAAAAGTTTTGGAGCGACCCGTCCTGGTACTTAGAGAAGATTCATCCTGACGACCGCGCCGAGTTCGAGCGCAGCGCGCTGGCTTCCGAACAAACGCTGTTGCCGTGGCGCTGGGAAGGGCGTTACCTCACGGCAGAGGGCAAGACCAGGTGGATTCAGGGCGCTTCTCGTCCTCAGCGCTTGCCCGAAGGCGGCACGCTCTGGAATGGGCTGATGATGGACATCAGCGCACGCAAAGAGGCCGAGTCTCAGCGCGACCACTTCTTCAAGATGGCGCTGGATATGCTCGGCATCGCGGGCCTGGATGGTTACTTTAAGCGCCTGAACCCGGCGTTTGCCGAAACCCTGGGCTTTTCCGAGGCCGAGTTGCTGGCCAGGCCCTTCCTGGAGTTCGTGCATCCCGAAGACCAGGACTCCACGCTGGCGGCTGTGGCCACATTGGGCACGGGAGGCTTAGTCGTCGGCTTCGAGAATCGTTACGCGAGCAAGGACGGCTCCTGGAAGTGGCTGGAGTGGAAGTCGGTGGCAGTTGTGGAAGAAGGCCTGATTTATGCGGCAGCCCGCGACGTGACCGAGCGCAAGGCAACAGAGGCCGCGCTGCTGCAACTGCGAGATGAATTGGAAGCGCGCGTCGCCGAACGCACCTCCGAGATGGAACGCTCCAACGCCACGCTGCAGTTGCAGATTCTTGAACGCGAACGGGCCGAGCGTGAAGTGAGGGCGCAGGCGCGCCAGCACGGAGCCGTGGCCGATCTGGGGCGGCGGGCCTTGCTTGATCTCGATCTCGATACGCTGCTCAATGGCGCTGCCGCTCTGGTTTCCGCCACGTTGGAAGTGAAGGCCTGCTCATTCTAGGAAAGCGTGCCGAACAGCCAATCCCTGCGGCTGCGCTCTTCTGTCGGTTTAAGCCGCGCGATGCAACTGGCTTTGGAGCAGACAATCGGCGATGGTTCTCAAATCAGCCATCTGGCGCCCTTCGACAAGCCTATCCTGGCGCAAGATGTAGAGCTCGAAGCAAAGGCGCGTCTCACTCCGCTTCTCTTGGCGCAGGGCATCGCCCACACGATCTCGATCCCCGTGCACAATGGGGGGTTGTACGGTGTTCTGGTAGCCTGTTCCGCGCACAAGCACAAGTTCAGCCAGAACGAGATTCACTTTCTGCAAGCCGTCGCCAATGTCCTGTCAAGTGCCATCACGCGCAAGCAGAGCGAAGCGAAGATTCTCCAACTCAACACCAACCTCCAAAGTGCCAATGAGGAACTGCGAGCCAACGAAGTTCGCTTGCTGCAGGGCAACCAGATGGCTACTGATTTGATGGGGCTGAGGGTCAGGACGCAGGAGGAACTCCGCGAAGCTCTGCGCCAGGCCACCGAAGCCGCCTGCACCATGCTGGGCATCGAGCGCAGCAGCGTCTGGCTGTTCAACGAGGACGGCACTGCGCTCAACTGCCTCGATCTCTACGAGCGCGACTCCCATCTCCATTCCAGCGGGTTCGAGCTGCTCGAAGATGACAGCTACTTCCCCTTGATTAAGGCCCAGCGCATCCTCATCGCCGACGACACCCGCACCCACCCGGCTCTGAGCGGCCTTCAAGAGTCTTATCTGCGGCCCAATAAGATCACTTCTACTCTGGCCGTCGCTCTGGTGGTGGGCGGAAGGCACATCGGCGTGCTGTGCAGCGAGCACATCGGCGCGCCGCGCCACTGGCAGGCCGAAGATCGAATATTCGCGGGCGCCGTGGCCTCAGTTTGCTCGCTGGTGCTCGAATCCTACGAGCGAACGCGTGCCGAAACCGCTCTGCAACAGGCCAAGGAAGAAGCCGAGCGCGCCACCAGAGAAGCCAACGCAGCCAATCGAGCCAAAAGCGAGTTCCTCTCGCGCATGAGCCACGAGCTGCGCACTCCTCTCAACGCCATCCTGGGCTTCGGTCAAATCATGGAAATGCGCGAGGGCTCAGCTGACCTCAAGCACCGCGAGAGCATCCACCAGATTCTCAAGGCAGGCCGGCACCTGCTCAGCCTGATCAACGAAGTGCTGGACATCGCGCGCATCGAAGCCGGGCGCTTGTCGCTTTCGCTGGAGCCGATTCTGGTGGATCTCGCGGTGCGCGAGGCCCTGGATCTGGTGCGGCCCCTGGCCTTCACGCGCCACATCCGTCTGGTCAACGCCATCGAGCCCGCAGATGCCGCCAAGTACTTGCTGGCCGATCAGCAGCGCCTCAAGCAAGTCCTGCTCAACCTGCTGTCCAACGCCGTGAAATACAACCTTGATGGCGGCTCGGTGTTTGTTTCGTGCCAGGTCATCTCCTCTGAGCCCGTGCTGCACCAGGGCTTCCAGCACGAGGGGAAGCTGCGTTTTCTGGTGCGCGACACCGGCATCGGGCTCTCGCCTTTAGACATCGCCAAGCTCTTCGTGCCCTTCGAGCGCCTGGGCGCGGCGCGCACCCAGATCGAGGGCACGGGCATCGGCCTGACGTTGTGCAAGCGCCTGGTCGAAGCCATGGATGGGCAGATCGGCGTGGAAAGCGAAGTAGGCCAGGGCAGCACGTTCTGGGTGCAGCTGCCTCTGGTGCGCGGCCCTCTGCAACGGATGGAGGCGGAAGCGGGGGCCGTGCCCTCCTCCACGCCTGCGCTGAGCGAGGGAACTATTCTGTGCATCGAGGACAACCTGTCCAACATCACCCTCATTGAACAAGCCCTGGCGCAGCAGAATTACAGCGTCAGGTTCCTCACGGCGATGCAGGGCAGTGTTGGACTGGAGCTGGCGGCTCAGCACACTCCCGACCTGATTTTGCTGGACGTGCACCTGCCCGACATCACGGGCGATGTGGTGCTGCGCCACCTCAAAGCCGAGCCGGCCACGCAAGAAATCCCCGTGGTCGTGCTCAGCGCCGATGCCACGCCCTCCCAGATCGAACGGCTCCTGGCCGCCGGAGCCCAGGCTTACCTCACCAAACCCCTCGATCTCAAGCAGCTGTTCAGCGTTCTGAACCAATTCCTGAAAGCGCCAGGCCACTGATAGCCCAGGTCGTCGGGCTGCCCCCAGACACGCCGCAAGCACTTACAAGTACTTGCAGAGGAACCTGGACACCACGGGCCGAACCCAACACCGCCCGCACAAAGAGCGGGCTTATTGTCACACTGCCAGTGGCGGCTAAAATGTTGCTGGCTCGGTGGCTGGCCCTTCACGATGCTTAAATCCCTGAAACCCATCACGATCCTCATGGCCGATGACAGCGAGGATGACCGCCTGCTGACTCGGCTGGCGCTGGAGCAGAGCCTGGTTGCCAACGAATTGTATGAAGTCGAGAACGGCCAGGAGCTGATGGATTACCTGCACCGGCGTGGCCCGTTCGCCGCTCCAGCCTCTTCGCCCCACCCCGGCCTGGTTCTGCTCGACTTGAATATGCCGCTTAAGAACGGGTTTGAAGCGCTGCAAGAGATTCGCGCCGATGTGCGCCTGCGCCGCCTGCCCGTCATCGTGCTGACGACCTCGCAGGCCGAGGAAGACATCGTGAGATCCTACGATCTGGGCATCAATTCCTTTATCTCCAAGCCCGTGACGTTTGAAGCGCTGGTCGAAATCATGAGGACCCTGGGCAAATACTGGATCGAAATCGTGTCCATTCCAGGCCCTGACGAGGAAGAGTAGCAGGTGTTGAAGCGTGGACCAAATGAACGATGCAGCCAGTGCTCAGCCCGTGCAAGTACTTGTAGTGGACCACGATGAGAACAGCTTCCTCATCGTGCGCGACTTGCTGCGCGACAGTCGATACGGGCAATACGCTGTGCACTGGGCGCCCACTTACGCTCATGGCATGGCTGAGCTCCAGTCCAAGCGGCATCAAGTTGCGCTCATTGATGGCAGGCTGGGCTCGAAAACTGGCATCGAGCTCTTGAGTCAGGCGCGAGGCTCTGGCTGCCGCGCGCCGATGATTCTCATCACAGAGCAGGACGACCACGACGTGAATCTGGCCGCGCTGCAAGCGGGAGCAACCGATTACCTGGCCAAAGGCGAGATGAACGCGGCCTTGCTCGAACGCGTGATTCGCTACTCTGTTGAAGGCTCAAGGAGAGAAGAGGCTCTGCAAGCTGCCCTTGGGCGCAGCGCTCTGCTCTCCACCACGCTCAGCAATCTGTCCGATGGCGTCCTCATCACGGACGCTCAGCAGCCTGACAATCCTGCCGTCTTCGCCAACGCCACCTTCAGCGCCATCACCGGCTACTCAGCACCCGAAGTCCTGGGGCGCAACTGCCGCTTTTTGCAGGGCCCAGACAGCGATCCCGCGACGGTGCGAGAAATCCGGCGCGCGATTCAAGAGCAACGCCCTTTCTCGGGCGTGATCTTGAATTACCGCAAGGATGGCACGCCGTTCTGGAACGCGCTGAAGATCGCACCGATCTTCGATGACGACGGCAAGCTCATGAACTTCGTGGGCCTGCAGTCAGATGTGACGGCGCAGCGCCAGGCCGAAGCCTCCTTGCAAGAAAACGAGACGAAGTTCCGCACCATCTTTGAAACCTCTCTGGATGCCATTCTACTGGCCGACGACGCAGGCTCCTACCTCGACGTGAACCCAGCCGCGTGCGATTTGGTGGGACGTACGCGCGAGGAGCTGCTTCAGGAAGGCGTGGAATGCTTGGCTCTTTCCGAGGATCGGGAGGAGCTAAGTACTTTGTGGCGAGAGTTTCTGCGCCAGGGCTCGCAGGTCGGTGAATTCAGCCTGAGGCGGCCTGACGGCATGGTGCGCGAGACGGAATATCGTGCCGTGGCCAACTTGCTGCCAGGCGTTCATATGGCCGTGATGCGCGACATCACCGAGCGCAAGCAGGCCGAAGCAGCTCTAAGAGAAAGCGAAGCAAATCTGCGCGCGGCCCAGCAAATCGCGCATCTGGGCAGCTGGGAGTTAGAGCTGGCCCACAGGAACAGCGACAATCGAATCCCTCTGCGCTGGTCGGAAGAAGCCTTTCGTATCTTCGGCTATCAGCCGGGAGAGATCGAGGTTTCGCGGGAGAACTTTTATCGCGCCGTGCATCCCGAGGACCTTTCTTTTGTCAGGCAGGCAATGGCGAAAGCCCTCACGCTTGGCCAGCCTTACAGCATCGACCACCGCATCATTTTGCCAGACGGCAGCGAGCGCGTGGTGCACGAGCAGGCCGAACTCGTGTCCGATGCTTCGGGCGTCGCGCTCAAGTTGGTTGGCACGGTTCAGGACATCACCAAACGCAAGAAGGTGGAGGAGTTGCTTCGCATCGGCGAAGAACGCTTCCAGATGATGAGCCGCGCCACCAACGACGCCGTGTGGGATTGGGACTTGACAAACGGAGGTCTATGGTGGAACGAAGGATTTAAAACGCTCTTCGGCTATCAGGACGCGGACATCGAGCCGGACATCGAGTCCTGGGCCAGCCGCGTCCATGCCGACGAGGCAGCGCGGGTGAGCAGCAGCATCCATGAGGTGATCGAGAGCGGGCAGCGGAGTTGGTCCAGCGAATACCGCTTTCGGCGCGCCGACGGTTCTTACGCCGACATCTTCGACCGCGGCTTTGTGATTCACGATGAGCAAGGCCGACCGGTGCGCATGGTCGGCTCGATGCAAGACATCAGCGAGCGCAAGCAGGCCGTAGAAGCTCTGCGCCAGAGCAACGAATTGCTGCACGCCATTACCGAGGGCACCCCGGACGCCATCTTCGCCAAAGATTTGGAAGGGCGCTACCTGACAGTCAACGCGGTGGGCGCCCAACACATAGGGAAGAGCATCGAGGAGATTGTGGGCAAGAGCGATTACGATCTCTTGCCTCCCGAAGTCGCGCGCCTCTTTGCCGAGCCCGACCGCTTGATTATGGAAAGCGGAATAGCTCGGATCATCGAAAAAACGGTGGGAATCGAAGGCTTCGAGCACACCTACCAGACTTTCAAAGGCCCATTGCGCGACCGACAGGGAAATGTGGCCGGTTTGGTGGGCGTGGCGCGCGACATCACCGAGCGCAAGCAGGCCGAGGAAGCGCTGCGAGAAAGCGAAATCCGCTTTCGCCGCGTGGCCGAGTCCAACATGATCGGCCTCTTCTTCTGGGATCACCAGGGCCACATCACCGACGCCAACGAAGCCTTTTTGCAACAGGTCGGTTACACACGCCACGAAATGGAGCAGGGCTGGCTGCGCTGGACTGATCTTACGCCTGCCGCTCACCGAACCGCGGACCAAAAAGCGCTCCGGGAGATGGACACGGCTGGCATCTGCACCCCTTACGAAAAGGAATTCACACGTAAAGATGGCAGCCTGCTACCGATTGTGATGGGGGCCGCGATGCTGAACGAGGGCCGCAGTCATGGCGTGGCCTTTGTGCTGGACATCACCAAGCGCAAGCAGGACGAGACGGCGCTTCGGCACCGGGTTCAATTCGAGGCCCTCGTCGCCCAAATCTCCACTTCCTTTCTGGAACTACGTTCTGATGAAGTCGATAAGGGCGTTGAGCGCGCGCTGCAGTCCGTAGGCGCTTTTGTGCACGCGGAGCGCGCTCACGTGGCGCTCTACTCGCCAGATCGCGCTCTGTTGTTCAAAACTCACACGTGGTGTCAGCCGGAAATCGACTTGCCATTAGCGGACAGGCAGGGCTTAGCCGTCACCGGGCTACCGTGGTATTTGAGACAAATCGCCGCTCTGCAGACCATTTACGTGCCCCAGGTCGCCGCGCTGCCCGAAGCCGTGCAATCCGAGCTGCAAGTACTTGAGGGCGATGGGGTGCAGTCTCTGGTCATTGTGCCTCTGCTGTTTCGGGGCCGTGCCATCGGGCATTTGGGGCTGGAAACGATAGGGCATCAGCAGCAGTGGAGCGAGGACGACATCACGCTGCTGCGCCTGGTGGGGGAAATGTTTGTGCTGGCGCTCCGGGGCAAGAAGGCGGAGGAAGAGCTGCGCCAGGCCAACGAGAAGCTCGAAGAGCGCGTTCAGCAGCGCACGCTCCAGTTGGAAGAGGCCAACCGGGCTCTGCGCGCCGAAGTTGATATGCGAGGCCTGGCTCAAGCCAGACTGCGCGAAAGCGAAGCGCGCTACAGAGGCATCGTGGAAGGGCAGACCGAGATGATCTGCCGCTTCAAGGCCGATGGCGCGGTGACCTTCGCCAACGACGTTTACTGCCGCTACTTCCACAAAACACGCGAAGAAGTCCTGGCCTACAACTTCCTCGAACCGTTCTTGCCGGAAGATCGAGAGGCTTACCGGCGCTACCTGGGCTCATTGAGTCCACAGCAGCCCACTGGATACTGGGAAGGGCCTGTTGCGATGCCCGGCGGCTTCACGCGCTGGCAGCAGTGGACGACTCAGGTCTTTTACGATGAGCAGGAGCGCCTCGTCGAGTTCCAAGCCGTGGGGCGCGACATCACGGCGCGCAGGGAGGCCGAGGAAGCTCTGGCCAGAGCGCATCGCGAAGCGCAGCTGGCGCGCGAGGTAGCCGAGCAAGCCAACAGAGCCAAGAGCGAGTTCCTCTCTCGCATGAGCCACGAGCTGCGCACACCTCTCAACGCCATCCTGGGCTTTGGCCAGCTGCTCGAAATGGACGATCTGCCACCCCGAAGGCGTGAGGGCGTGAGCCACATTCTCAAGGCCGGACACCACCTGCTCGCTCTCATCAACGAAGTTCTGGACATCAGCCGCATCGAAGCCGGCAATCTGGCGCTGTCTCTTGAACCCGTGCCCGTGGCTCTGGCGGTGAGCGAAGTCCTGCAGCTGATGCAGCCTCAAGCCACCAATGAGGGCATACGCTTCATCAACGAGGTGCCCGCCAACAGCAAGGCGCATTTCCTGGCCGACAGGCAGAGGCTCAAGCAGGTGCTGCTCAACCTCAGCTCCAACGCCATTAAGTACAATAGCGAGGACGGCACCGTGCTCATCTCCCATGAAGAAGCGGCTCAGCCCGGCTTCGGGCGGCTCAGCGTGCGCGACAGCGGCTGGGGCCTGAGCCCGGACGATCTGCAAAAGCTGTTCACGCCCTTCGAGCGGCTGCGCGCCTCCGAAATGCGCATTGAGGGCACAGGCATCGGCCTGGTGCTGTGCAAGAGCCTGATCGAAGTGATGGGCGGTCGCATCGGCGTGGATAGCACTCTGGGCCAGGGCAGCACGTTCTGGATCGAGCTGCCCATGGCCGAGGCCCCCGAGTACGACGCGCAACTCCCTCTGGACAAGGTACAAGAGGCCGTGCCCTTCGAGCTTCAGAAGACGGTCTTGTATATCGAGGACAACCTGCCCAACCTGCACCTGGTCGAGATGCTGCTCGAAGATTGGGCTTCGGTGCGCTTGCTGACAGCGATACAGGGCAGCACGGGCCTGGACATGGCGCTGCAGCACCAGCCCGATCTAATTCTGCTCGACTTGCATCTCCCTGATATTAACGGAGACGAGGTGCTGCGCCGTCTCAAAGCGCGTGAGTCGACTGCGTCCATTCCCGTGGTCATCATCAGCGCCGATGCCACGCCGGAACAAATCAGCCGCCTGCTAGCGGCTGGAGCGAGGGAATACATCACCAAGCCCATAGACATCAAGCGCCTGATGCGACTTCTCGAAGAATCGATTCGCTAATAAAAGCGAATGAGCCGCCCGCCGAGCGTCTTCGAGCTGGATGTCACGTGCAAGTACTTGAGGCCGCTTCCGCCGCACCTATTTTGCAACGCCCTGTCTCATTCACGAAAAATCGAGGTGCCCTTTGGCTGAGAATCCCCTGCCGCCGCTGCCCGAAGAACTGCCCGTTGTCGCCACCACCAACCTGGTTCTGTTCCCCTATATGCTGGCTCCTATCACGGTGGGCCGCCCGCCCTCGCTACGCGCTATCGACGCCGCGCTGCAAGAAGAGCGCATCGTGGCCATCACGCTGCAGCACGAGGAAAACATAGAATCGCCAACGCCCGAGCAACTCCACCACATAGGCTGCGCTGGAGCCATCGTGCGCATGATGCGCGCGCCCGATGGAACCGCTCAGACCATCATCCAGGGCATGACGCGCGTGCGCCTCTCGGATTTTCGCGAGGATGACAACAAAGTTCTGCGCGCCAGAATCGAAGCCATCGCGGACCCAACTGAGAAAACTCCGGCTCTGCAAGCCGCGATGAACTCGCTGCTCGAAACCTTTCGCCGCATCGTGGAGCTTTCGCCCGCCTTGCCCGAGGAAGCCTTTCAAGCCGCTCAAGCCCAAAACGAGCCCGGCAAGCTGGCCGATTTTGTGGCCTCGACGCTGAGCATCGAGCCCAACGTGCGCCAGGAAATTCTGGCTGAGCTGGATGTTTCGGCCCGCCTGCGCCACGTGGCTGAGCTGGCCGCAAGCGAAGTGCAAGTACTTGAGCTGACCGACCAGATCCAATCCGAGACGCGCAAGGAGCTGGACAAATCGCAGCGCGACTTCCTGCTGCGCCAGCAGCTGCGCGAAATCCAGAAGCAGCTGGGCGAGGGCGACGATCAGCAGCGCGAGATGGACGAACTGCGCGAGCAAATCGAAGCCGCTGAGATGCCCGAGCCTGTGCTCAAGGTCGCCAACCGCGAGCTGGATCGCCTGGGCCGAATGCCTCAGGGCGCAGCGGAATACGGCGTGGTGCGCAACTACTTGGACTATCTCATCGCCCTTCCCTGGAGTAAGTCCACGGAAGACAACCTGGACATCACGCACGCGCACCAAGTACTTGACGACGAGCACTACGGCCTCAACGACATCAAAGAGCGCATCCTGGAATACCTCGCCGTGCGCCGCCTCAAGCCCGATTCCAAAGGCCCCATCCTGTGCTTCGTCGGGCCGCCAGGCGTGGGAAAGACATCTTTGGCTCACTCCATCGCTCATGCTCTGGGGCGCGAGTTCGTGCGCATGGCTCTGGGCGGCGTGCGCGACGAGGCCGAGATCCGAGGCCACAGGCGCACTTACATCGGCGCCCTGCCGGGCCGCATCGTGCAAGGCCTGCGCGACGCCGGAACCAACAACCCGGTAATGATTTTGGATGAAGTCGATAAGCTAGGCTCGGATTATCGGGGCGACCCAACTTCAGCTCTGCTCGAAGTGCTGGACCCGCAGCAGAACAACGCCTTCAAGGATCACTATTTAGAAGTGCCGGTTGATTTGTCGAAGGTAATCTTCATCACTACGGCGAACGTGCTGGACACGATTCCGGCTCCTCTGCGCGACCGCATGGAGATTTTGCGCATACCGGGCTACACACTCGAAGAGAAAGTGTTTATTGCCAAGCAGCACCTCTTGCCGCGCCAGAGGAGCGAGAACGGCCTGAGCGAAAGTGATATTTCGCTGGGCGAGAATATGCTGCGCCTGATCGCGGGGGGCTACACGCACGAGGCGGGAGTGCGCGGCCTGGATCGCGAGATAGGCAGCGTGTGCCGCAAGATCGCACGCCGCATCGCGGAAGCTCAGGGCTCCAATGCGGAAGTGGCGCGGCCCATCGAGGTCACGCGCGACATGATCGAAGAGTTGCTGGGCCCCGAGCGCTTCACGCCCGAAATGGGAGGCCGCGAGCCCCAGATCGGCGTTTCCACGGGCATGGCCTGGACTCCGATGGGCGGCGAAATCCTCTTCATCGAAACCGTCAGGCTGCCTCAGAAGGGCGGCCTTGTCCTGACAGGGCAACTGGGCGACGTGATGAAGGAATCGGCTCAGATCGCTTTGGATTACCTGCGCTCGCACGCGGCTGAGTTCGGCATCTCGCAGGCCTCGCTCAACGAGGGCGGCATCCACGTCCACGTCCCCGCAGGCGCCATTCCCAAAGATGGGCCTTCAGCGGGCGTGGCCATGACTGCGGCTTTGGCTTCTTTACTAACCGGGAGGCCCGCACGCCACGACATCGCCATGACGGGAGAAGTCACGCTCACGGGCCGCGTGTTGCCGGTGGGAGGCGTCAAGGAAAAAGTACTTGCAGCCAGGCAAGCGGGCATCTCGACGATCGTGCTGCCCGAGCGCAACCGCATGGACTTGAGAGACATCCCCGAGGCCACGCGCGGCGAAATGAAGTTCGAGTTCGTCTCCGATGTGAGAGAGGCCGTTGAGAAAATCCTCGCGCCCAAGCGCCGCGCCTCCAAAGGGAGCGCAAGCAAAAATGGCGTGGCCAGGACCAAGCGCAAGCCAGAGGCGGTGCCCACCACTCCCATCGAGCAGGACGGCAGCCTCAATGATCCGGCGATGAGTCGCTGAAGGCCAATTCGCAACCCGAAGCCCACAAGTTTTTGCACTCAAGGACTTGCGGGCTTTTGCGTGCGCCGCGCTCAAATTTGGGGCATGATTAGGCGTGCAAGTACTTGAGGATGAATTTGCATTCACAGAGGTTTTATGGACGATTTGGAAAGCCAATTTGAACCCGGCTGGCTCAAGGTCGGAGTGGCGGCTGAACTGGCGCGGCGCTACGGAGAGGAAGGGCGCGGCTTTTTGTCTTCGCTCGCGGCTTTGCTTGAACGCGCCTTGCCTGAAGCGGTTGAGATCGAGAAGCAGGGCGGCTGGTTCGCGCCCAAAGTGCTGCACCGCATCGTCATCACGCTCGACAGCGACCGTTACAACATCGAAGACGGCGGGCGCGCGGGCCTGCTTGCTTCCAAGACGCACGTCGTGCGCGGCATCGCGCTCAAGACTGAGCCCATGAGCGTTCCCCAGTGGCTCGATGAGCTGGGAGCCACGCTGCAAGCGCGTGCTACTACGCACCGCGACACCCGTGAGGCGCTCGAAAAGTTCGTCGAGTTTTGATTGGCGCAAGTACTTGCGATAAGCACACAGCAGGCTTGGTCACAGCCGTTGGCGTCCTCAACTTGATCTTGATGCTTGGAAGGTCAACGCTGTGGGCATCTGCGGCGGCGACCCTCAGCATTAGCATTCTCGTTGCCACTGGCTTGCTGCTCATCCTCTTCAAGCGTTAGGAATGGTGAATCTCTATGAGCCTCTTTGACTTGTTCAAGGGCGAAGATGCTGACGCGAAGGCCCAGCGTGAGGCGCGCGAAACCAAGCAGGCCGCCAGCCGCCAGCGCATCGAGGCGGGCTCGATTCCTCTTGAAGCCGTCGAGCGCTTGGGGCACAACGCGTCGCGCCAGAACACGCCGCAGCACCTGTGGACCAGCGACCTCAGCGTGAGCGAGCTGCTCCTGGTTGAGCAGTCGGGGTTCGAGCCGCTCGGTCAGGTGATGGGCACGAGTGTGTATCACGTGGGCATCCAGTGGACCAGCGGAGCTTGGCGCAACTCGGCCTGGAGCTCGGGCACTTCCTACGAGTTCGACGTGCTGACGCGAGCCTTTTACAACGCGCGCCACCTGGCCTTGTCTCGGCTCGCCGAAGAAGCGGCTCTGCTCGGGGCCACGGCTGTGGTCGGCGTGCGTCTGACGCGCGTTTCGGTGGGCTGGGCTGCCGACCTGCTCGAATTCTCGGCCATCGGAACCGCCATCCGCGAGAAGGATGTGCGCCCCGCAAGTACTTCGGGTGCCGCCAATACTTCAGGCGGCCCTTACGCCGCGCTGCCGCCGGGCTTTCGGGCGGGAGTTGGGCCTGGAGGCACAACTTCGCACTCGGCCAACGTGCAGCCGCCGACGCTGTGCCTGAGCGACCTGTCGGGGCAAGAGTTCTGGAAGCTGCGCGCGGCGGGCTTTCGGCCCGTCGGCATCGCGACGGGCAACTGCACTTACTACACCATCCCGAGCTGGGGCACGCAAAACGTGACCGCAGGCGGCTTCTTCGGGATGGGCTCGTGGCAAAACGTCGAGCTGCCCGACTACACGCAGTCGCTGTACACGGCGCGCGAGCTGGCCATGAGCCGCATGGAGCACGAAGCCGCCACCGTGGGCGGAACCGGCATCGTGGGCGTAACGATGGAAGTCGAGGCCGAGCCGCGCGAGATCGAGATCAACAACCGCACGCGCCTGGATATGCTGTTCCACTTCACGACCATAGGAACCGTCATCGCGCCCATGGCCGCGCCTCCCACGCGCCCTCAAGTTGCGCTCACCGTGTCGCTCTTGCGCGGCGCTGCGAGCGACGACATCGAGCTGTAGCACCGAGCTGTAACACCAACTGAACCCAGCACAACCCAGCTTCGTGGAGATTTATGCCCTACACACCAGGATCATCGGAAGGACTGCCCCAGGCCGCTCAAAATAGGCTCGCCCAGATGCGCGGAGGAGCGGGCAAGCGCGGCCTGTTCACCTCAGACTTGTCGGTCAACGAGTTCTTGCTGGTGCGCGAGGCCGGCTTCGACCCCGTAGGTTTAGTGATGGGCTCGTCAATCTACCACATAGGCTTCCAGTTCTCGAACGCCTTCCAGAACCAGGAGATGGAAGTGCTGACCCAGGCCATGTACCACGCCCGCGAGCTGGCCATGACGCGCATGGAAGAAGAAGCCGATATGCTCGGAGCCGATGGCGTGGTCGGCGTACGTTTGACCGTGAACCGCTACTCGTGGGGCGAGCACCTGGCTGAGTTCATGGCCATCGGCACGGCCATCAAGCACCGCTCGGGCGAGCACTACCGCACGCCCGACAACCGCCCCTTCACCTCGGACCTCAACGGCCAGGACTTCTGGACGCTCTTGCGCGCGGGCTACCGCCCCGTCTCGATGGTGATGGGAACCTGCGTCTATCACGTGGCGCGCCAGGGTATGATGCAGTCGCTGAGCCAGGTGGGGCGCAACGTCGAGATGAGCAACTACACCCAGGCGCTCTATGACTCGCGCGAGTTGGCGCTGTCGAGGATGCAGGCCGAAGCCGAATCGGTGCAGGCCGAGGGCATCGTGGGCGCTCAGGTCAGCGAATCTTCGCACGGCTGGGGCAGCCACGTCGTCGAGTATTTCGCGCTCGGCACCGCGATCAACGCCATCTCAGCCGACCACTCGATTCCAGCACCCACGCTCACCTTGCCTCTGGGTTGAGCCAAGCGGAACTGCCGAAAACGCCCTCCAAGTACTTGGAGGGCGTTTTCGTTGGTGCGGAGGCGGCTTGGAAGCGGCTCGGGAGGCTGCTGCTACACTGCGCGCCTCAAATCAAAATTTGCGGGAGTGCTTATGGCGTTGAAGATGGAAGACATCGTGTCGCTGTGCAAGAGGCGCGGCTTTGTGTTTCAGTCGAGCGAGATCTACGGCGGCTTCGCTTCTTGCTGGGACTATGGGCCGCTCGGAGTCGAGCTTAAGCGCAACGTCAAGGACGCCTGGTGGCAATCCGTCGTGCGCGAGCGGGACGACATGGTTGGGCTCGACTCGTCTATTCTGATGCACCCCAAAATCTGGGAGGCTTCGGGCCACGTCGCAACTTTTAACGATCCCCTTGTTGACTGCAAGACCTGCAAAGCCCGCATCCGCGCCGATCATCTGGACGTGACGCCCTGCCCGCGCAAGCCGTCCAAGAAGGCCGGGCAGTTTGAAGAGTGCCAGCTGACCGAGGCGAGGCTGTTCAACTTGATGTTCAAGACGCACATGGGGCCGGTCGAGAAAGACGACGACTCCAACATGGCGTATCTGCGCCCCGAGACGGCTCAGGGCATCTTCGTGAACTTCGCGAACGTGGCCGAGACCTCGCGCAAGAAGCTGCCCTTTGGCATCGCCCAGATAGGCAAAGCCTTTCGCAACGAGATCACGCCGGGCAACTTCACCTTCCGCACGCGCGAGTTCGAGCAGATGGAAATCGAATACTTCTGCCGCCCCGAAGACGCGCCGCGCATTCATCAGGAATGGATTCAGGCTCGCTACGAGTGGTATCTTGCGTTGGGTATCAAGCGCGAGAATTTGACGCTGCGGCCTCATGAGAAGGACGAGCTGGCGCATTATGCTCAGTCCGAAGCGAGCACGGGCACAACCGACATCGAGTATCAATTTCCCTTCATGGCCGAGCCCGCCGAGCTCGAAGGCATCGCGAACCGAGCCGACTTCGACCTGTCGCAGCACGCCAAGTTCTCGGGCAAGAAGCTCTCTTACTTCGACCCCACGACCAACGAGCACATCACGCCCTACGTCATCGAGCCCTCAGCTGGAGCGGACCGCGCCACCCTTGCTTTCCTGGTCGATGCTTATCACGAGGAAGAAGTGAAGCCCGGCGATTTGCGTTCGGTGCTTAAGCTGCACCCGAAACTCGCGCCCAACAAGGTCGCGGTTCTGCCTCTGTTGAAGAAGCGTGAGGACATCGTGGGCACGGCCAAGAAACTGATAGCGGATTTGCGCCGCCACTTCGCGGCGGTTTACGATGACACCGCCACGATCGGCAAGCTGTATCGGCGCCAAGACGAGATCGGGACGCCCTTTTGCGTCACGATCGACGTGGAGTCGGTCGAGAACGACAACGCCGTCACGGTGCGCGACCGCGACACGATGTTACAGGAGCGCATCTCGCTGGATCAAGTCAAGAACTACCTGCGCGAGAAGCTGGACTTGTAGGAGCGGCTGCAAGTACTTGCGGGCCGCGAGGAGGTGCTGAATGGTTGCGGAGCTAATCACAAGGGCCGACGCGACAGCGGTGCGGGCTCCAGGAGAAGAGCCCAGGCCCTTGAGGTGGACGCCCGAAGAGTTCCACGCGCTGGCCGAGGCCGGGCTCCTGGAGGGCAAGAGCGTCGAGCTAACTCAGGGCATCATCGTGAGCCGGGGCGGGCGCCCTGTGCGCTGGAGTCTGGAGGAGTTCTTCCAGATGGGCGACAGCGGCCTGCTCGAAGGGCGGCGCGCGCAGCTGATCGAGGGGGAGATTTTCACCGTGTCACCAATGGCGCGCCCGCACGGGCTGGTGCTGATGAAGGGAGAGAGGGCGTTGCGGCTGCTGTTTGGCGAGGAATTCTTTGTGCAGAACCAGATGCCCCTGCCCATCGCGCTCGGCGTAGATCCCGAGCCTGACCTCGCGGTGTTCCGTGGTCGCTTCGAGGACTTCGTGCTCACGCACCCGACCGAGCCCGTGCTCGTGGTTGAGGCTTCGGACACGACCCTGCGCTACGACCAGAGCAACAAAGCCTCACTGTATGCCCGCGCCGGAGTGCCCGACTACTGGATCGTCAACATCCCCGAGCGCCGCCTGGAAATTCACCGTGAGCCGATCGAGGACGCGCAGTCGCGGTTCTTCTGGCGCTACAACTCGCGGCAAGTACTTGGGTCGGACGCCTCAGCCACGCCTCTGCACGCCGACACATCCGTGCGCGTGCTGGACCTGCTACCTTGACGCTCCAAGTACTTGAAACCCGAGATTTTCTGTTTAACAAGAGCCTTCTTATCTCCAACGACAACGGCAACAACGCTTCGGCCCGCGCCGTCACGGTGCTCATCAACGCGCACTCGCGGCGCGGCCAGCTGCTTTTTGGCCAGGCCGTGGCAGCTCTGGAAGCGGCCCACATTCCCATAGCCGAGGCCATCAAGGTTGAGGACACGGCGCACACCAACCGCATCCTGAAGCGCGAGGTTGAGGCTGGCGCGCGCATGGTCATCGTGGGCGGAGGCGACGGCACGCTGTCTGAATGCGCCGGCCACCTGGTGCACACGGAGGTTGCGATGGGCGTTCTGCCCCTGGGAACGGGTAACACTTGGGCGCGCTCGCTCGGCCTGCCGCTCAACCTGGAAGAAGCGGCCAAGGTCATCGCCACGGGCCATATTGAGAGCACGGACGTGGGGCGCGTGAACGGTCAGGTGTTCCTCAACTCGGTTTCGCTCGGGCTTTCGGCTGAGATCGCGGGCGCTCTTTCGAGTGAGGTGAAGAAGAAGCTGGGACTACTGGCGTGGCCCGTCGTGGGAGCGCGCGTTTTGTGGAAGCACAGGCCGCTGATGGTGCGCGTGTCGTCCCAGGATAAAAGCTTCCGCGTGCGCACGCACCAGCTCTTAGTGGTGAACGGGCGCTACGTGGCCGGGCCGATCAGGGCCTCGCCGGACTCTTCGCTGCAGGACTCGACGCTGGATGTGTTCACGCTGGGCGGCGCGAGCATGAGGTCACTCTTGCACACGACCTGGGCTTGGCTACGCGGGCGCCACATGAATGATCCGGCCTCGCGCTTCTTCTCAACGCAGAGCGTGCGCATCGAGTCGCTGCGGCGACCCATACGCGCCAGCGTGGACGGCGAGATCAACGAGCAGACACCGCTTCAGATCGAGATCCTGCCACGCGCACTCAAAGTCGTCGTGCCGCAGGGATTCGTGGCCGATGAAGTGTGAGCCCGCTCCATTAACCACAGAGGGCACAGAAGATTTTGAGAGGGAGCATCTCCAAAGTACTTGCTCTTGAACTTTCTGTGATTCTCTGTGGTTCTCCGAGTCCTCCGTGGTTAATTCTGCGGTGCCTTCGAGATAGCCCAGATCGAGGTAACGCTGCGCTCGTGGCCATCCGAGGGCCGGTTGAGCACCTTGCCCCCTGCCACTAAGGTGCTGGAGCCGCCGCCATCCAGGTTAAGCGCCGCGACACAGCCCAGGTCGCGCATAGTCTGGGCGGCTTCGGGCAGCGTCATGCCCATGCTCCAGGTGGGCTGGCGCCCATCGCACACCAGCAGCAGCATCCTATTGCCTCCAGCCCAGCCGATCAGGGTGCGGGGGTGGCGCTTCAAGCTCATCTCAGGCCCGATCGCCTCGGCCTCAGCCGTGACATCAACTTCACCATGCTGCACCAGAACGGGCGCGCCTCCAATACCCTCGGTTGCATCCCACGCCAGGCCTCCAGCGGGGAACTCGCGCGAGGGGCGAGGAGCAGGCGCCGCATAAAAGTTTGGTGAAGGCTGAGGGTAACTCCAAAGAGCGCCGCTATCTGCACCTCCGAGCTGAGCGATCCAGGCCACATCGAGCGTGCGGTCGGAGCGCACGCCGAAGGCTCCCCGCGTCAGGAAGTACTTGCCGTTCTTGCGCTGGGCGGTTACCACATTTGAGGCCAGCACGTGGCCATCCGAAAGCACTAAGGAGAGAGTGGGCGCGGGCCGAGGCGTCGGGCTCATACTGAAGTAGCCGCCGTTCACCGCCAGCAGTGCCTTCACTTGAGCGGCCAGCACGCTGGTGGGTTGGCGTCCCGAAGCGTCCTGGGACAACACAGCGCGCGCTTGCAGCGAGCGGTCGGTGTAGTCGATGGCGGCATACCAAGCGCGCACGGGTTGCCCATCCACGTTCACAGCCTCGCCCCCGAACACCTGAATAGAAGGCCCCAACTCAGGCAATGAAAGAGGACGCCAGGCGAAGGGTCGCGGGGCCAGGCGCAAGGGAGCGGGCCCAGGGGCCACGGGACGGTCGTCTGGATCGAAAGACGGAGCCGCAAGTACTTGAGAACAGGCCGCCAGCAGCAAAACGGGCGCAACGGCGAGGACGCAGGGGCAGAAGCAGAAGCGGAGGCGGAGGCGGAGGCGGAAGCGGCAGTTCATAAGCGCGATGTGTTCAGCAGGGTGTTCAGGTAGGACGCAGCGGTTGCGCACACAGAAGCACTTGCGGCAAAACCAGGCAGGAAAAGACCTCCGCCTCTCCGGGTTGAACACCCAGAGTTGACGGAGGTCTTTTCCTTCTCGTCATCTCGAAACGTCAAGATGACTGTGTTTCCAGCCAGGCGACCGCGTTAGATACCGCGTCGGCCTGCGTTGGTGCCTGTGCCGCCCAGGTCCTCCTCGTCCGTGGCTTCGGCGGCGTCGCCTGCGGCGCCTCCGGCCAGTGAGCCCAGGGCGCCTCCCACGACGGCTCCAACAGGGCCGCCCACAGCGGTTCCGATCAGCCCGCCGACAACGGCTCCCGTGCCCAGTCCGGCCTTGCCAGCGTCCGTTGTGGCGCGGTCTCCTGTCACGACGTTGTGGCCGCCCACGTTGTCAGCCGCGTTCTCAACGGTGTTGGCCGTGTTGTGAGCCGTGTTGCTGATACCCGCTCCGACATTGTGAGCCGCGTTGCCCGTGGTGTGCAGCGCCTCGCTGGTTCCGCTCTGCGTGACGATGCCGCCGGTCTTGTCGTCCACGCGGTCGCCCGTGAGAGCATCGGCAGTCTTCTCCATGACGCCTCGGGTGTCGGGCCCAGCTGTTGTCATGCCTCCGGTGTGGACTCCGGGCAAAGCTCCAGTGTCCACAGCTGGGGTACCTGAGCGCACGTTAGGAACATCGGCCATACCACGGTCGATGTTCATGTCCGAGACATCTGAGGTGTGCGTGACGGTGGTTCCCGTGGTGCCGAAGACGGCGTTCTGGCCCGAGTCGGCCAGATCGGTGCGGCGGGGCTCGGTCATGCCCACCACGTCGCTGCCCGAGAGGGTTGAGTTGCTCACGGCAGGCGTGACTCCGTGTCCGACGCCCGAGACAGTGTTGTCGTTGTCCACGCGGTCCACGGCTCCAACGGCCAGGCCGCTGGCTCCGGCTCCGCTCAAGCCTCCGACCACAGCGCCCACGACGGCGCCGATCGGTCCGGCCATCGCGCCCGCAGCGGCTCCAACCGCCGCTCCGCCCAGGCCACCCAGAGTGGCGCCCTTCTCCGCATCGTTGTTGGGATCGTCATCAATTCCGTGCTGAACCTGATCGTTAGCCATATGTGTTCACAGCTCCTAAAAGGGGATGCTCACCCTTGAGCCAAACAGATGCCACGAGAGCCCTCAAGTACGTGTAGATCAAGAGAAGCCCAAAGAAGCGCAATTTGGCGCCTCCAAAGCAAAAGCAGCGGCTCACGTTCAAGTGAGCCGCTGCTGTGTTGCAAGTACTTGCCCGCGATTACGCAGCCTGGAAGTAACGAGCGCCGTATTGCGAAAGCGTGGCACGGATTTGGTCAGCGCTCAGGCCATCGACGACGTTAACAGCAACCAGAAGGCTGCCCTGCTCAACAGCGCCGCCGTAGAACCCGGCCTCGTGCTCATCGTAGCCCGAGCGAGCCAGCGCTCCCGCCACGGCTCCGGTCGTGCCGCCGACAATGGCTCCGGCCACAGCGCCGCCGCCAACCGCGCCCAGAGCCGTCGAGAGCAGCGTGCCAGCCGTGATGAACGGCCCAACGCCCGGAATCAAGGCCGCCGCGATGCCAAACAGCGAGCCCACACCAGCGCCCGCCAGCAGGCCGCGGGCCGCGCCATCGCTGTGGGGGTGCTCATCGTGCGCGACCTGAGCGTTAGCCGCGGCATTAGAACCAACAGCGTGCTGCTGCGAAACAATCGACAGGTGATCGTCACGCACGCCCATCTGTCGCAGCGCCTGCACAGCCTGCTCAGCCTGCGCGAAAGTATCGAAAGCAGCCGTCACTCGATTCGTCGTCATCATAATTTGTGCCTCCAGAAATCTGCTCCGCTCTTCATCCACCCACACACGAGTCTCGCCAGGCACTTGCAAGTACTTGGTGAAGCCGACAGCAGTTCGATAAAAGCGAGCAAATAGAGCTTTGCAAGCTCAGTGCCAGCGTGTTCAGCTTGAGATCGGATCAAGGCCTTGAGCTTTAAATGCAGATTAAAATCCCTGAGTCCCCATCTGAACTCATTCTTGCGGGGTTTTAAACTTTTTAACTCAGCGCATGGCGTAAGCGAGCTTCTATCCGTTTAATTCTTGGCGTAAACCGGACTCTTGACCCTCATCTTGCATCGGGTGCGTGCTCAAGGTTCCAGCCAGATCCAAATCCCTGGTCAGGGGGTTGAGGGCGGTGGCATCACCCTGCGGCGCGTAACCGACCAGCTCGTATTTGAGGTGCGAGTGCTCGGCGAAGTAGGAGCCTATGTTGGCTGCGGCTCCCGTCACGAGGACTTTGCGACGATTGGAGCTCAGCTCAGCCAGGGCTCCGTAGCGCTGAAGGATTGGGACATTGTGTCTCCTGATACTTTGATTTTGAGGCGCCCAGGCGCTTGCAAGCGTGGTGCCCCACGCCCTCTTAGACTGAGCCCAATGCCCTCTGCCGAACCCAGCAGCACCACGATCTGTGCTCTTTCCATCGCCGGGCTGGACCCTTGCGGCGGCGCGGGCCTGCTGGCCGATGCGCGCGCGATGCGAGCCTTCAGCGTCCACGCCTGCTGCGTCGCCACGGCTTTAACGGCTCAGAACACGCGCGGCGTTGAGCGCATCGAGCCTGTTCCGCTCGCGATGCTGCGTGCTCAGCTCGAAGTTCTGCTGGAAGATGTTCCCGTGCGCGCCGTCAAGATCGGAATGCTGCCGGGCGTAGAAGCGGCTCAAGTACTTGCGAATGTGCTGGGGCAGCTGGAAGTACCCGTGATCTACGACACCGTCTTCGCGCCCTCGGGCGGCAGCGCGTTTCTGGATGAAGAAGCCGCGCGCGCTGTGGTGCAAGTACTTGGGCCGCTGTGCGAGTTGCTCACGCCCAACCTGCACGAAGCCCAAATCCTGTGCGGATTCGAGATCAGCTCCATGGAAGCCGTGCAGCACGCGGCACGCGTCATTAGCGAGCGCTTCGGCGTGGCTCAAGTACTTGTGAAAGGCGGGCACGCGCAGGCATTAAGCACAGCCACTTGCTCGGATTGGCTGTGGAACGGGCACGAGCTGCGCGAGTTCAGGGCGCCGCGTCTCGAAGTTCCCGAGGCGCGCGGCACGGGTTGCCTGCTGGCCTCAGCAATCGCGGCTCAGCGAGCCAAAGGCCTTGAGCTGAGCCCCTCCGTTGAGCGCGCCAAGGGTTGGCTGGGCGCACAAATGCAGCGCGCCGTCCCGATTGGCTCGGGACGGCGCGTGGTTGTGGATGTGTGACCTTCCGTGCTTTGCCCAGCCTCAGCCGCTCAGCGTGTGGCGGATGAACTCAACATCTTCGGCGCTCAAGTACTTGCCCGCTCCCTGCACGTTGCAAAGCGCCTGGCGCTCGTTGCGAAAGCCCGGAATCACGCAGGCGACCCGAGGCGAGGCCAGCACATAGTTGAGGGCCATGGCCGCCAGCTCTTCGGTCGAGGAGCCAAAGCGCTCCTTGAGCCTGGCCAGCTTGGGCTTGAGGGCACGCAGCTCGTCGCTCTTGAAGGCTCCGCTGCCGCGCCTGTTGTCGCCCTCGTCGAACGAAGGCGGGTTCTCGGGGTCGAACTTGTCCAAGAGCCGCGCCTGAGCTAAGGGCGAGAAAGCCACGAAGCTCAGCCCGTGCTCTTGCATCAGCTTGTCTACGGGCGAGCCTTCGCGGATGAACCCGTCGTCCAGAGCGTGCGCCCACGATTGCAGGGCTTGAGGGCGCACCACGGGAATCGTCTTCTCGAAGTCGCCGGAAGAATACGCTGACTGGCCCTTGACGCGCACCTTGCCTTCCTGAACCAGCTTGTCCATGGTGGCCGCGGCCTCGTGCAAGTACTTGTCGCCCGGCCCGAAGTCGCCGTGGTGGAAGTAATAGACGTCGATGTATTCGCGCTCCAGGTTGAGCAGCGATTGCTCGCACTGGTGGCGGATGTGCGCGGGCTCGAAGGCGTGCTCAGCCGTGCCTGGAAAGTGCCCGATCTTGGTCGCGATAATCACGCTCTCGCTCTTGACGCCCAGCTTCTTGAGGGCGCGGGCCAGCATTCGCTCGGCGCGCCCGTTGCCGTAGACATCGGCGTTGTCGAAGTGGTTGACGCCCGCGTCCAGCCCAACCTTGATGGCCGCCGTGACTTCCTCTTCATCCACGTTGGCCCAACCGTTGGCCTGCCCGTTGACCCAGTTCAGGCCGCCCATAGTCCAGCACCCAAACGAAATCTCCGACACCTTCACGCCCGAATTCCCAAGCTCTCTGTAGTTCATCGTTCTCCCTCAGTCACTGATCGCAGCTGAATTTCTCAGCGTTGAGATTATAAACTGCTTACTCGCCATCGTAGTGGCCTCCCAACAGAGCGCACCACACAGCTTCGTCCGCCAAGCCGCTGCCAGTGCCGGGCGGAGGATTATCGAAGCGCATCGCCTCGTTGATACGGCGCACCGCGCGCTCGGTCTGCAGGCCGTAGAAGCCATCCACCTTGAGCACGCTGATCTTGTCGGGGGCCACGTAGCTCTTGTTGAGCCTGTTGATCAGAATCTGAAGCTGACGCACCGTCTCGCCCCGCGCGTCGCGCTTGAGATCAGGCACGACTTCCGACCAGGTCTGCTCACCGACCAGGCCATCGGGCTTGAGGTGCTTCCGCCTTTGCAGCGTGCGGACGGCGCTCCGAGTCGAAGTGCCGAAGCTTCCATCGGGCACAATGCTCAGGCCGCGCGACTTGAGCAAAATCTGCAGCGTGCACACCTTCTCGCCGCGCGCGCCCAGCTTCAAGATCGGCCAGCATAACCCCGTGTATGTCGAGCACGACTCGCTCGGCTCAGCACGAGCCGCAACCCTCGCCCAGCTCAACGGCGTCAGGCTGCACAGCACCAGCATCAAGCTCAACTTCTTGAACATCGCTAACCTCCTTACAAGTGTTTAGTTGTGCCCCAAAGCACGCGGCTCTTAGCCAAAGAGAAAAGCGCGCCCGCAAGTACTTGCAGGCACGCTCAGTCGGGCTCGTTTCGGCTTTAGATCAAGGTCTCGCCGCCGTCGATGAAGATGGCGGTTCCGGTGATGTGGCTGGACATATCCGAAGTCAAAAACAGCACCAAATCCGCGACGTGATCGGCCTGGCCCTTGTTGAGCGGCGTGTTGCCCTCGGGATACTTCACGGGCAGCCCAACCTCTTCCACGTCGCGCGCCGCGGTCGATTGACCGATGTTGGTCTCGATGGCGCCTGGGCAGATGGCGTTGATGCGCACGTCGTGCTTGGCGAACTCAACAGCCAGCGACTTGGCCAGGACGACCTGCCCGGCCTTGGTCACCGAATACGCGATGCGCTCGCCCTTGAAGACGCGCGTGCCGTTGACGCTGGCCGTCACCACGATCGAGCCCCCGTTTTACTTGAGGTAAGGGTAGGCATATTTGATCGTCAGGAAGGTGCCCTTGAGGTTGATGTTCTGCGTCGCGTCCCATTCCTCGGGCTTGAGATCCTCAATGGGAGCCCACACGCCGTTGATGCCCGCGTTGGCCAGCACGATGTCGATGCGCCCGAACCTTTCCGCCAGTGTCTTCACAGCGGCCTGCACCGCTTCCACATTAGACACATCGGCTTCAAGCACAACGGCCTCGCCGCCGCTCTTGGTGATTTCCGCGACGGTTTCGCGCGCATCGTCGCCGTGCACTTCCAGAGCACCAATCTTGGCGCCTTCTCGGGCCAGCAAAAGCGCCGAGGCTTTGCCGATTCCAGAGCCCGCGCCTGTAACAAGCGCGACTTTACCGCTCAGTTGCATAATAGTCTCCTCAAGTACTTGTAGATCGGCGCGGCCCAGGGGCGAGTTCTGTTCCACTCGCGGGCATTGGGCGTGCAGGCGTGTGCAAGCCGAGACACACTCTTGAGAACAGCCCAAGCGGTCATGTTTATTCTGGAAGACAAGCGCAAGAAGCCCATCGCTCGATTAGCTGAGCAACCCAGCGTGATGTGGCACCTGTTCGCGCCCGGCGAGGCGCAGAAGTATCCGATGTGGTCGCTCATTGATGACGCCAGCCCCACCTGGTTCAGCTCAGACCGCATGGAAGAGCTCATCACCGATCTGGAACGCCTCAGAAGCGCGCCGGAGATTGTGCTGCGCCAGCTCAAGTGGAAGCAGAGCCTGGACGAAGGCATCGCGCGCCTGGAAGCCGAGCCCGGCCCAGCCAGGCGCAGCAGGAAGACAGGTAGCGAAACCCTGGATTGGATGCGCGAGAGCGCCCGCCTCGCTCAGCAGCAACCTCCGCTCTACCCCGAAAGTCTGCAAGATGAAGCCGTCGTCCCCTTCGTGGGCTCCATCATCGAGCTGGCCCGCCGCTGCCGCCACATCAAAGGCTTCCTGGGCCACGACCCCTTCGCCGGCCTGAGCTGACCTGAGCTGGGCTCAACTCGGCAAACAAAAAGCGGCCAGTACTTGAGTGCAAGTACTGGCCGCTTTTGTTTGCCGTTCGCTCAATCGTTGTCATCGAGCACGCGGCGCTCAATGACGCTGAGATCCAAGCTCGAACGGTCCCGGATGATGTCGCGCACCACATCGGGCACGGACTTGAGGTCTTCAAGCAGGTCGCGCAGAATCTCCTGCTGCTGGCGCCCGCGCGTCACCTCGCGAGGCTCACGCACAAGATCCCGCACCAGCGATTCCTCCGCTCTGCTCGCCACCAGAGGCTCCTTCTGACCCTCAACGTAGACAAAGGTGCGGCGCCCCGGCCCACGCTCCTCTTCTTCGCTGATCGGCACGATCGTCTCGACTCGATCCGAACGCACATACTTGCCGTAGCCCAACGAAACGAGAAACCCACTTTGTATTCTCATGGATGCTCTTCCTCCGCTTCTCAGCCCTTCAACTTGATGCTTCCACAGACGCCGCAGAGCACTTCAGGTGCCCTTGCATTTGACCCAAATCAATCAACAGAGCGTTAGGACAGGTCAACAAAAAGCCGTGCTGCAAGTACTTGCAGCACGGCTTTTTGAAGCGGTCGGGTTACGGGTTGGGCTGAGTTTGAGTGGGCGTGGAAGAGGCTGCTGGATTGGCGGGGGTAAGTGGGCCGACGACGGCCAGGGCCGCGTTGTCGGGGCGCAAGTACTTTTGGGCCACGCGGCGCACATCGGCCAGGGTGATAGCGTTGATGCGAGCTTCGTAGCGCTGATCGTTGGCGTAGCCGAGGCCGAGCAGCTCATCGGAGGCCGAGCTCTGGGCCTGGGCCGCGTTGGTCTGGTTCTCGATGGCGTGGGCCGCGATGGACATACTCTTGGCTCGCTCCAGCTCTTCGGGCGAGATGTCCGCGTCGCGGACTTTGCCCACTTCTTCCAGGATGATGCTCTGCACCTGGTCGCGGTTCTCGCGCGTGGTGTCGGCGTAGATGGCTAACATTCCAGGGTCCAGGCCCGGCGAGTTGTACGCGTGCACCACATAGACGAGCTGGTTGTCGCGCAGGCGGGCGTGCAAGCGTCCTCCGGGCAGGCTGGCTCCAGAGAGAGCGGCGTCCAGCACGTCGATGGCGTAGCGGTCTTCGCCTCGCACATCAATGCTCGGGTAGGCGAACCACATCGCGGTCTGGGTCAGGCCGGGCTTGAACTGCTCGGCGATCTTGAACTCCGCAAGCGCGGGAAACGGAGCCGGAGCCGAGGGCAGAGCGCCCGCGTTCTTCCAGTCGCGAAAGGAGAACTCAACAGCAGCCGCCACTTGCTTGGGGTCCACATCCCCGTATACGGCGAGCACGGTGTCCTGGGGCCGCGCGATGCTCTTCCAGAAGCTCAGCACGTCCCGGCGCGAGAGCTTCTGTACGCTCTCAGGCGTGCCCAGCGAGGAGCGGCTGTAAGGATGCGAGCCGTAGAACGTCTTGCGCAGCAGCAAAGAGGCGGCTCCGTTGGGGTCGTCGTCCTCCTCGCGGATGCCCGCGATGGTCTGATCCTTGGCGCGCGCCAGCTCATCAGCCGGGAAGGTCGGGTTCAGGATCGACTCGGTCACCAGGGACAGGCCGCGCCTCCAGTCGCGGGCCAGCCATTGCGACTGCACGCCCCACGAGTTGTAGCCGCCAAAGCCCGACATCTGCCCGCCCAGAGCATCCACCGTCGAGGCGATCTCCTCGGCGTTGCGCTTGGTTGTACCTCGCGTGAGCATCTTGGCTGCTAAGTTGGCCACGCCCGCCTGGCTCGAAGGCTCCAGGCGCGACCCGCCCAGGCCCATGGCCACAATCGAAAGCGAAGGCGAAGATGGGTTGCGCTTGACGATGAGCCTCATCCCGTTGGACAAGCGGATCAGCTGAGGCACGCCGGGCCGCTCGGACTGAGCCTGGCTTCCCACAGCGCGAGGAGCCGAGCCGCGAGGGCGGATGATGGCGGTCGTGGTGCCTTCGGGCCTCAAGTACTTGCGGGCCACTTCCTGCACCTGGGCCGCTGTTACGCCCTGGATGCGCCGGACATAGAGGCGCGAGTAGCCAGGGTCGCCAGTTCCCAGCTCGTCGTAGGCGATCTGCTCGGCCTGGTTCTCGACATCGGTGTTGTTGAACACGAAGGCGGTCTCGATGGAGCGCTTGGCTCGCGCCAGCTCGGACTCGGAAACGCCGTTGAGCTTGAGCTTCTGCACCTCGTTGGCGATGGCGGCCTCGACGCGCGGCAGGTTGGCCGGAGGCAGAGTCGCGTTCACGGAGAAGATGCCCGCGTTGTAGTTGGGCGTCCCCGAAGCCGCCGAAATCGCCGAAACCAGGCCCTGCCTCTGGCGCAGCACACGCACCAGACGCGAGGACTCGGAGCCGCCGAAGATTTCGGCCAGCACATCCAGAGCGTATAAATCGGGGTGCTGCAAGGGAACGGTGTGCCAGCCCTGCATCAAGTAGGCGAGCTGAACATCTTTTTCCAGCAAGGCGCGGCGCGGCGAAGTCTGCAAGGGCTCGTCGGGCAGCGCGACTGTGACGGCGTTGCCGCGCGGCCAGTCGCCCAAGTACTTCCGCACCGTCTCGAAGACGTATTCGGGCGAGACATCTCCAGCCACGCTCAAGATGGTGTTGCCAGGCTCGTAGTGCGAGCGGTAGTAAGAGACGATGTCGTCGCGCGTCAGGCGGTCGAAGTTCGAGCGGTAGCCAATGATCGGGAAGCGCGTCGGGTGCACCTTGAAGGCGGTCTGGTCGAAGAGGATTTCCAGCGAGCGCGCGGGGTCGTCTTCTCCCAGGTTCATCTCGTTGTGGATGACGCCGATCTGCGTCTTGACTTCCTTGTCCGGGAAGTTGGCGTTGCGCATCATATCCGACAGCGAGGCCAGAGCGCGCTCGAAATAGGGAGCTGCTGTTGTGATGTAGTAGCAGGTCACGTCCTTGGAGGTGTAAGCGTTGGACTGGCCTCCGATGGCCTCGACCTGCTGGTTGATCTGCTGCTTGGTGCGCGTGCTGGTGCCCTCGAACAAGGTGTGCTCGAACAGGTGCGAGATGCCGGCTCCGAGAAACTTGTCCTCGTAAATCGAGCCCGTGCGCACATAGAAGCGCACCGAGGTCACCGGAGCGGCGTGGTTTTGCCGCACCAAAATCGTAAGCCCGTTGTCGAGCGTCTTCTTCAGGGGAGGCTGCGCGCGCGAAGTGGCGTGCAACGCCAAGGGCAGCGTGCACACGATGGCGGCGGGGAAGAGGTTGCGAAGTGTCATGGAAAGAAGAGATTGGGAGAGGCAGTTGGAGTCAGGTGCAAGTACTTGTGATGCCTAATGAAATGGCTCAATGTTCAGTCGTCGCAATCAGTGTGGTCGAAGCACTCGATCTCAAGCTGAGCCAGCGCCTTCTTGAGCGCAGACACAACCTGCTCAGCCGCTTCCCATCTCAGCGGACCAATCGCCGCGAAGCTGCTCTGGTAATCGAGCGGGATGTATGTTTTGAGGTGCTCATCCGTCGTGGCCTTGATCCAAATTGTTGCTGCAGGATGTTGCTCGGCTGTGTTGATTTCGAATATGAGCGCGACAAATAGACTCATCGAGCGGCCTCGCCAGTATTATTTTCCAGATTTGCGCCGCAGCAAGCTCCACAGCCCGTACAAAGCCGCCGCGCCCAGCAGAGCCACAGTCATGCCCAAAACGTAACGGCGCACCCTGGCTTCCCTGTCGCTGTCGCGCCTGGGGTCGGCGCCCACATCAGGGTTGCCGCTGAGCTCATCAGGCACGCTCCAGGTTGAGGACGGCGTAGCGTAGAAGCAGGCCAGCCAGCGATATTCCAGATCGTTGGCGTTGTTGCGGTTGCCGTGCTCGAACTCAAAGCCGAACTCGCGCTTGAAGGGCAAGGGGTCCGGCACCATCCAGCGGTAAGCCACGACCTGGGGCGGCAAGGCCTGCTTCCAGGTCTCGCCCCCGAAAGGGCGCGCGAACGGCTTGTCCGGAAAATACCATGCCGAGTTGAAGAAATCCTCGGTTCCCGTGCCCTCGAACCTCTTGCCGTCTGAGGTCATCGTCTCGTTGCCTTCGAGATAGGCAAAGGCGCGCCGCTTCGAGTTCGCATCAGGCCGTATCGCCAGCGCCAGCCCCACGAAAGCGCCCGCTCCTTGAACCTGAGCCACCGAAATCGGCTTGCCTATCTTGGACAGAGCCGAGCCGAAATGCGCGTGGAAGATCGTCGGAGGAGGCGAGCCCAGCCCCAGAACAGTCGCCTGCAGCGAAACCGTGACGCGCCCCGCCGAGAGGTTCACGATGTCGAGCGCGGGCGAATCGCGTCGCGCATCGAAGGGCAAAGGCCAGCGCAGGGTCAAGGTCTTGCCGTCGAAGTCCGAGACCGCGTCGCGCTTGGGCGCGGCTCCAAAGAACTGGCCCGTGAAGGCCAGCAGCGGAGCATCAATGGCGAACTTGGGGTTGAACTCGGTCGGCGCGCTCTGCTCTTCCGAGATCGAACCCAGCGGCTTGGGCTTTTGTGTGGCCCAACCACGCAAAAAGCAGCGGTTCCAGGTTTCCAGAGTCGCGGGCTGCAGCGTGATCTTGACCTCGCTGACAAAGCCCTGGCTCAAGCCACCCGAGACATTGACCGCGCCCAGCGAATCGCCGGTTCGCAACATCCGCTGCGCCTTGATGATTTTGGGCGTGCCGATCGGCGCAAGTACTTGAGGCGTGGAAATTGGGCGCACGGTGGCTTGATAGAACCACTTGTTTGGGACTTTGGCGCGATTGGTGGCGACCAGAGTCCCACTTGAGCCCAGGCCATGCCCTCCCTTGACGTGACCGTCGCCGAAGATGAAATTGGAAACATAACCACCGTAGTGGATGAAGGTCTTATCGGTCAAAGGCGTGGCGCCCGTTCCGATAAGGTGCACCTTGGGCGCTCCAGGCTCAAACTCGAACTGCAAATCCAGCTTGTCCGGCTGATCCGCTGTAGACCACAGCCGCTCCAAATCGCCCGCAGGCAGAGGAACGCGCCGTGTCTCGCCGGGCTTGAGCAGCACGTAATCGTTGTTGCGGTGCTTAGCATCCGTTGAGGCGAACCAACGATAAGGCGGCTGGTTCAAGGCCAATGGCAGGCGCGGCAGCAGAGCTGAGGCGCTGGGATCGGGTGGTTCGAGGGCGCGAATTTGAACCGTTGACTGCAGATTCTGTGGCCCGCTGGGAAGCTGCGCCGAAGCGGAAGCGGCTGCAATTACTTGCAGGGACAGAGCGGCTAGGGCGAGGCGGGAGGAGGAAGTCGAGCGCGGCGAAGTGGCGTGCTGAGGTGCAGCACGCCGGCTGACGACTCGGTTTCCAGGAAGGAAGGAGTTTCCAGCGACTGAAGTCGCGGCTTGGAGCCTTGGGCTGGATGTCCACCTTCGTGGACAATGCCGCTGCAAGTACTTGTGGCGCACACGGCAGGTTGTAACCGCCTCCTGTCCGCGAAGGCGGACATCCAGCCCAAGGCTCCAAGCCGCGACTTCAGTCGCTGGGTATTTATCCGGCTGTGGGTCCATTGCTGGTGCTGGCGAGGCTGCCTCACGCACCGCTTCAGCCCGCACCTCTGCAAGTACCCGCACGCTCTCCGGCTGCGTCGGCTCGCTGATCTCAGTAAATCGTGCCGTCGTCGCCTGAGCCGCCGCTCCAACCGCCCGTGCTACTATTCTGGCCGCCGTCTTCAGCGCCCTCAGCACCGTCTTCGCCACGGGCTTCCAACTCGATAAGCTCTTCGATTTCATCGCTCAGGTCTTCGCCGCTTTCGGCTCCCATCTCGCGTCCCATCTCGCGGGCGAAGCGTCGGGCCACGCCCTCGTCTTCAAAATCCGAGTTCTCCAGGCGCTCGGCCAGAGCGTCCATCCTCGCATCGTCGCTGCGCCCACGCACGAACCTCGACATCAGCTTCTTGAGCTGAGCCGAGTCGCAGCGAGGGCACTTCGGCTCCACACTCCCCGACAGCACCCCGGTTAAGAAGGTGAACTGCTTGCCGCAGTTTTCGCAGCGATATTCAAACAGTGGCATCCCTTGAATTAACCACAGCCCGCCGCGCCCGGCCATCCGCTTCCCACATAGCTCAGCACAGTTCCGGGCGTGGGCCTCAAGTACTTACGCGCCCCTGTTAGTGCTGGGAACCCTGCTGAAGCGCTCCTTGAAGCGCAGGAATGGCTTCTCGTAGTAGAGGAAGGACAGGTGAGCCGCCAGTATCGTCGCGAGCAGAACCGTGGCGTAGACCAGGGGCAGCTTGAGCGCGGGCGGCAGAGGCAGAGGTCGCAGCACCTGGGCGGCCAGGGCCATGACCAGCATATGATACACGTAGATGCCAAACGAGATGCGGCCCAGAAAATCCAGAGGCCGCCACGCCAAACTCAACATTGAGCGCCTGTTCGAGCCCAGCTTGAGGATCAAGCCCACGCTTGCCAACGAGAACAGGTCGATGTCGAAGAGCGGCACCACGTTGAACCTGTTGCACGCCGCCGCCACAAGCACGCCCCAGCACACAACCTGCACGGGCCACGAGCGCACAACGCACAGCATCTTGAACGGCCAGCTTCCATTCAAGTCGCTGCCTGGCGTTTTGGCCTTGACCTCGGTGTGAAAATATAAGCAGGCTCCCAGAGCGCCTATGGCCATACAGTCGAAGTGCAAGACGGAAAACAGGGCTGAAGACGCGCCTCGGCTCAGAGGAATGGCCAGCATCTGCAAGGCCCACTTGAGCAGCAGCAGCAAGCCCAGGAACCAGGCGATGCTGCCAGCAGGCCGGGTCGATCTCTGCAGCAGCAGAGGCCAGAACAGATAGAACTGCTCCTCGACGCCCAGAGACCAGTAGTGAGTCGTGAGTGGCACCGCAGCCCACAGCGAGGACGCCACCTGCGGCATCAGGAACACAGTGCAGGCCAGCCCAGGCAGCGAGAGGGGCAGGTGCCGCAGCACAACCACGGCGAGCACCAGAGCAAGGTAGCCGTAATATAGGGGCCAGATGCGCAGCACCCGGCGCCAGTAGAACTTGGCGATGTCCACGCGCCCGAACCTGTCCTTCTCGATGAGCAGTAGCAGCGAGATCAGGAACCCACTCAGGGCAAAAAACAGCACCACGCCGTAGCCCGCAAGATCCAGAGACCGCCCCACCTCCAGCCCAAAGCTGCCCAGCTCCAGGTTCAGATGCGAGACCACAACCGCTACAGCGGCAATGGCACGCAGCCCGTTCAAGCCCGGCAGGTGAATCTTCTGCGGCCCCAGCGCGCTTGAGTTACTCACGGCAAGTGGTGTTCAACACAAAAGCGCCACCTCAAATCAGCTTCGAGAAGCCAGCCACAAGTACTTGCAGCCGTCCTCAAGCCGCGCCCTAATCAACCGAGGAACTTCGCTCGCTCCCCAGCGCTCGCCTCGAACACCTGACGCAGCACGTCTTCCGACTCAGGGCGCAACACGGCCTGGCGGCGCCCCAGAGTGGCGCGCACCGTCTTGAGGCAGTCTTCGAGACGATACTGGCTCCAGCCCGCGCTCCCGCCCCAGCTGAACGAAGGCACGTATTTGGGAGCCACGCCTCCGCCAAAGAGGTTGCAGCCCACTCCGATGTGCGAGCCGGTGTTGAGCATCTGCCCGATGCCGATCTTGGTGTGGTCGCCTATGATCGAGCCCAGAAACTGCGACTGGGTGTCCACAAGTACTTGAGCGCTCTGATGAAAACGAATGGTGCCGTAGGTGTTCTTGAGGTTGGAAGTCGTGGCCAACGCGCCGAAGTTGACCCAGCGCCCGGCCCAGGTGTGCCCCACGAACCCCTCGTGCGCCTTGTTGACGCGCGACTGGAAGATGCTCGCGGACACTTCGCCACCGACCTTGCAGCCGTGCCCCAGGCTCACGCCCGGCCTCAGCCGCGCGCCGTCCGCAATGGAGCCCGTGCCCATAAAAACCGGGCCGACGATCTGCGAATACTTGACCTGCACACCCGGCGCCAGCATAATCGGCCCGTTCGACACATCCAGCACACAACCCGCCTGAACCGAAGCGCCCTCGCCCACGTGCAAAAGCGTTGCATCGCCGATGATGTGCGCGCCTGGGCTCACCGAGCTGAGCTTGAAGTCGCGGTAAGTCGCGCACCACAACTCGTAATCGGCTGCGATGAGCTTGTCTGAGTGCGCCAGGATTTCCCAGGGGGTTGGATAAGGCAGGCCAGAAAACTTCTGGCCCACGATTCCCTGGGCCTCGATGTCCTCGTTGACAGGCAGCCCCGTTTTGACGCGGGCATAGGCCGCCAGGTGAGGCCGCACACGCAGCGCCACGTTGGGAGTCTGCAACAGGGCGCGTTCGAGCGGGCACCAGGCGCCAAAGCGTAGCTCCCAGGTCGCGCGCGTCAGGGTGAGCGGCGCGAAGTTCTCGGGCCGCTCTTCTTCGACAATGAGCCACATTTGGAGGGGAAGCTCAAGCCCAAGTCTTCACCACAGATGAGCACAGAGGTTATTAAGAGAAAGGTACAAGTACTTGCTCTTCTCTCTTTATCTTCTCTGTGGTCATCTGTGGTGAAGACTTGGGCTTGAGAGTTAGCGGATCAAGCGCGGGCCTGTGATGAGAGACGGCGCTCCCGTGGGGCCGATCGGCTGGCCCGTGATGCGTGTGTAGTTGACGCGCAGATCGTTGATGACGCGCTCGAACTCGCGGCGGCTGGGGTTGTCCAGCATCGGCTTGATGATGTCGAACATCGAGCCCAGCGCATCGATCGAGAGCTTGGCGTTGGCGTCGTTGCGCGCGATCAGCTGCGTGTAAGGGTTGGGCGTCAGGCCCAGGTGCACAGCCGCGTAATTGGGCAGCTTGACCATCAAGTCCAGCAGAACCGGCGCCACTTCCAGAGAAATCGCGGCCTGAGCCTGCTCTTCCATCTGGGCGCGCACCTGATCCTTCTCCTGATCGGTCAACTCGCGCCCGATCTGCCCCTGGATGGCCGCGAACTGCTCTTCTTCCATCTGCACACGCAGCGTTTCCTGCTCCTCGGGCGACATCTCAGGCTCGCCCGGCATTCCAGGCATCTGGCCCGACTGAGCCGCCACGATCTGCTGCTGGATCTGGGCCTCGACCTGAGAGCGCACCTGCTCGCGCTCCTTGCCCGTCAGAGGACGCCCCAGCTGCTGAGCCGCGACCCCGAGCTGAGCTTCCACTGCCGCCTCGATCTGCTCGCGCAAGGCTTCCTCGTCCATCTCGCCGCCCTCATCGTCCGTGTCCACTTCGGCCAGAGAAGGATCCGGCGCGCCGCCACCAATGATTTCCAGGTGCGGCCCATCTTCTGAAAAGGAAGAGGAAGTCTGCTCTCCGCCACCAATGAGGACAGGGCCAGAGCCAAAGCCCTTGCGCTCGTCATTCGAGAGCATCCTGTTGTCCACGATTCTGGGGCGCTCGTTTTCGCGTTCTTCGCGTTCGTCGTCGCGTTCGTTAGCCATAGTTTAAATCCTTGAAGTTGCTGCTGGGAAAAGCCTGCGCAGTTTAGCCCAACTCAGCTCGCGCCTTCGCCCAGGCGCTTGCTCCACTCGCCCAACTGATTGAGCCACTCTTCCTCGCTCAGCACAGCCCGCGCGCCCTTGGTTGAAAGCGCCTCATCCAGCTCGATCCACGAGCGGCAGCCGAAGTATTGGCTCCGTCCAGGCACCAGATGAACTGAAGGCACTTCATAAACACGCAGCGCCACAACGCCCAGCAGATGCTCGCTCTTGTAGCCAAAGCGCAGGCTGAGGTAATCCTCGTTCCAGATGTGGCGGCCCTGGGCCAGCGCTTCAAACTGCGATTCGTCCACGCTCCAGGACGCGCCTACCTCGGCAAGTACTTGCAGCTTCAACTCCGAGCGCGAGGAGACAGGAGCCGATAATAAATCCTCGTGCTCGCTCTTGAGCATCGGCTTGGCTTGATGAAAAGCGTTGGGCAGGAGCCAGAAGCGACGGTGTTCGAGCGCGAACACGCCGCCCGCGTCGTGGAGGCCGCCCTTGCGCAGCAGGATGATCTGGCGGCCCTGGCGCAGAGCCTCGACGGTGGCGCCCCATTCCTTGAGCGCGGCTGGGCACGGTTCAGGGTTCATTGGATAAAGTTTAGAGGAAGCGGCGCCGTAGATTGGCACTGCAAGTACTTGGGGAGCATTATGTTCAAGCTGCACAACGGCGACGACGCGCCCGAAATCGCGCTGACGGACGTGAAGGGGCGCGCGTGGAAGCTCTCGGATCACAAGGGCAAGATGGTCGTGCTGCACTTTTGCCGCGGGGAATATTGCCCGACCACGCGCGGCGACTTCACCTACTGGGACAACTTCAGCCACCTGTTCCGCAAGATGAACTGCGAAATCGCCTTCCTGGTCAACGGAGGCCGTGTGGAGCACGAAGCCTTCGCCCACGACTTCCGCATCCGCCCGCCTCTCCTCATCGACGAAGACGGCGCGGTGGGCGAGGCGTATGGCGTCTACGGCGTCAACTCGCGCGAGATGAAGCGCGACGATTACAAGAACTACACCGCGCCCAGCGTGTACCTGATTGATGCCGAGGGCAAGGTCGCTTGCTTCTGGATCTTGAGCGGCCCACGCGGGCGGCCTTCACCTGAAGCCCTGCTCGGGATTTTGGTGTATGCCGAGCATAACAATTGGAAGTATTGAGGGCGCGTGCGCGTCCTCTACTCCCCCTACTCGCCCTGAGCCGCCTCCTCTTCGCCCTCGTTGTGCCCGCCGTGCAGCAGGCCCGAGAGCCCGACAGCGAGCGCGGCTCCCACGCAGGGGCCGACGAGGTAGATCCACTGGTTGTGCAGCGAGCCTTCGACCAGGGCCGGGCCAAGCGAGCGGGCCGGGTTCATCGAAGCGCCCGAGGCTCGGGAGCCGATAAAGCCATCCAGGATAATCGTGGCTCCGACAGCTAAAGCCGCTTCTGTGCGCACCTCGCCGTGGCGAATCGAGGTGTTGATGATGACCAGCAGCAGGAACAGGCTCAGGATGACTTCCATGCCCAGGGCGTTGGGCACGCCCAGGTGAGGCCGCGTCAGGCCCGAGGCCGAAGTCACGAACAGAGCCTTTAGCATTAGCGCGGCCAAAATAGCTCCGGCCAGCTGAGCCGCCACATATAAGGCTCCACGAAGAGGCGGCAGGTCGCGGCGCAGCACGAAGGCCAGCGTCACGGCGGGGTTGAAGTGAGCCCCCGAAATGTCGCTCCAGGCGTAGATCAAGGCCATCACCATCAAGCCGGGAGCCGCCTGGCGCGCCACGAATTCCACCTGGCCTCCGCTCGCCGCGTTCACCACCTCGGCTCCCGCTGCCGCGAAGCACAGCGCGAAGGTGCCCGCCACCTCCGCTCCCAACACGCGCGCCAAAGGCTTCTCGCCCTTCGCCTTCGATTCACCATTGGACTTATCTTGGGCTCCACCCTTCGATTCGTCTTTGGGCTTTCTGTCTTCGGACTTGCCGTTCTGGGGGTGGGAAGCGCCTTGTGCTGTGTTGGATTCCATGATTCGCGCGAGCCATCGCGCCCTCCAGTTCTGTGCTGACCTTAATGTTTACTTAACATCAGGGCCAGCAGAGGCCAGAATCGACCGCGATAGCTCGCGTGAGATCGCTCAAGTACTTGAGCGCACACAGGCCACTTCTGTGCTCAGCTCGCGCAGCGCCCCCAGCAACCGCGCCCGCAGCGGAGCCGCCTGCTGCGCTACTGCGCGCTGAGCCGCTTGATACTCGCGCCTGCCCTCGGGCGTCTCGATGCGAATGGGCTCAAATCCCCAGGCGCTGAGGTCATACGGCGAAGCCCTCATGTCCAGTTCGCGAGCTTCCACAGCCAGCTCAAAGGCATCCACGATTAACTCGCTTGAAATCCAGGGATAGAACTTGTGGCTCCACTTATACAAGTCCATGTTGGCGTGGATGCAGCCCGGCTGCTCCAGCGCAGCACGATCTTCAAATGCGGGTTGCAGCACGTTCAGCGAGCGCGCTCCAGCCGTGAAGAAGCGAAACGCATCGTAGTGCGAGCAGCATATGGTCTGGGATTCGACCAGTTCGGCAAGCTGTTGCGGAGCTAATCTGAGCCCAGCCTGCTCGTGGCGCACTTCATCCGAGCGATAGACCATGGCCCACTCGTGCAGGCCGAGGCAGCCGTGGAAAGCGGCTCGCTCGTGCGTGCGTCGCAGCAGCTCGATCACGCTTTGCAGGGCTTCGATGCGGCGCGGAGGGAAGAGGCTCAGGTTCAGCTGCGCGCCCGATTCATCAATATGGAACTCCTTCCACGACTCGAACGCGCTCGTGTCGCCGCGCACAAGTACTTGCAGGCCGGGCGACGGGCGCAGCAGGTGCGCGGGCTTGAACGAGTAGTACTCGAAGAGGAAGTCCCACACGGGATGCTTCTGCCCGCACGAGCGTCGCTTGAGGTGCGCGCTCACGAACGGGCCGAGGCGCTCCTGGTGGCGGGCCTGGCGAGCGCGCCATTCTTCCTCGCTCAGAGTTGCTGTGGCTTCGGCTGGCATCACGGAGCAGTTAACACGAAGCGCCGCGAGCCTTGAGCCCCAGCGCTTCTCCTCCTATTCTTTACGCGAATGGAATCTCAGCCGTGAACGCCAGCTCGGGGTCGCCGCGCCGGGCCATAGTCTCGCACAGCGTCTTCAGGCTGGGCCTGACGGTGCGCTGCGACTTGCGCCCGTTGATGTCGAGCAAGATGGGCTTGCTGAAGTCCACCATGCGGCCATCGAGCAGCACGAACCCGGTGGCGCCGCCCGTAGTGATGATTGTGATGCTGTTACCCTCGCGCCTGGCGTCGATCTCGTGCTGCTTGGCGGGGTTAGTGGAGGCGAGCCAGAAGAAGTCGTGGATCACGCCGTCGGTCTGCTCCCAGCTCAGCTCGGTTGGGATGGGGTTGCGGCTGTGCGGATACATCTCGACGATCTTGTCGCGGTCGTTGAGGTTGCCGTGCTCGAAGCCCATCGCCACATCCACGCGCACGGGGTAGAGGTCGGTGCGAGCGCCACGCAGCGACTTAATCAGCGCATCGAACTTCTGGTCGCGGCTGAGGCGGTCGTAGGCCAGGTCATGCTCGCCAACCATGGCGGTAAAGAAGGTGTTGCGCAGCGTCTTGGCGGAGGTCTCGCCATCGGTGGGAGCGGCTGCCGAGGCGTGGATGGCGGCGAAGTGGTCCGGCATCTTGGGGCCTATGGCGAAGGCTCCGTAGCCTCCGTGCGAGTAGCCCATTAGGAACACCTTGGCCGGGTTGATGTCGCCGAACAGGTTGAAGTTCGAGGTCAGGTTTCCTATCAGGGGATACACGTAGTCGTCGTAGAAGCCGTTCCAGAGGTCGTTGGGCGCGCGCAGGGCCAAGTACTTGTAGCCTCCCAGCTCGGGGTGATCGAAGTAGTGGTGCTGCATCTCGGCATATTGCTGGTCGTTGACCTCCTTGGGCGCGCCTCCGCCGCCGTGCATCGCGATGAACAGAGGCCAGCCACCAGCCGGGCGCGTCCCCACAGTCCTCACAACATACGGGCTCTCGTATTGCCCAAAGCGCACGCGGTTCGCCTCGAAGTCGGCCTTCGCTTCAACGTGCGGCGCTTTCTTCCAGGCGCTCCAGACGGCGGCGCGCACGGCGGGCTCGTTGGCGCGCAAGAGGGCATCGAGCGTGGGCGCGAAGGCCAAGCCCGCGCGCTGATTCTCGGGCAGCGCAAAGTAATCGCCTGCGGCTTTCTCGACTTCGGCCTGCTGAGCTGGGCTCAGGGGCGTGGAGGGCGGTAAGGACTTGGGAACGTCGTCCAGGATTTGGACGGGCCCAATCTTCATGGCCAGGCGTGCCTCGGCCTTGTTGCCAGTATCGAAGGGCACGGACATTAAGGAGGAGTAACCGCCGTAACCGAAGATCACCGTGATCTTGCTGTTGCGCGCGGCCTGCACCGAGAAGAAGTCGTTGGTGTCAGCGCCTTCGCTCTTGGTCACGCCGCGCCCAATCTCCTTGCCCGAGGCGTCCAGAACGCGGACAGGAACTTCGACGCGCTTGCCGTTGGCATCAAGTACTTGCACCAGGACGCGCGTCTGGCTCGCGTCAACTGCGGGCGCGGCCTGAGCGTAGCGCGAAGTCACGTTCTGGGCGGCCACCGACTTGTCACTGGGCGCCCACACCAGCGGGAAGCTCAGGCCGCTCTTCTTCCAGGTCGAAGCGTAGATGGCGTGGGCCGGAACCTCGGCTTTGGCCTGGGCCGCGTCTCCGGCGAACCAGGCGTGATCCAGCCCTTGAGCATCAGGCTCGGCGGCTCCGGTGAAGTGCCAGCCATTGTCCCAGACCTCGACCCAGGTGTGGTTGCCGCGCCCGTTGCTCCACATCGGCGTGCCCACCACGCGCGCCGCAATGCCCACCGAGCGGCAAGCCCCGGCCAGCAGAATCGACAGCCCCGAGCACGAGGCCAGGCCCGAAGCTAAGCACTCTGAGGCGTTCTGGTCCGGCTTCTGGCGCGCGGTGGAATATTTCACCTTAACTAAAGGGAACAGCCCTTTGTTAATAGCCTGAGCCGCTTCGCCCGGCGACGTGCAGCCCACGATAAGAGGAAGGCACAGGCGGCGCAGGCGGGCGCGCGAAGAGTCACGCGCTTCGTTGAGGAAGGCGTAGGGCAGCACGTCGTTCTGGAACCTCTCGTCGGGCACACGCCAAGGGGCCGACTGCCGCGCCTCAAACGCCAGAGCGACATCTTCCAGCAAGTACTTGGCGCTCAGCGTCTTGAGGTCGCGCTCGGGCGCGTTCTCGATCAGGAAGCGCAGGGCCTGGCGCTGAGATGGCGGAACATGGCGCAAGGCTCGGCCCAGCTCAGCGCGGTTGGCTCCAGCTCGGGCCAGAGCAGCGTTTGTGGAAGCGGGCCACCACGCTTTGGAGGAGGGCTTGGCGGACAGGGCTCGGGGCTTGGAGGCAGCGTCGGCACGCGTCGAGGCGGCGGCAAGAGGCAGCATCAGCAGCGGGAGGAAGCGGGCGTTCATTAGCACAGAATCTAACCGCTGCCACAAAGCACCGCAAACTTAGGTCGCCCAGCCCCGCTTTGGGGTAGACATTGAGCGTCCAAACGCCGTTTCGAGCACAAGAAGAGCAAGCACGGGAGGAAAGCGATGAGCGAGTTGAACAAGGGCATTCTCGAAGAGATTGTGGCTGAGGCTGAGGGCAAGGTGCGAGCGCGAGGAGCCTCGATCAGCCGCTCCGAGATACGCTCCATCACGCGCGACGGAGGCCGCATCCACGCCCGCGTGCGCGGCTCAGACGTGGTGCCCTATCGCGTGGACATCGACACCTTAAGCGGCGAGCACAGTTGCACCTGCCCCTTCGACTGGGGCGAGGTCTGCAAGCACACCGTGGCCGTGGCTCTGCTCGCTTTAGTTGAGGGAGAGGCTATTGAAGAAAGCAGCCTGAAGGCGGGCGCTCCCCTTGACCTGAGCCTGATGAGCGAGGACGACGCCATCGCGCTTCTGGAAGAGGTGAGGCAGAAATTCCCGCGCGTGGTGCGCGAGTTCGTGGCCGAGCAAATGCACGAACTGGAATACGGCGACCCGGAGGACGCCGAGGATAGCTGGTGAAGCCACCCTCAAGTACTTGCACGCTGCGTGTGAATCACTCAGCTCGGCGTGGCGCCTCGAAAACGAACGGCGTTGTTCGATATTTCGCGAGGCTGTGAAGCGCAGGTCATGACCGGACGTTCCTATCACTGCGCTGAGTAAGGGCCAACACCTTGCTGGGAAGCCAGGCAAGATGTCACGCCTCGCGGGTATCAAACAGGAGCAGCGATGAAGAGCGAGTCGGGTTGCGCTGGGCCAGAAATGCACGTGTCGGAAATACCTTGTCTTGAGCGTAGCGTTTTGAGCAGCAGCGGTGCGTCGCCGCGCCTGGGGTTCCGTTTGTCTGAGATCGTGTCGGCTCTTTCCTACTCGCTGGATTTGACTGAAGGCCAGCCGATCGGGCACGCTGTCAAGTGCTGCGTGCTGGGCATGAAGCTGGCGCAGCAGCTGGGCCTTTCCTCGACCGAGCGCTCGCAGTTGTATTACGCCCTGCTGCTCAAGGACACCGGCTGCAGCAGCAATGCTGCCCGCGTGTATCAGATCTTTGGATCGGACGACCGCCAGACCAAGCGCAACCTCAAGACCACCGACTGGACGCGCGCTGTTGAAGGCCTGCGCTACGTGCGCCAGAACGCCGCCATTGGCCAGTCGCTTTTCGAGCGCTACGCCCGCATTGTGCGCATCGCCTCGCAGGGCACCAAAGAGGCCGTCGAGTTGGTGCAGACGCGCTGCCACCGCGGAGCCAGCATCGTGCGCGACCTGGGCTTTTCCGAGGCCACCGCAGCCGGAATCTACAGCCTGGATGAGCACTGGAACGGACGAGGCCAACCGCACGGGCTCAAGGGCGAAGAGATTCCTCTGTTCGCGCGCATCCTGTCGATTTGCCAGACCCTGGATGTTTTCGCCACCGCCGCCGGCCCCGACGCGGCCTTTGAGGTGCTCGAAGAACGCAGCGGGCGCTGGTTCGATCCCGAGTTGGTGCGTGCCGCGCACGCTCTGCGCTTCGACCAGGAAATCTGGCAGGACACCAGCCCGGATAGGGCGCGTGCCCTGGTGATGCAACTGGAGCCTTCAGGTGACGAAGCTCTGGCCGATGAAATGTGCCTGACCAAAGTGTGCGAAGGCTTCGCCGGCGTCATCGACGCCAAGTCGCCCTGGACACACCTGCACTCGCAAGGCGTGGCAGCTGCAGCAGTGGGCATCGCGCACAGCCTCAGCCTGCCCGAAGATGTTGTCATAACGATCCAACGCGCCGCCCTGCTGCACGACATCGGCAAGCTGAGCCTGTCGAACTCGATCCTGGACAAGCCGGGCAAGCTTTCGGATCAAGAAATGGAAGCGGTGCGTCGCCACCCGTATTTCACGCAGCGCATCCTGGAGAAGATCTCGACCTTCGAGGAGATCGCCTTCATCGCCAGCGCGCACCACGAACGACTGGACGGCAGCGGCTACTTCCGCAACCTCAAAGCTGAGTCTCTTAACCTGCCCTCACGCATCCTGGCAGTCGCCGATGTGTACGACGCCCTCTCAGCCAAACGCCCGTATCGCGACGCGCTCGAACCCGAAGTCGTCCTCCAAATCATCGCCCGCGATGTGCCACACGCGATGTGCGCTGAGGCCTTCGAGGGGCTCAAAGCGTGGCTGGAGCGAACGCCCGGAGTGGCGGCCTAAGGTTGTTCCAAGACTGGTTTCTACATTTCCAAGGCGGGGCAAGAAATTCTTGCCCCGCAGCTCCGCAGGTGCAAGTACTTGCAGTGACTTGCCGCTTTGCTCCTGCGCCGTTCTCACCGCAGATACCGAATTAATCGGGCGGGTGTCTTTCGTCTAACATCAACAACCGCCGCAGGTTCACGACGCCCACGCGATTAAGACGCAGGGCTTCGATAGTCGCGCGTGCGCATCTCGGCCAGATCATCGCCCATGGCGAGCTGCTCGTTGTAGTGTGCGTAGCCCGCGCTCTTGTAGATCGGCAGCCGCAGCGCCTTCATCTTCTCCAGCTCATTGAATTCATCCCAGACGAAGAGTCCCTGCGGCGTGAAGTCCTTCTCCTCGCAGCGCAGCATCCCGATGAGCGAGTTGCCGGGCAGGATGTTGAACTCGATGTTGGGCAGCGGCTCCAGCTCGATTCACCCCCGCTCCACCCGTCCACGATGTCGGCGACAGCCTTCCAGCCGCGCAAGTTGAAGTAACCGGCGCAGAAGTCGGCGCGGCCTGAGTTGATCAGGGTCTTGCGCAAGGCATACAGCAGGTGCGAGTCGATGTTGTCGAAGATGTGAGGCATAGCTTAGGACACGGCTCACTGATCGACAGCCCGGCCTGCCAAGTGCATGGGACGCAAGTACTTGAAGGACAACAGGATCCCCTACTGTGTAACATCCACCACTCACCAGCAGCGGGAATTATAAACAGCAAAAGCAACAGCGCGGCGAAAAGTTTTCGCCGCGCTGTTGCTTTGTCCTCAAGTCCTTGCAGCCTACTTGCCCGCTTTCTCCAGCGCAGCCTGCGCCGCCAGGCGCGCCACGGGGACGCGCTTGGGCGAGCACGACACATACGTCAGGCCCAGTTTGGCGCAGAACTTCACCGAGTCGGGGTCGCCGCCCTGCTCGCCGCAGATGCCCAGCTTGATGTTGGGGTTGACCTTGCGCGCATCGTCCACGCAGATCTGCATCAGGCGGCCCACGCCGGTCTGGTCGATCGAAACCGTGGGGTCTTCGCGGTAGATTTCCTTCTGGATGTAGGGCATCAGGAATGGGCCGGCATCGTCGCGGCTCATGCCGTACGCTTGCCCGTGATGTTTATGCGCCGTCATCTTCGGACGGCGGGTGAAGACCACGCCGTTGCAGCAGATCGCGCAGGTTGACCGCGCCTTGCCGGTTGAGGTGCAGAGCAGCGACAGTGGCTCGCCCAGTTGCAGAAAGCGCCAGCACCCAAAGCGTGTCCTCGCTCCAGGTGAAGTGGTCGCTCCAGCGCTGTTGGCGCGGATGAAAAAGCGGCACGAGAGCGCCTGTCGCCGGGTCAAGAGCTTCGACCTTGTTGTATTTGGCCCCGTTGCAGCCGGGGCAGCACAGGGCCAGGTTCTCGGCCTCATCGTCGCCTTCGCGCGAGCGCGGCAGGATGTGGTCAACCGCGAAGGGCGCAGGTGAGTAGCCCTCTGGCAAGCGGCAGTATTCGCAGCGTCCGCCCGCCAACTCGCGTATGCGTCGCCGTGTGGCGGCAGGAACCAGCGCCATCTCAGTGGGCGCGAAGGTTCAAGCCCAGCCGCTGATAAAGCGCCTCGAACTCTTCGCCTCGCAGGTCAGCCAGCTCCGACACCGCACGCAGCTTGCGCGCCCAGGCCACCTCGCGCTCGTTCTCCAGGGCCACGAGCCGCGCCTGCTCTTCCTCGGTCAGGGTGCGCTGGTCCAGCTTGAGGCGAAGCGCGCGCAGATCGTCCTCACCCGGCAGCGCCTCATTGATGATGGAATACAACCGAGTCTCCGAAGCACTCGAGACGCGCCCGCTGCGCCGCAGCTTCTCGCGGCGCAGAGCCGCTTCGAGAGCGTCCAACTCGGTCACGTCCAAGGTTGGCAGTTCCGATTCCAGTTGCGCCGCTGACATTTCGCACCTCCAAGCCACCGGAAGTTTAGCCTCTTGAACCGCTTCTGAAGCGGTGCAAGTACTTGCGGCTTCAGGTGATGCAGGTGAGGAAGCGGCGCAGGATGAAGTAGGCGGGCTCGTAGACCTTGTTGTGGTCGCTCGTCGGCACGATCTCGCCGTGGAAGAGCAGGCAGCGCAGAGCATAGAGAACTTCCAGAAGCCCAGAGAAGATGAAGCCGGGGTTGTGGCAGAAAAAGTAAGGGCCAACCGCGATCATGTTGAATGGCGCGCTGCCATCACCTGAACGGCGCGCTTGCTGCGCGGGAGTCAGCCCAACGGGAATTTCTGAGTGCGCCGCGTCGGTCAGGTTCACCATCAGGTTAGGGCTGACGCGGCGGTAGCGAGCCAGCAGATCGCTCTGCCACTCCAGGCGCAGCGAGGAAAAAGAGAGTTGCGCCCGCAGATCATCCTCGTTGTGGCTGTGCTGTAGTAGGAAGAGTTGCTGTTTGTTGCGCGCCATGATCTCGCAGGCAACTTTCTTTTTGTTGTTGGGGTTCGAGGGGTCGGCGGCGCGCCCGACGCCACGCTCCAAGGTGAAGAGCGCCCCGTTGAAGCCACGTTCACCCGTGATCTGGAGGTGGGGTTCTCACCGATGAAGCAGTCGGTGAAGGTGATGCGGCGCCCGCGATTGAGCATCTCGCGTTCTTCAAGGCGTGTGTGCAATTGCGCCAACTGGCTCTTGAAGCTCAAGGCGTCCTCGTCCTCGCGCACCAATAGGCGCACAGCGGCGGCACGCAGAGGATTGTCCGCGCCGCTCTTGAGCGCATTGAGGACGCGGCGGTCGCCGTCTTCCTCGAAGGCGTTTTGATACCAGGCGTTGAAGAGAATCCACGCCTTGATGAAATGCGTGAACCAGTCGATCTCGACCTGCTCGGCCCAGTGCCTCACGTTGGCGATGTTGCCCTGCATAACTCCACTCGGCATTTTATTGCGCCTCCTCTTGCGCCGCTCGAAGAATCGAGAGCCCCGCGTCCTCGCCCTCTTCAATCGCCGCCTCTACCGCGCGCCGTGCCGCTGACAGCAAGTACTTGGCGCGCCGCCGTGAGATGTGCGACGCCTCAACATCAGACACGATTTGCTTCTGGACTTCCTCGTCCACAAACGGAACCGTGAAGCGCGCAATGTCGGATGGATAAAGCTCGACCTGTGCCGAGCCGGTGCAATCGCGCCGCGTTTGCATCCGACCGATAAGCGAGTTCAGAGCAACCGCCACATAAACCGAATTCTCCTCACGCAGCCGCAAGATGTTGACGTGGTTGCTGGCCAACGCGCGCTCGTCGGACAAGTAAACCGCCGTGCGTCCAATCTTGGCTCCGGTCGTGTAGGTGAGGATATCGCCGCGTAGGATGTGCGCGGAGGCAAACGCGGGATGATTCCACAGCGCGGCATCAGTGCGCTCGAAGTTGTCGTAGTCCAAGCCGCTTTCGAGAATGTGGCGCGAGTTGACTACGGCCAAGCTTCCGTCCTCGAAGTACTTGGGCTGCTCGCCACGGTCGCAGAGCACGGAGAAGTCGCGCACGGTGCCCAGCCGTGGCGCGTGATCTCGCAGATGTGTAAGCAGCGCGTCATATCGCGGCTGGAAGTGCTCAGCGTCGAGTCGCCCGGCTGCGAAAGCCGTGCTGCAAGTACTTGTGTAGGCCAGCGGAAGCGGCGGCTGCCAATCCGAGAGCTTCAAGGCACCGAGCAGGCACGATTCGGCGCGGGCGTAGAGATCGCCGCTGCTCGCCTGCGCAAGCTCAGCTTTCTTGAAGAACTCCGTCAGCGCGTCTTGAAATGCTGGAGAAGCTACATGAATGGGGAGCGTGCGCAAATTCTCACCGCTGATATAAGGGTTCATTTGCTCCGTCTTCTGACGGTCCGCGAATGACTGCCCAATGTTACAGCTGAGGTAGGCGGCAAGATAAGCTGGTTACAAATCGCTCTGCGGGCACAGCAACGCAACATCCTGATTGAGAGCCAAAGGTTGCGTCGGCTCTTCCAAGAACGGATAGGCTTTGCATATTCGGCGCTTGATGGTGCACAGAACGGAGCCTGCCTTGACTCTCTTGGTTAGAAACTGGCTGTCGTATTGGGTTTGCGTGATTCTCTTCAGCTTGTCGGGGTGAAAGCGAAGTGCATCCACGCACTCGACTGTTACAAATCCAACTTCTCCAATCGAGACATCGTGACCGTAGGGCGTGTGGCCCGAACCGATGAAAGCCATCTTCGATCCCAAAGGCACGAACACTCGCTTCTGCTGCAACTGGCCCAGCCAATCGCTTTTAGCGTGAGCCGCAAAGCCAGCGTCGAGACGCGCATTGTCGCGCATCTTCGAGAACAGAATCTCGCTCGCTTCAAGCCCCTCCAGCAGGCGCAAGTACTTGCGCTCGTTGAAGGGGCTGCTCAGAAAAAAGAGAGCTTCTCTTTCTTGGCGAACTCCTCAAACGCTTCAGCAATGCCATCTTTGGTCACGCCGTCGTGGTTAAACAAGTCGTGCTGGGCGAAGTAGTGACCGTGGTTATCCAGCAGCAACATTCCGTCGTCATCCACGGCCAGGATCTTGTCGCCACTCGAATTCTTGCTCGGCTTCTGCTGCGTGGCGAAGAAGATCGGGTAGTCGTCCTTGCGCGGGCACAGCGGCCCCGCGCTGGCGTCGTCGTTCCACTTCTGCACGAACAGCACGCTCGTCTTGGTTCCGGTGTGCGGCTTGAAGGTGTTGCCGTCCAGCCCCACGACTGCCAGGATGCGGCACCGCTCGGCGATGAACTCGCGCAGGCGCTTGTCACTCGAATTGTTGAAGCGGCCCTGCGGCAGAACCACCGCCATGCGCCCGCCAGGCCTCAAGAAGTCCAGGTTGCGCTCGACAAACAGCAGGTCGCGCCCCACCGCGCTCTCCGCTTTGCCGTTGGCCTTGTGCGCCAAGTCGTAGGGCGCCAGCATATCGCTCTGCTTGATGTCTCCCGCAAACGGCGGGTTCGCCATCAGCACGTCGAACCCGAAGTGGCGGTAGCCTTCCTTGTCGAGCTTGAGCTTGCGCAGCTTCTTCCAGCCTTCCGCGTAGGTGTCGCGCCACTCGTCGTCGCCCGCGCTCTCGTCCCAGCGCCCAAAGTCCAGCGTGTTGAGGTGCAGCACGTTGGTCTGCCCGTCTCCCGCAATCAGGTTGAGGCAGCGGGCGACGCGCACCGCCTTCTCGTCGAAGTCGATGGCGAAGACCTTGTTGCGCACGAACTCGTGGCAGCGCGGCGGCTTGTATTCCAGCGTGAACAGGTGTGAAGCGTCCAGCCCCTCGTCTTTCAAGATGTCGCGCCAGACCTTGAAGATGCCGTGGACTGTGAAGCCCGCCGAGCCGCAAGCCGTGTCGATCAGCGTCTCCTGCTCTTGCGGGTTGAGCATCTGGACGCACATATCGATGACCCAGCGCGGCGTGAAATACTGGCCCTTCTCGCCTTTGGACGACTTGTTGATGAGGTATTCAAACGCCTCGTCGATGATGTCGAGGTTGGAGTTGAAGAGCTTGTATTCTTCGAGGTAGGAGACGCAGACCTGCAGGTGCGAGCCGGACAAGCGGATGCGGTCGCCCAGCGCGAAGACGCCCTCCCAATCCTCGCGCGCCCTGTCGAACAGTTCGGAGATGCGCTTGTGCAAATCGGTTTCGGTGTTGGTGTTGCGGAAGCGCAAGTACTTGGCGCCTGGCCGCTTCTGGAAGTGCGACAGCTCATCGTAGAGCTTGGTGAAGATGAGCTTGAACACTTCCTCGAAGACATCCACGCCTGCGTTGGAGAGGACTTCGTTTTCCATCTCCTCGATGATGTCGCGCAGCGGCTTGTGCTTCTCGCGCGCCTTTTCCTTGGCGATAAGCGTGTCGAGCGTCCACTGCTCCTTGAGGATGTCGTCGATCGACTGCGGCTCACTTGGAATGTCGGGCAGCTCGATGAAGTAGTTGGGGTTGCGCCTGTGGTAGACGCTGCTCCGCGCGCCATCCGACCACACGCCGATAGGAGCGCCTGTCGCGTGGCAGTAGCTCTTGAGCTGATTCTTGCCATCCTTGAGCTTGGGTGCCTTGTTCTCGATAATGATGTAAGGAACCGTTAGGCGATCCTTATCGAAGACTACGATGTCCGCACGCTTGCTCGTATCGCGCCCGAAGGTGATAGGGAATTCCACGCTCAGGCGGCTCTTGGGATATTTGTAGTGGTTCAGCAAACGCGCAATCCACGCTTGGCGAACGGCTTCCTCGGGCTTAGCGGGACGCAGCTTGTCTGTAGCCAGGCACTTGAAGTAGAGCTTGCCATTCCTCGACTCAAGCGCCTTTTCTGCCATGCAAATGTCGTCTGCAGAAAACACTTCGAGCGAGCGGCGCTTGTCAGTCCCCTTGTCGGTCCCAATGATGGCAGCGATAGAAGGCGCGCCTATTTCCTGGGCGCGCTCAACAGTTTCTTCGACAACAACAGGCACATCTTCGGGCGAGACATCTTGCGGGTCAACGACGGCGGCTACGCCGCCTGTCATGGTTCGATCAATGCTTGACATGATTATCGGCGGTGCTTTGGCCTAATTTCGCTTTGATACCCACAGAGCAGGCACACGAAACAACGGCGCGGCGAGAAGTTCTCGCCGCGCCGCCTGCAAGCACTTGCAGCCCTCAAGTACTTGCTACTCCCCCTTAGCTGCCAGCGCAGCCTGCGCCGCCGCCAGGCGCGCCACGGGCACGCGCTTGGGAGAACACGACACATAAGTCAGGCCCAGCTTGGCGCAGAACTTCACCGAGTCCGGGTCGCCGCCCTGCTCGCCACAGATGCCGAGCTTGATGTTGGGATTCACCTTACGCGCATCGTCCACGCAGATATGCATCAGGCGTCCCACGCCGGTCTGGTCGATCGAAACCGTGGGGTCTTCCTTGTAGATCTCCTTGGCGATGTAGGGCATCAGGAACGGGCCGGCGTCGTCGCGGCTCATGCCATAGGTCATCTGCGTCAGGTCGTTCGTCCCGAAGGAGAAGAACTCGGCCTGGCCCGCGATCTCGCCCGCCGTCAGGCACGCGCGCGGGATTTCGATCATCGTGCCGAACTTGTAATCGACTTGGACACCCTCGGCCTCAGCCGTTTCCTTGGCCACGCGCTCCAGGTCGCCCTTGACAGCCGTCAGCTCGTTGACGTGGCCAATCAGCGGGATCATGATCTCGGGCAGCACTTCGATGCCCTCCTTCTTGACCTGCGCCGCAGCTCCCACAATCGCTGCCGTCTGCATTCCCACGATGCCGGGGAACACGATGCTCAGGCGCACTCCACGCAGGCCCAGCATCGGGTTCTGCTCGTGAAGCTCGCGCACCTTCTGCAGCAGCGCGCTCTTCTCGGGGTCGGACTTGCCCTGAAACTCCAGGACGGCCATTTCCTTTTCCAGCTCGATCTGGTTGGGCAAGAACTCGTGCAGCGGCGGGTCGATCAGGCGCACCGTGACGGGCTTGCCAGCCATCGCGCGGAAGATGCCCACGAAGTCCTCGCGCTGGATCGGCAGCAGCTCGTCCAGAGCCGCCTGGCGCTCGGCATCGTTGGCCGCCAGGATCATGCGGCGCACGATGGGCAAGCGAGCCTCTTCCAAGAACATATGCTCGGTGCGGCACAGGCCGATGCCCTCGGCGCCCAGCTCGACGGCCTGCTGAGCCTGCTCCGGCGTGTCGGCGTTGGTGCGAACGCCCATGGTGCGGAACTCGTCGGCCCAGCTCATCAGCGTGCCGAAGTCGCCGCTCATGGTCGCGTTCTCGACCTCAAGAGCGCCCTCATAGACCACGCCTTCGGTGCCGTCGATGGTGATCCAGTCGCCTTCCTTGATGACCGTGCCGTCGGGCGTCGTGAACTGAGTCGCGTGGTGGCCATCCATCTTGATGTCCGCGCAGCCGCAGACCGTCGGGATGCCGAACTGCCGCGCGACGAGAGCCGCGTGACTTGTGCGCCCTCCGCGCGATGTCAGCACGCCCTGAGCGGCCAGCATTCCCTTCAAGTCGTCGGGAGTTGTCTCCTGCGAAACCAAAATGACAGCCTCGCCCTTGCCCTCGTTGCCCTTGCCCAACTCAGCGGCGCGGTCGCTCGTGAAGACGACCTTGCCCACGGCTCCGCCCGGCCCCGCATTGAGTCCCTTGGCGATCTGGCGCGCGGCCTTGGTGTTCTTGAGGCGCGGGTGCAGAGCCTGCTCCAAGCCTCCGGGAGCCACCATCGAGACCGCCTTCTCCTTCGAGATCGCGCCCTCGCCCACCATCTCGACCGCGATGCGGATCGCAGCGGTTCCGGTGCGCTTTCCGCTGCGGCACTGCAGGATGAACAGCTTGTTCTTCTCGATGGTGAACTCGATGTCCTGCATATCCTTGTAGTGATCTTCCAAACGCTTGGCGTTGGCGATCAGCTCGTCGTAGATAGGCTTGTTGTCGCGCTCCAGCTCGGCGATTTCCTTGGGCGTGCGCACGCCAGCGACGACGTCCTCGCCCTGAGCGTTGGGCAAGTACTCGCCGTAGATCACGTTCTCGCCGGTCGCGGCGTTGCGGGTGAACATGACGCCGGAGCCCGAATCCTCGCCCATGTTGCCGAAGACCATGCTCTGCACGTTGACGGCAGTTCCAATCGAATGCGAGATCTTCTCTTTGTTGCGGTAGATGATGGCGCGCTCGTTGTTCCAGGAGCGGAACACGGCTGTGATGGAGGTCTCGAGCTGCTCGTAGGGGTCAGTGGGGAAGTCGCGGCCCGTCTGCTCGCGGAAGAACACCTTGTAGGTCGCGCACAGAGCTTTCCAGTCGTCGCCCGAGAGCTCGGTGTCCTCGACCTTGCCGAGCTTCTCTTTGTGCTCGGTCAGGATGCGCTCGAAGCCTTCCTTGCTCAGGCCGGGGTAATCGGCCTTGAGTGTGATGTCCGAGAACATCATGATGAAGCGGCGGTAGGAGTCGTAGGCGAAGCGCGAGTTGCCGCCCGAGGCGTTGATGAGCCCTTCGATGGCCTGGTCGTTGAGTCCGAGGTTGAGCACGGTGTCCATCATGCCCGGCAGCGAGAACTTGGCGCCGGAGCGCACGGAGAAGAGCAGCGGGTTCTGGTTGTCGCCGAACTTCTTGCCGATGGCTTGCTCGACATCAGCGACGGCCTTCTTGACCGCATCCATGAGACCGGCTGGGATCTTCTTCCCGTTGGCGTAATATTCGGTGCAGACCTCGGTGGTAACAGTGAAGCCGGGAGGCACGGGCAGGCCGATGTTTGTCATCTCGGCCAGGTTGGCGCCCTTGCCGCCGAGCAGATCGCGCAGCGACTTGTCGCCCTCGCGGAAGAGCCAGACGGGCTTATTCTTGGTGCTTGCGCCGTTGGAAGAGGCGCCATTAGAGGTGGCGGGAGCGGACGTGGTGGTGGTGTTCACAGGTTTTTCTCCGGGTAATTGAGCCTTTTCCATGTTAGCACGGGGGCTGAAGGGGAACAACGCGGCGGGATGGAACGGGCGGCGCAAGTACTTGCAGGCGTAATAGAAGACGGCATCCTTTTGCTGGGTTGGTGTGCACGATTCAGAGAAGGCTCTATGGTATGATGGCTGGCATGAAGAAGCTACTCCAAGTCCTCGGACTCGCTACGGTTGTTAGTGTCTCGTTGCAGGTTCCGACAGAAGCGACGCCTACAAAGGTCAAGGCGCGAGCGGCTAAACAACGGTCTGTCAAGCCAACGAAGAAGCCAGCCGCAGTTAAACCCAACTACCGCAAGAAATACATCGACCAGACAACAGCTTTGGGCCAGTTGTGCTTGAAAGAAGCAACCGCCATAGCTGCTTTATACAAGCAGGAAGATCAGAATTACAAAGACGCCGAGGACAGGGGCGACATTGACCCTGCCACAGATTACGAGAAGTCTGTCCAGAACCGCGAGAAGACGTTTATCTCCTACGAGCAGTGGAAGCCTCACATCGTGAAGCTGAGGCAGATAGCTGCCAGGATGCGTTCGATCAAAGAAGTGCCTGCTTCAGCTAAAGCTGTGGATACGCTCATCATCCAAACTGCTCTCGATGCCGAGGCTTTCGCTGGTGACACAGAAACCTATGCTGTCGCACTTCCAGCAGATCGGCATCCGCTGCCCTTCCCTAATCCTGCTTGGGCGAAGTTCGAGCAGTCCTTCTCAACTTGGAGCGAGGCGATGAACCGTTACGCAGCCACTGCCGCAGCAGACAAGAAGTACACGCCGGATTGAGAATCACGGCTCGACACCAACGCACCACCGAGTCAAAAGGCACCTGCAAGTACTTAGCAGGTGCCTTTTGACTCGGTGGTCAAGGTGCTTTCTGCAGCACCTGATACCATAGCTTTTCCGGCATATATTTTAGCTTGGCATCAGCAACAAACTCTTGGTGGAATGGAATCGTTGTGTAGTCAAATGTCTGTAGAGGTGCGAAAGATAGCCGCTCGTAGATGCCTTCGGCGTCTTGGTTGAAGCCCGGCAAGCACACCGCATAGTAGTATTTCGCTCTTCTCTTCAAGCAAAACAGAAGCATGAAGCACTGAAGGTCTTGCGGCTGCTTGAGAATCGCCAGGATGTTGCTCTCTACAGGTTCCTCATTGAGCCATATCACGCCGTCCAAAACGCCTGTGACTGTATTTGGTTGAGCGATTTGATTTCTCACGGCTTGAGCTATATCGCGACGTATATAAGCGTAGCCAAAGTAATAGAACATCATCAAATAGGCACTACGGACAAGCGCCACCTGACTTGGAACATCTTTAAAGCCCAAGTTGAGGTTGACCTGGAATCTCTTCGTGCCAGCCATGAACTCATCTGCTGAGAGTTGAGGATGACCAGGCTTGGAGCGGCTTGGAATGCCCTCTATCAACCTATCAACCACGGACGGCTCCCATTCTCTCCAGGAAGCAGAATCACATTTGTGGTTACTTCAGCTTGTCCAATTGTCAACTTGCTTGGAATCGGCTCAAGCCCAGCGAGCCTATCCTCTGCGCGCACACGATTGATAAGTGGCGCATCCAAGGAACTGCCTTGATTGTTGTTGCATTTCGTGCAAGTCAAGGTTTCAATACGTCCGCCAAGTTTTGAGGAGACTACGTGTTCTACAGATAAGAGCTTCTTCTCTATCGCGCTCCGCTCAAAGCCTCGGAAGCACAGAGGACACACGAAGACGCCGTTCAACTCTGAGTAGAGCGATGCATTCGAGCTGTAAAGATCAAACAGAGCCTCCAGCCTGCGGCGAGTTTTTGGTGACATTTGGTTCTCCATAGTCTGCCACGGGCTGCAAGTACTTGAGGCCGCGCTTCTCTTGGCCCGCTCTGGCCCGCCTCTCGAAGCGCGAGGGGAACGGTGGGGCTTCGCGGGCGGGCAGTTGACGGCGCGGGGTGGGAGCGGACGATGCGGGCGCAGCGAGCGGGTTCGAGGGCGCGGCGGGGGCATTGTGCGATTGCGGCTCTCAAGTACTTGAGGCGCGTTGGTAGAACCTCAGTAGTGGTAGCGGCAGGAGATGACCAAGATTCGCTCCTCGGTGACTTTGTAGACCAGGCGGTGCTCGTCGTCAATGCGCTTCGACCAGCAGCCTGCCAGATCATGCTTGAGCGGTTCGGGCTTGCCGATGCCGCCGAAGGGATCGGTCTGCGTTTCCTGAATGAGACGGAGAAGACGCAAGGCCTTCTTGCGGTCTTGGGCGACCCACCACGCCAGTTCCTCGAAGGCGCCAGTGTCAAATACCAAGCTGCGCACGGGCTTCCTCCAGAGTGATGCCACCCTCGCCATCGCGGGCGATGGCTGCCAACAGGCGCTTCCGCATCGCTTCGCTGCGCAGCAGATACACCGTCTCGCGCTCAGACTCGATCTCGCGCCATACGTCGATGGGCACGAAGACGCCGATGGCGTTGCCCTGGGAATCCGACACGGTTTGAACTTCGGCGGTTTGAACTTCGATTGTGGCAGTCATCGCAGGCCTCCAGACGACGCCAGTTTATCAAGCCGCCTGCTGCAAGTACTGGAGGCCGCGCCCGATGCCCGCTTCCCGTGGCGAGTGGGGCCAGAGCGCTTGGACACGCGCGGCGGTGGCGGTGTGGGACAAGGCGCGGGCGTACTACAAGTACTTGTGTCAGGCTGCGGCTTCGGTGTGGATCTGCTCCATCCAGGCGCGCGTGCCGAAGCGACCCAGCGATAGGCGCTCGACGCTCATCTGCACGTCCAGCGCGTCCCAGTGCAGGCCCGCGCCGGAATCTGTCACATAGAAGGCGGCGCGCTGCTCATCGCTGGCTCCGGCTACGCCTTGGATGAGGCACGCGGGAATGCTCAGCGTGACGCCGGAGCGCAGTTCGACGACAAGCTGCTGCGACTGCGCGTTGTAGTGTGCGGCGCGGGCCAGAGGGCGCGACTGACTGTCAGGCTGGCGCGGTTTCGGCGTGGAGTTGTTCTATCCAGTCGCGTACCAGCGCCGCCCCCGCCCCAGTTGGTCACGGTGAAAGCAGCGCGATGCTTGTCGCTGGCTTGACAGACGCGTTCAAGCAAACGTGGTGCTCAAGGGCAACGGCCCAGAACAGTCAGGCCAAGCAAGGTGGAGGCTTCGAGGAGCATGGTCTGGGCCCCAGCCACGTTGCTGCAACTGCCCAGATTCGAAGTCGCCAGGCGACCTTCTTTCCACACGACTTGCAGCGTATATAGGGTCGAACCCTTCCTGTTCGTTTCCAGGATGCCCAGGCCCACGATGTCCTCATCCATGGAGCCGCTCATCTGGTGCCTGTGGAAAGGGACATACCACACATTTTTTCTTCGCGGCGAGGAAGATTGAGCGGGCAGATAAGCGATCAGGCTGTAGCTGCGCGCTTCCAGATCGAACTGCAACGGGCAACGGCCCGAGAGTCCCAGCATATAAGTCCCCATGCTGCCCCACAGCAACACGCTGACGATCCACACCAGAGGCGAGGTGCCGTAGCGCGGCACCCAGGGCATCAAGAGATAGACGCTCAGTAGAGCCAGGCCCAGGAACATCAGCACTATGCTGAACAGGCAGCCGCGTGCCCACAGCGGCGTTTCAAAGACCAGCACTTGAGGCGAGGGACGCCGAAAGGAAAGATGATAGCGTGGACGCGTCGCACGCCCCAAAAAGGAAGCGGCTAAACCCGCTGCAGCAGGCGGAGCTTCCATCAACAGAGGATCAGTGGCCAGAGGCTGGATGGCGGGCAGGCACTTCAAGAGCCACAGATTGCTCAAGGTGCCAAGGTAAATACCGGATAGAGCCAGCAGCATCGTGCTGGGCTGAAGATGCAGCCTGTGCCAGGCCTGAGCATTGAACAGCAGCACCAGGAATACGCGCAAGCCCAGCACCAAGGCGATGATGCCCGTGAAAGCCAGGGCGCCGGTCCAGGGCGACTTCATCGCCCAATGCGCCCGCTCTTGGCTCTGGGACGGCGGCTTGAAGCGGCCCTTCTCGTCCTGGCGACCGCGCCACACCGTGAAGGTCAGCAGCGAGCCCATCGCCAGCAGCGCCCACTCCTGCGTGCTGAGATGATGCCCCGCCCACGGCGCAAAGCTCTGCCGCCGCGACAAGCCCAGCGAAAGCATGAGCAGCAGCAGCGAGTGCGCCAGCACCACGTTGCCACCCCAGATGCCGACCCAGACCAGCAAGCGCCCAACCCGCGAGCGCGGCTCATTGGGAAGCTCTGTTGCTCCCACCGAAGATTGCAGCATTGTCACTCCACTTCGCTCCAAGGCATCCGCGAACCAAACCGCTCCATTGCCTTCAAAACAGCAAGAAGCTCTGCTCGGACACCGAGCCCTTCTCATCGCCACGCGCGTAGACACGTGCGTTGAAGTAGTCGAGTGGCATACTCAAGCCTCATCCCCTTAACGGGTTCGATTATGCCTCATCTCTCTTCGGCTCACGCCCGCCACGCCGCTTCGCTCGCCGCTCTTGTGGCGGTTGCAAGTACTTGGGGCGCGCCCGCTCGTGCCGCCACGATTCAGCCGAACTTAAAGGTGCTCTTGTGCACCGGAGACTACGGGATGTGGGCTCAGGATCGCGCGCCTCTCATCGAAGGGGCGGTCGAGAAAGCGGCGCCTGGGAAGGCTCTGTTTGAGTCCGAGCAGGCTTACAACTTCGTCAAGAAGCTCGAATCGCCAGGCTGGGCTGAGCGCTTCGATGTCATCGCGTGCGGCGACATCGCGCTGGGCCAGATGACACCGCGCGCCCAGGCCGCTCTGCTGCGCTTCGTGAACGAGGGCGGCAGCCTGGTCTATGTGATGTGGGGCAAGTCGGGCATTGCGTGGCACGGCGCGCCTGAGTCGGTGCCCATGCCGCTGGCTCCTGCTCTACCCTTCGATCCAGCAGCGCCCAACTCAATCAAAGCTCCGCGCGCCGATGCTCAAGTACTTACGATCGCTGCGCCGCTGTTCGAGGGCCTGAACTTCTCGCAGACTCCTCTTCTGGTACCTGACGCCGCAGGAAAAGTGCCGCAGAGCCCGACTCTGTTGATGGAGCGAGCTCAGGGCAAGGGGCGCGTGGCGGCCTTCTGGGGCGGTTTTGGCGCCTCTTATAAACAGACGGCCTACGCTACCTTTGAGAAAGTGCCGGGCGGCTGGGACGCCTGGCCTGGGTTCGGCGAGATGTGGGCGCGCCTGCTCAGCCGCGAAGCCGCTTCGAGCCCGGTGCGTGTCCTGTCGCGCGCTCAAGTCGATGGCGCGGTTCGCGAGCAAATGCTGAGCGCGCCGGTTCAAGTGGACGCCACGCGTACGGTTGATGACATTCGCGCCGCCGACTTTTCGATCGTGGCCTTGCAGCAGCTTTACAACGAGGACGGCGGCGCCAACGAAGACTTGTTCCTGGCGCTGAACCCACGCGACTGGTTCGACAGGCGCACTCAGGAAGTGCTGCCCAACACCAAAGGCCAGAAATCGGACAAGCCCGCGTTCCTGCGCGATTACAACATCAAGGGCATCTGGATGGCCGATAATTCCTACGGCTCGTATAGCTCGTGGGACGACAAGACCTTCAACGAGCAGGTCAGCCGGGCCGTGGCGGGCCAGAAGCAGTTCCCGGACATCCTGAGCTTCTTCCAGCCGGGCAACGAGCCTCCGCTGGACTCCAAGTACTTCGAGTTCCACAACCGCATCGCCAAGGCCGTGCTCAAGGCGGCTCCGGCTTATCAGGTGATTGGCCCGAACCGCAACTTCAACATGGCTGGAGTCGAGGCGGATGGTATGAAGAAGTTCATCGACGCGTGCGGCTCGAACACCGATGTCCTGAACTGGCACACCTACGCCGAGCCGCCCGAGATGGTGCTTTCCGAGGCCCGTTGGTGGAGCCGCTACGCCACGGGCAAGCTCAGGAAACCCGGCCCGGCGCGCGTGATGTTCACCGAGTCGGACGCCTGGAACACGCGCGAAAGCCAGTTCAACTACCTGATGCAGCGCGCCTTTACGTTTCTGCCCGAGCCCATCATCCTGGCCAACTTCCAATATTGTATGGAGCCGCGCAGTGAAGGCGGCCCCTATCGCTTCGGCGTGCTGCAGCCCGAGGGCGAGATGGCGGCCAACTACAACGGCTACTGGATCTGGCGCGACCTGCGCGGCAAGATGATCTCGACCAGCATCCAGGCCACGCCAGCTCAAGCCGAGCACATCCACGCTATTTCTTCGCGCTCGCTCGATAATCGCACGATCACGACCGTCTTGTATTACGACACCGGCTACTTCGATGGCGCTTCCAGGCAGCAAGCGAGCAAGGCCAAAATCTCGCTGAGCCTCAAGCTGCCGCCCGGACGCTACGCCCTGCACCGCTCCACGGCGCGCTGGAACGCCCGCGAAGAAAGCGATGTCCCAGCCCAATTCAGCGCAAGCGCTCGAGCCCAGGTCGAGCTCAACCCGTGCGAAGCCGTTGCCCTGCGCTGGACGAGGCTGAACTGACTGTAGCAAAAACCTTGTCTTCACTTAACCATGAGCACTGAAACTGTAGAAGTGGCCATCATCGGCGCTGGCCTGAGTGGGCTGAGTTGCGCTCAGACGGTGCTCGACGCTGGGCACAGCGTGCTCGTCCTGGATAAGGGGCGCGGAGTCGGCGGGCGCATGGCCACGCGCCGCATCGAAGGCCTTCAGCAAAGCGCGCTCTTTGACCACGGCGCGCAGTTCTTCACCGCGCGCTCGCCTGAGTTCCAGACCGAGGTCGAGCGCTGGAGCGAGCTGAACTTAGCCCAGCCCTGGTTCCGTGGCCAAAGCACGCTCAACGAAGATGGCAGCATCGAAACCAAGAGCGACGGCCACCCGAGGTTCTGCTGTTCGCGCGGCATGACGGCTATCTGCAAGTACTTGGCGCAGGGGCTGGAAGTGCGAACGGGCACGCGCCTCACGACGCTGGCTTATGAAGACGGCACATGGAGCTTGAAGGCCGGGGACGAAGAGGTGGTACGTGCCAGCTCGCTCGTCCTGACTCCTCCGGTGCCGCAGTCGCTGGAGTTGCTCGATGCTTCACTCATCAAGCTGCCGGGTGAGACGCGTCAGGCCCTGGAAGCGATGCGCTACGAGCGCTGCGTCGCCGTGATGCTGTGGCTCAGCGAGCCTCTGCGCTTGCCCGGCGAAGGCGCTTTATACGCGCGCACGGAGCAGCTTTCGTGGCTGGGCGACAACACGCGCAAGGGGCTCAGCGAAGTTCCTGCCCTCACCTTGCACGGCGCGCGCGAATGGAGCCAGCAGCACTGGAGTTCAAGCGACGAGGCCGTTGTGCGCGAGTTGTCGCAGGCCGCGAGCCCGTTCTGGAGCGGCGAGATCGTGGCCTCATCGGTCACGCGCTGGAAGTTCGCCAAGCCCATCGAGCCAAGACAAGACGGCTGCCAAACCTGGCCCGAGAAGAGATTGGTCTTCGCGGGCGATGCCTTTGGCGGCGCCAAGATCGAGGGTGCCTGGACTTCGGGGCGCAGCGCAGCGCAAGAAGTGCTCGGGTTCTGAACTCATGGCCTATCTGACCACTCTCCGCGCTGTTCCTCAAGCAAACATTCGAGCCTTCCGTGCTCGATTGAGCCGTCCGTGGCTGCTGAGGCGGGGCAGGAACCGGCCTGTGCTCAGCTCATCCCGCACCTCAAGCTGCTCCCACGTAATAGCCTATTGGGTCGCAGTCCAACCCCTGGGCGCGTTGCTGGGCGAGGCCATCGAGGGTGGAAAGCTCCTGCACCCTGCCTTGAAGCACCCGCTACGACCTCCAATCTATCACGATCCAGAAGCCGTCGCTAAGCTGAACGCGCAGCTCAGCCAGGCCTGGAACAGCGCGTCGTCTTTGGCGCAGCAAGAGGAAGAAAATTGGTACACAGAGCAGATTGGACGCGTTTTGGCCCTCTTCTCCTGGGCCTCAGAGCGCGGTGAAGGCGTGGTGACATCTCTGAACTAAAGCAAGAGGCCGCTGCAAGCTACTTGCAGCGGCCTCTTGTGCTCTGGATTCAGCGCCTTGCCAGCTTCTTCCAATTCCACGCCGCGAACCCGAAGTTGAGCAGCACAACCGTGTGCGTGGCCATACAGATCGGGCACCAGGCGCCGATGAGCACCTTCGAGATATAAAGCAAGCCCAACGACCCACAGATGCCCACGCTCGCCAGAAGCAGGCGTGTCAGGGCTTCGGGGCGCGGCTTGGGCTGAGGCGAAGTCGAGATGGCGGTGAGGATAATCAGGCCGAAGAAGAAGGCTCCGAAGAGCCCGAGCGGAATCCCCAGCGGCGCGGCCCAGGCCGAGGACAGCACTTTGTCGCACGAGATGGTCTCGGTGTAAGCGCAGGCCGAGCCCCCGGCCTTGACGATGTTGTGCTCGTGAACCGAGAACAGCGAAATCCCGAGCCCAGCCAGGCCAAGCCACACATGAGGCCACACCACGCGCGCCCGCGAAGAGGCTGAGTTGGGTTGGGGCTTGAATTGAGGCGCGGCGAGTGACATAGTGGGTGCAAGTACTTACGGCCCAAAAGCACGTTCCGTGACGTGAACAAGTCGCTGCGCTTAGACGAACAGCGGCGCCATTTCCTGTTCGTGGACGATGGCTTCCATCCGCGACTCGAACTCTTCGGGAGTGCCGCCCTCGAAGCGCGAGGCAGCATCGAGAACCAGGGGCAGCACGCGGATGTCGCCCACGGTGTTGAGGAAGAAATCCTCGTGGCTCAGGAGCCAGTTCACGGCGGCATCAATGGAGGGCTGATCGTGCAGAGGCTGATACCAGCAGGAGGCGGTCTGAGGCTGCTCGCCCCAGGGTCGGCGCGTGATGGACTTGATGGTCTGGATCGCCACGCCCTTCTCACGGCACGTCGCGCACAGCGCGTGGAACTCGCGCGCGTAGGTTTCATTGCGCGCCAGCACGAAGTTCCAGGGCAAAAGCACCGAGTCGAAGCTAAAGCGCTCCAAACTGCGCGCGTGCATTCTGGCCACGCTTAATCCGTGTCCTGTCACTCCAATGAAGCGCACCAGACCTGCGTCGCGGGCTTCGATGGCGGCTTTGAGGGCGCCGTCTTCACCCATCGCGACCTGCCACTCGTCTTCTTCGACCAGGCAGTGCAGCTGGATTAAGTCGAGCTGAGGCACGCGCAGGCGTTCCAGAGAGCGGTGGATTTCGGAGCGTGCTTTTTGGTAGGTGCGCTCGCCGGTCTTGGTGGCCAGGAAGAACTTGTCGCGGTGCTCGCGCATCCACGGACCGATGCGCTCTTCGGCGGCTCCGTAGCTGGCTGCGGTGTCGATGTGGTTGATGTTGTAGCGGAGCAGGTCTTCGAGCGTGCGGTCGGCCTCGTCCTGCGAGACGTTGCCCAGAGCGGCGGCTCCGAAGATAGCGCGCGTGCTGTTGTGGCCTGTGCGTCCGAAAGGATATTCGATCATAGCTTCTTGTTCCCGATGAGGCGGAGTTTCAATCGCGCTGTGGCGGCGCAAGTACTTGGGGCAATTTCGGCTGCGTCCCGAGCGCACCGTGCAGTTTGGTTAAAATAGGGCGTGATGACGAGAGGCTCCGCCGCGCCTTCCCCTTCCGCGCCTTCGCCCGCGCCCACTCCTGCTCCGCCCGCCGCGCCTGCCGTGACGGTGACTTATGTTCCCAAGCCTTCGCCCTGGGAACCTCTGGAGCGTGCGGCTCGGGACTTCTTCACTTTCTTCGGCCAGATCTCGGTTCTGCTGTGGGAGAGCCTGGGCTTCATCGTGCGAGGTGGCGTCTCCTATCGCCTGCTGGTGCGCCAGATGTCCGACATCGGTGTGGGCTCGCTCCTGGTCGCGCTCATCACGGTGGGCTTCTCGGGCGCGGTGACGACGCTGTATATCGCGGTTCAGCTCGTGCGCTACGGGCAGGAGAACCTGGCGGGAGGCATCGTAGGCAAGAGCATCGCCCTGGAAATCGCGCCCGCCATCACAGCCGTTGTGGTGGCCGCGCGCGCCGGCTCGTCCATGGCCGCTGAGCTGGGCTCGATGGTTGTCACCGAGCAAGTCGATGCTCTGCGCGCGCTGGCCACTTCGCCGACCAAGTACTTGGTGGTGCCGCGCGTGCTCGGCGCGCTCTTGATGCTGCCCTTGATTACCTTGCTGGCCAATGGAGCCGGCGTGATGGGAGGCTACGTTGTTGCGCTGACCAACAACATCTCACCGGCCCTGTTCTGGCGCTCCTTCCAGGAAAACGTTTCCATTATGGACGAGGTGCAGGGGTTGCTCAAGACCATTCCCTTCGCCCTGCTCATCGCTCTCATAGGATGCAGGCAAGGGCTGACAACTTCGGGCGGCGCGGCTGGGGTGGGCAAGGCCACGACCTCGGCTGTTGTGTTCTCGATGATGGCGGTCTTCATCACCGACTTCTTCCTCTCGGTCTTGCTGCAGGACAGCAGCAGCTTCGTCAACTTCTAAGCTCCAACTCAAGTACTTGAGCGCCCGCACCTATTATGAGTTTCAGCCCGATAGATTTCGATGATTGAGTTCCTCGACGTGACCTTCACGGTGCCCGATGCTTCGGCGGCTTCGGAAGAGCAGATGACGCGGCGCCAGATTTTGGCGCGTCGGCTCAGGCTCAGGGGCGCGCCTCCTGGGAGGCGCTGGATCTTGCGCGACGTGTCCTTTAGCCTGCAAGATCGCTCGATTACGTGCATTATGGGCGTCTCGGGCCAGGGCAAGACGACCTTGCTGCGCTTGATGGCCGGCCTGCTCAAGCCCGACTCAGGCGCGATCTTAATCAACGGGCGCGACATCGTGGGCCTGGAGGAGAGCGCGATGAACGAGGTGCGCCGCGAGATGGGCTTCGTGTTCCAATATGGCGCTCTGTTCGACTCGCTTACGGTGGAGCAGAACGTGGGCTTTGCTCTGGATCAGGCGCGCCGCCCGCGCAAGGAGATCACGGGTGTCGTGCGCGACAGGCTACAGGAAGTCGGGCTGCCAGAAGCCGAGGTGCTGTCAAAATTGCCTTCGGAGCTTTCGGGAGGCATGAGGAAGCGCGTAGCCATGGCGCGAGCTCTGGCGAGCGAGCCGCGCATCGTCTTGTATGATGAGCCTACCAGCGGGTTAGATCCCGTAATGGCGCGCGTCATCGACGACCTGATCGTACACCTGCGCGACACAACGGGAGCCACGAGCGTGGTGGTGTCGCACCACTTGCCTTCGATCTTGAGAATCTCGGATCGCGTGCTGATGCTGTATGACGCGCGCATCGAAGTCGATGGCACGCCCGCCGAGGTGCAAAAGAGCGAATCTGCCGTGGTGCAGCAGTTTCTGCGCGGCGAAGCCACAGGGCCGATTACGGTGGCGTAGGAGCGGTCAGCTTTCAGCAATCAGGAGCCTCAAGTACTTGCTGATACTTGCAAAGAATATTTCGGCCCAGCTGACCGCTGAAAGCTGACGGCTCCCAAAGGAACTTATGCGATTTGGCAACGAGGCGAGGGTGGGATTTGTGGTGGTGCTGGCTCTGGCCCTCGCCCTGGTGGGTTATTTTTTCCTGCGCGGCATCGGGCTGGGCGCGGATTTATACACCATACGCCTGAGCGGAGCCGGGGCCATCGCCAAGGGCAACGACGTGCTGCTGCAGGGCATCAAGGTCGGCACGGTGCGCGAGGTCGGGCTCGATGCCACCACGCAGAAGCCCCTCATCACCATCGCCATCCAGAAGAGCACACCTCCGTTCAAGCTGCTCAAGAGCTACCGCTACGCCGTTCAGCCCTCGGGCCTCATTGGTGAGAACTACGTCGACATTCGCGGCGCCTTCGACCCCTCGACTCCTCTGTACGTGGCCAATGACCCCCGCCAGCAGATTCCTGGCGTGGCCGCTGCTGGCATCGCGGGGCTGACGGACTCGGCCTCGCAGATCTCGGCTCAGCTGGGCAAGACGCTGGAGAAAGTCAACGTCACGCTGGATCGCGTCAACAAGGGCATCTTGTCCTACGACAACCAGGTTCGTCTCACGCGCACGCTGGAAGGGGTTTCCAAGCTCACCCAGCGCGCGGGTCAGGCCTTTGGCCCCGACACCCAGCGCCTCTTGAGGCAGACCCTGGCCAACACCAACCAGGCCTCAGCCGAGGGGGCGGTGGCCGCGCGCAACCTGCGCCTGCTCACGGGCCAGGCCGGAGGCACCGTCAACGGGCTTTCGCGCCAGGCTTCGGGGCTGTTCACTCAGGTCGGCGGCTTGGTCAACCAGGCTCAGGGCGTCATCTCGGAGAACAGGGGCGAGCTGAAGCCCTTGCTGTCCTCGTTCCGCGTAGCGGCTGGCAACGCCGCCAGCCTGACGCAGCAGCTCACATTTCTGCTGCGCGACAGCAAGCTGCCCGAGAACTCGCAGATCATCCTGGGCTCGCTGAGGCGCACGGCTGAAAACGTCGAGGCCACCTCAGCGAGCTTCCGCAAACTCAGCGACGACCCCGCGCTGGCCGATTCACTGCGCTCCACGCTGGCTTCCTTGCGCACCTCGACCCAGTCGCTGGCTGCCACAGCCGCCAGCATCCAGAACATCGTCGGCGACCAGACCACGCAAGCCCAGCTCAAGGCCACGCTGAGCACCTTCGCCGCGACCGCGACCACGCTGCAAGCCACCACGCAAAATCTGCTCGTCGTCACCCAAGGCTTCAAGAATATCGTGGGCGACGCCCAGGTGCAGAGCAACATCAAGGCGATTCCCAACGAGCTGCTTGGCACCTTGCAAGCCACACGCGCCACGGCTGAGCGCATCAATGGCCTGCTGGGAGGAAAGCGCAACCGCAAGGGCGCGCAGGGCAGTGGAACTCAGGCGGCTCCGGCGAACTTGAGCTCGCAAGACAGCGGCCTCTCGTTCACGCTGCGCCACCTGAGCGGCAAAGACCCTGAAGGCAACAATACCTTTGGCGACGTGGACTTCAGGGGCGAGCTGTTCGGATCTCCTTTACGGGCCGGGCTCTCGGACATTGGCGAGAGAACGGGAATCACGCTGCAGACAGGCCAATTCCTGGGGCAAAATGGCGCGATCCGTTACGGAGCCTTCCGCTCCAAGCTGGGCGTTGGACTCGATTATCAGCTGGGCAGGCTGCGCTTCGAGGGCGATTTGTATGATCCCAACCGGCGCTCGTATGCGATTTACGGCGGCTACAGGATCTCGCCCCAGGTGGAAGTACTTGTGGGCGGCGAGGATAACAGAGGGCGCGGGGTGCGCGGAGCATCGGTTGGGGTTAGACTATCGCGCTAATCGAACAAGGCCGCACCCGTACTTGATTCAGGTATGGGCGCGGCTTTTTGTTGGCTTTAACTGGAAGGCATTTAAATGAAAGTGATTCTTTTGCAGGACGTTGAGAAATTGGGCGCTTCGCACGACGTGGTCGAGGTCGCTGATGGCTTCGCGCGCAACTTCTTGTTGCCGCGCGGCCTGGCTATGGGCGCCAGCAAGAGCGCCATGTCGCAGCTCGAAAACATGAAGAAGGTCGAGGACAGGCGCCAGAACCGAGCGCGCGGCGCGGCCCAGGAACTGTCGGCCAAGATCGAGGGCAAGACCATCGTGATGCCCGCTAACGTGGGCACCGGAGGCCGCTTGTATGGCTCCATCGGCGCCGCCGACATCGCAGAGCAGCTCCACACTCAGCTCGGTGTGGAAGTGGATCGCCGCCTGGTGCAAATCCCCGAAGCCATCCGCGAAGTCGGTGTGTACCAAGTTCCCGTGGCTCTGCACCGCGACGTGAAGGTCACGCTGACGGTGCAGGTCGGCGACAATGCCGCGATCCAGGCCGCGCAGCAGGAAGCCCAGGCTGCGCGCGCCATCGAGCTCGGCTCGCAGGCTCCGGCTGAAGTCGCGGCTTAACTCGAATCGGAAGCAAGCGCGCCGCGTTACAAATCGCGGCGCGCTTTTTCGTCTCTGCCCAGAAACGCCAGAGAAAAACGTGGGTGAAATTGTTTTGGGAGATTTGGAAGCGCCCTCAAGTACTTGAGGGCAGGAATCTGTTCGCGAAAGCCGTGCAAAACCTCAGTTTACGCGCGTCGGGAAGCGATCCTGAGTCCATTTCGGCGGCATGAGGCTCATTGGAAGCCGCTTGTCAAGGCCTTGAAATCGCGGGTGTGGGGAAGCAATCTTAGAGAGCGCCGACGCTGGCGAGGTTGAAGGTGAGGCGAAGCTGGCGCTGTTGCAGCAAGAGGAAAGTGGCGTGAATACATCGTCGATCATCCAGTTCCCGCAGCGCGACGAGAACGACAGGCCCTTAGCCCAAGCTCGCCTGACGCCTCAGTCGCTCGAAGCCGAGCAAAGCACGCTCGGCGCGATGCTGCTGGAGCGCGACGCCATCGCGCGCGGCGTCGAGCTGCTCTCGCGCGACGACTTCTACCGCGAGAACCACCGCCTCATCTTCACAGCCATCACTGGCCTCTTCGACAAGGGCGAGCCCGTCGATTTTGTCACCGTGTCCGAAGACTTGCGCAAGCGAGGCCAGCTCGACCAGGCCGGCGGCATTCCCTACATCGGCGTCCTGATCGAAGCCTGTCCTTCGTCCGCCAACATCGACGCCTACGCGCGTGTGGTCTCCGAGAAGAGCCTCTTGCGCCGCCTCATCCACACCTGCGACCAGATCACCAAGACCGCCTACGGCGATGTCGAGGATGTCTCGGCCACCATCGACACCGCCGAGCGCCTGATGTTTGATGTCGGAGCCCGCCGCATCCGCGACGGATTTTCACACATCAAGCCCCTGCTGATGCAGGCCTACGACCAGATCGAGCGCCAGTTCCAGCACAAGGGCGAAGCCACCGGCATCTCGACGGGCTTCTATGACTTGGACGAAATCACAAGCGGCCTTCAACCCACCGATCTGATTATCGTGGCTGCGAGGCCTTCGATGGGCAAAACTGCGTTGTGCCTCAACATCGCGCACCGTATCGCGCTGCACGACAAGCTGCCTGTGGCCATCTTCTCGCTTGAAATGAGCAAGGATCAGCTCGTGCAGCGCCTGATCTGCTCGGAAGCCGAGATCAACTCACGCGACTTGAGACGAGGCTTTTTGCAAGACCAGGACTGGCATCGTGTTACAAACGCGGTCAACAACTTGTATCAGGCCCCGATCTTCATCGACGACCAGCCGGGCCAGAGCACCTTCGAGATGCGAGCTAAAGCCCGACGCTTAATCGCCGAGCACGGGCCGCTGGGCTTGATCGTGGTCGATTACCTTCAGCTCGCGCACCACGCGGGCAAGAACGAGAACCGCGTGCAAGAAATCTCCGAGATCGCGCGCTCCTTCAAGTCTATGGCGCGCGAGCTGAAATGCCCCTTGATCGCGCTGTCGCAGCTTTCGCGCGCTGTCGAGTCGCGCGAAGATAAGCGCCCTATCTTGTCAGATCTTCGCGAGTCTGGTTCGATTGAAGCCGAAGCGGACGTGGTGGCCTTTATCTACCGGCCTTCGTATTACAAGAACAAGATCTACAAGAAGGACAGGGACAAGGGCCGTGACGCTCGTGGCGGAGGCGGAGGGCGCGATGGGTTGCCGGATGAGCCCGATCCCGATGAGGGCATCGCCGAGATCATCATCGGCAAGCAGCGCAACGGGCCCACAGGCACGGTTCGGCTGGGCTTCCAGCCCGACTTCGCGCGCTTCACCAACCTGGCGGCTGAGCCCAACAACCGTGATTATTAAGAGGATTCAAGATGCCGCTGCAAGTACTTGCAGCGGCATCTTGCTGTTGGAGATTCTATGAACGTACTTGTCATTGGCGGCGGAGGGCGCGAGCACGCTCTGTGCTGGAAGCTGACGCGCTCGCCCCTGGTCTCGGCTTTGTTCTGCTCGCCTGGCAACGCGGGCATCGCTGAAATCGCCCAGTGTCTGGAAGGTGAGCCCGTTGAGGTGGCGCGTCGAGTTCAAGCCGATTTCGTGGTGATAGGCCCGGACGATCCTCTGGCTGAGGGCGTCATTGATCGGCTGAATGCAGCTGGATTCGCGGCCTTTGGGCCGACGCAAGCCGGAGCCCAGCTCGAAGCAAGCAAGATCTTTTGCAAGGAGTTGCTCAAGAAATACAACATCCCCAGCGGCGGTTTTGAGGCGTTCGACGACGCTGAGGCGGCTCGCAAGTACTTGCAGGGGTTGCCCGAAGGCCCGCGCGTGGTCAAGGCCGATGGGCTAGCTCTGGGCAAGGGCGTGGTCGTGGCCGCCAATCGAGCCGAGGCCATCGAAGGGGTTGAAGTGGTTGTGCAGGCGGCGCGAGGTCGCGGCCAAGTGCTGGTGGAGGAGTGCCTGAGCGGGCCTGAAGTCTCGCTGCTGGCCTTTACAGATGGCCAGGACGTGCTGCCCCTGGCTCCGGCTCAGGATCATAAGCGCGTGGGCGAGGGCGATGTCGGCCCGAACACGGGAGGGATGGGCTGCTATTCTCCTGTGCCCATCTTTGGCGCGCGCGAGGTGGAAGAGGCGGTCGAGCACATCCTCAAGCCCACGGTGCGCGCTTTGAGGAGCGAGGGCATCACCTACAGGGGCGTGCTGTATGCCGGGCTGATGCTGACTCAGGAGGGGCCAAAGGTCTTGGAGTTCAACTGCCGCTTTGGAGACCCCGAGACGCAAGTGATCCTGCCACGACTGGAGAGCGATCTGCTACCTTTGCTGCTGGCCTGCGCTGGCCGCGACTTCAGGCTGAGCGAACTTGAGTGCCTCTGGACGGAGGAAGCCACCGTGACCATCGTGATGGCCGCCCATAACTATCCCGGCACGCCGCGCCGAGGAGACGAAATCTCGGGACTGGACGCAGCCCAGAGCAGCGGAGCCCTCGTCTTCCAAGCGGGAACAAAGCGCCAGGGCGAGCGCATCGTGACGAGCGGAGGGCGCGTTCTGGGCGTCACGGCTTTGGGCCGGGGGCTGGGCGAGGCGCGCGAGAAAGCGCTGCAAGCCGTTGGGAAGATCCACTTCGAGGGAGCGCACTGGAGGCGCGACATCGGGTTGCGCGCGATTTCGAGCGTATCCCGTTGATGTGCAACCCGGGGAGGGGCTTGCGCCCTCTTTTAATCCTGTGGCAACCGGGCTCTGGCCGTGATGCACAACACCTGCGATCTGCCCTAAGCCGCAAGTACTTCCAGAGGCCACACGGCTTTGCTCAACACGAACTGGGCCACAGCCTCGCAGCATTCAGGGGCTGAGCGCCTGCAAAACCGGCCAAGCAAAAGCGCCTCGCTCAACGGAGCGAGGCGCTTTGCTTGACTCATCCCTTGCCCTTCTTGCTGGTCTTGGGTGAGAGATCAGGATCAGGCGCGGGAACCGGCACTGGCCTCGGTTCAGGTCTGGGAGATGGCGCCGGAACTGGTCTGGGTTCAGGTCGGGGAGCTGGAGCCGGAACAGGACGTGGCGGCTCAGGCTGTGGAGCAGGCACCGGACGCGAAGGCGCAGGTGCGGGTTGAGGCTCGCGGTCAGGGCGGCGATTCTTGCCCTTGCTCGGCGGCTCGGCTGGTGCCGGCAGCACGGGCGTCTGAATTGGTGGCCGGACGGGTGGGCGCGCGGGAGGCGAGGGCTGAGTCGGAGGCTGCACCGGCGTGGGCTGAAGCGGAGGCTGCGGAGCGGGACGCGGCTGTGGAACAGGGCGCGGCTGTGGAACAGGGCGTGGCTGTGGAACAGGGCGCGGCTGTGGAACAGGGCGTGGCTGCGGCACCGGACGCGGTTGTGGCCTTGGCTGCACGGGATCTGTGGGAGCAGCGGCGTCTGCAAGTACTTGCAGAGAGGTTTCGCTGCTCTGGGTGCGCCCGTCGGGGCCTGTGGCCTGAGCCGTGACGCGAATCGTGCGCCCATCGCGCTCTCGGCCCGCCAGCGCGTACACGTTCACGCGCGGCAGGCCGGCTCCTATCGTGACCCGAGCGGGCAGATCCAGAGCCTGAGCGTCGCTCGAAGAAAGCTGGACTTCCTGAGCGCCGCGCCCTCCGCCCTGGCGCTCGATCACGATGGCCACGCGCGAGCCTGGACGCACTGTCTGCGGCGCGAACACGAACAGGCGCAGGGTGCCGCGCTCGCCTCCAGGCCGACCAGGACGCACGGGAGGAGCGCCGGGATTGATAATCACGGGGACGCCCGCGCCGGGGTTTTGATAGCCGGGCACAACGGGGTTCACGAGAGGCGCGCTATTGCCCGCGCCGAGCAGAGCCAGGGTTGCATCGGCCTGAGAGCCGTCCTGGGCGCGCGCGCTGATGAGCACTTCCTCACGTCCCTGAGCGCGCTGCGGGGCCACCGAGATGTTGAAGAACACGACCCTTTGCTCGGGCGGAATCGTGACTTCGCTTGGAACTGAAGCCAGAGCCGGATTCGAGGAGAACAGCTCGACACGCGTCGGGCGCGAGGAAGTCCCCTGGCGCGTGAGCACACCGCGTACACCGCGAGCCGCGCCACGCACAACGGGGTTCACGAAGGAGAGGCTCAGGGCCAGGTGCCCTCGCCCAGCACCGGGGCCTGGAGTGATGATTCCGCCACGCCCATTGGCCAGCACGCGCACCCTGACGCGCTGGGTGCGGAAGTGATAAGGCGACAGGCCGCGCCTCACCTCGATGAAGACATCCTCGTCCTGGTCGGGCTGGTTGTTGTTGACGGCCTCGATCCAGAAGGTCGCCGAGCGTGTTCCGTAAGGAATCGTCAGGAGCTCGGGCACGCGCAATCGTCCAGGGTCGCTTGAAGACAGCGACACGTTGAGCTCCTCATCGGTGCGCGTGTTGCGGAAGACCTCGGCCAGAATCGCGCGCGGCCCGGCGCGCTCGGCCACGGTGTCGCGCTCCACACGCAGCGTCAGCCTGGGGCGCGGGCCTCCGGGATCGCCCGGCACAGAGGAAGTCGGGTAGCCGGGATAATAGCCGCCTGGATAGTAGCCGGGCGAAGGGTAAGCGTAGGGATCGGGGTAATACGCTCCGTTGTAGGGATCGTTGTAAGGGCTGTTGTAGGGATAGGGGTTGTAAGTACTTGTACCCGCGTTGGGATACACCGAGGGCTGGCCGACTGGGTTCTGGCTGTAAGGGTCGCGCTCAAAGGGCACGCCAGCGGTTCCATTGCCGGCGTCGTAGCCCGGCTGCGAGTTCGAGCCATCGCCATTGTTAAAGGCAGGATTGGGCAGGCCGGAATCATCGCCCGCAGCGTCACCAACAGGCGTGCGCAAAGGAGCTTCGTCCTGGCTGAGCCTGGGCCAGCGCGCCCACAGCAGCCAGCCGTCGACGCCGCCGTGGAAGGCGTCGCGAGCGCTCGGGGCAGTGGGGCGCTCGCGAGCGTAGCCGTCGCCTGAGGAAGCGTTGGGGTCGAAGGCACCGCTGTTTTGCGCGGGCTGCACCAGAGGAAAGTCCGGCGAGTTGGTGCGCCCGATCGCGACCAGGCCGTTGCGCCCCAGAGCCAAGCCCAGAGCACGATCGTCGCGACTGCCGCCCCACAGCGCGCAGAAGCTCAGCCGAGCCGACTCGCCGCTCGCGCCTGGCGTGCTCTGGTTGCTGTCCGCGCCGCTGGCCGGGGCCTCATCGCCCTGGACGTTCTGCCACGAGCAGAGCCAGGCCTGGGGGTTGGATTCGGAAGCGTTCGCGCCGCTCAGGGGCCACGCCGAGTCGTTGAGGCGCGGGAAGTCGGGCGAGGTGGTGTGACCCACGATGTAGGTCGTGCCGCGCGCATCTACGCCAATCCCGACCGCGAAGTCGTCGCCGCTGCCGCCCCAGGCCGTAGACCACAGGGCGCGCCCGTCCTCATCGAAGCGAGCCGCCGCCGCGTCCCAGCCGCCGCGAGGCCCTTCCGAACGCGCGTTGCGAATCAAGAAGTCGGGCGAGTCCGTAAACCCCACGATCGTGGCCCGCCCGTTGCGCACGCTCAGCCCACGCACCGATTCATCGCGCGAGCCGCCCCACAGACGAACCCAGGCCAGCCTCGCCTCCGCATCGGCTCCACTGCTCTGCCGTCCCTGGCCGACAGCGTTGCCGTCGAAGGTGAAGCGAGCCAGCCACATTTGCGAGGCCGGGTTGTTGCCTTTGAGGGCCTGGCGGTCGAAGGCGGTGGCCGAGGGAAAATCAGGCGAGTTGGTCTCGCCGGCAACCCACAGCGCGCCTCTGCGGTCGAAGGCCAGGGCGCGCCCGAAGTCGTCGCCTCGCCCGCCAATGGCCAGCACACTGCGCAGCTGTCCGCGTGGGTTCAGCCGAGCCAGCCAGGTGTCGATGTGCCCGCGTGAGCCGAGGTTCTGCGAACGCACGGCGGGCTGATCCAGAACCAGAGAGTCCGAGTTTGAGTCGCCCAGTACAGCGACCTGGCCGTCGTCGTCCACGGCCACGGCGCGCGCGAAGTCGTCGCCGCTGCCTCCGATGCGCTGAGACCAGGCCACGCGTGAGCCGTCCGCTTCCAAGCGCAGCACCCAGCCGTCGCGACGTCCGCGCGGCTTGGCCACGTCGCCCTCGAAGAGCGAGGCCGAATCCGTCGAGCCGGCCAGGAAGACATTGCCCGCGGCGTCCAGAGTCAGGGCGCGCGCGATGTCGTCGCCACCTCCTCCAAGCAAAACGCTCCAGATGCGGCTGCCTCCTCCCGGCAAGTACTTGCAGACCAGAACATCGCGATCCGAAGCCGCTCGCTCCTCGTCCGCGCCGCGCCGCATCGCGTGTCCCTGAGCGTCCACGTCCTTGCCCGCGCGCAGGTCACGCAGCGTGGCACCACCGACGCCATCGCCAAAGCCGTCCTCGAAGCCTCCGCTAAAGCCCGAGTTCTCGCCCGTGATGCGCCCGCTCTGCACCACAAAAGCCGCCACAGTGGAGCCGTCGCGCCCCAGAGCAACAGCCACGGGCAAGTCCTCGCCGCGCCCTCCCACCAGAGTGGTGCGATCCACCGTCCATGCCCGCGCGCCCTCAGCCGCGTAATCGCTGCCCTGAGCCCGCGCCACTCGCCCGAACGCACCCGCTCCAACCAGCGCCAGAGCCAGGCACAGCCCTGACTTTCCCAACACTCCGCTTATGCCCACCTTACTCATACTGTTGCCTTTCCCTCCCCCGAAATCCCCGCGCGGCCACTCAAGTACTTGAGGCTGAACATCATCTTCTTCGCGCGCGTGACGGTGACGTGAGCCTGAAGTTCATAGCCAACTTTATACTGTGGCGGCCACACGCGAAGAAGCTGTAAGTACTTGCAGCGATTTGAAGCACGTGTCCTCAGCGGCTACAATCTCTGCGGCTTCAAGATACTTGTGCTGGCTTTAGTTCGGCTTCTCCCACTTCTTTCCTTCTATGTCGCTTCTTGCTCTCTCGCCGCTCGACGGGCGCTACCAAGCCCAGGCCAGCCCACTGTCGCCTTTTTTTTCCGAGTCCGCGCTGATCCTCAACCGCGTGTACGTCGAGATCGAGTGGCTCCGGGCGCTATCCGAGTCGCCCGACATCCCACAGGTCCGCGGCTTCTCTAACGCAGAAAAGAGCCATCTGCTCGCGCTGGTCATACAGTTCGATGAAGAGGACGCCGAGGTCAAGACCATCGAAGCCACGACCAAGCACGATGTCAAGGCCGTCGAGTATTGGATCAAGGGCCATCTCGAAGGGACTTCAATGGCTGATGTCAGCGAGTGGGTGCACTTCGCCTGCACTTCCGAGGACATCAACAATCTGGCTTACGCGCTGATGCTTCAGGGTGGGCTGCACCAGGTCTGGCTGCCCCAAGCTCAGGCGTTAGCGGAAGACGTGGCTCGCCGGGCTCGCGAGTGGCGCGACTTGCCTTTGCTGGCGCGCACGCACGGCCAGCCAGCCTCGCCCACAACCGTGGGCAAGGAGCTCGCTGTCTTCGTGCACCGCTGGAACCGGCAGCTCAAGACCATCGAAGGTCTGGAGTTTTTGGGCAAGATCAACGGTGCTGTGGGCAACTGGAACGCGCACACGGCGGCCTTCCCCGATGTCGATTGGCCTGCGTTCTCGCGAGCCTTTGTCGAGTCGCTGGGCTTGACTTACAACCCCTTGACGACTCAGATCGAGTCGCACGACGCAATGGCCGAGGCCGCGCACGCTCTGGCGCGCTTCAACTCGATCTTGATCGACTTCAACCGCGATGTGTGGAGCTACATTTCGTTGGGAGCCTTCAAGCAGAAGACCGTGGCGGGCGAAGTGGGAAGCTCGACGATGCCGCACAAGGTCAACCCAATCAACTTCGAGAACAGTGAGTCGAACGCTGAGCTAAGCAACGCTCTGCTCTTGCACTTAGCTTCTAAGCTGCCGATTTCGAGGCTGCAGCGCGACTTGACCGACTCGTCCACGCAGCGCAACTGGGGCGTGGCGGTTGGGCATTCGTTTATCGCTTTGCAGTCGGCTCGGCGCGGGCTCAAGCAGCTCGAAGTGAACCCTCAAGTACTGGCAGCTGATTTGGAAGCCAACCCCGAAGTGCTGGGCGAAGCCGTGCAGACCGTGATGCGCAAGCACGGGCTGCCCAATCCTTACGAGCAGCTCAAGGAACTGACGCGGGGGCGGAGACTGGATCTCGAAGCGTTGCGCGCCTTCGTGCGAGAACTGGAAATTCCAGAGGAAGACAAGGCGCGCCTGCTCGCGATGACGCCCGCTTCGTATGTTGGGCTGGCCTCGCGGCTGGTGGATGAGGTTGTGGGGACGTGAGAGGATGAAGCCTTTGATAAGTACTTGAGGCTGCTTCATCATCTTGCGGAGTCCAATACACTACGCGCCTGGGAGTTGGAGAGAAACTATGGCAACCGCAGAGATTCACGTCACGCTCAAGCCCGCGCTACTCGACACGCAGGGGGCGACTGTTCGCAAGGCGCTGCATCAGCTTGGCTACGCTGCCGTGCAGGATGTGCGCATCGGCAAGTTCATCACTCTGGAAGTGGACGAGGCTCAGGCCGGGCCGCAGATGCAGGCCCTGCTCGAAGAGATGTGCCAGAAGCTGCTGGCCAACCCCGTTATCGAGGACTTCGAGATCGCCATTGACGAAGCCGCCAGCCAGAACATCACGCAGGCCCCGGTCGCTCTGATTCCCGTGGCTCCTTTAGTCGAGGGCGCTCTGACGACCACGCACGTCCTCACCAACCAAGGCACGCTGCCCAGCCCCTCTTCGAGCATCACAGGAGCGCCTGTAGGAGCCACAGGCGTTGCCACGCTGCCCCTCACGCCGCTGGCTCAGATGACCTCACCTCCTCTGTCCTCGGCTCCTGGAGCTTCCTCGGCTCCCGTGATGCCCGTGATGCCCGTAGACGCACTCGCCTCAACTGGAGCCGTGAATCCTCTGACGGAGAACTCGCCAACTGCGATCAGCACGGTTCCCTTGAGCGGGATGACGCCCTCGGAGCAACTGCAAGCGCAAACGGTCTCGACCTCGGATGTGGCCACGCCCGACCCTTTCGCGCTGGACGTCGATCGCTTCAACTCGATGGGGCCAGCCGACAAGCTGGCGCTGCAAGAGATAGCCTGGCGCAAATACGGCGCTTGGATCCGCGACGAGCTGGACTCGCGGCGCGCGGCCTGGATTCTGTGCGTGGGCCAGCGCGTGGCCGCTGCGGGCGACTCGCTGGACACCTTCCCCAGCGACGAGGCGCGCGCCGTGGCCGGGCGCGAGAGCGGTTTGGTGCCCTGGGTGTTTGTGCACCCACCTTCCCTTTGATTTTGGATTTTGAGTTCTGAATAGCCCAGCCAAGTACTTGGAGCAGGTCATTTAAAACTCAGAACTAAGAATTCCTAAAATGCACTTCGGAATCATTGTCTTTCCCGGCACCAACTGCGACCGCGACTGCCTGCACGTCGTGCGCGATGTGTTGGGTCACACGGGCCGATTGATCTGGCACGAAGAAGACGACCTGTCTTCTTTGGATGCTTTGATCCTGCCCGGAGGCTTCGCGCACGGCGACTATTTGCGCACCGGAGCCATCGCGCGCTTCTCTCCCGTGATGGGCTCGGTGGCTGAGTTCGTGGCTCTGGGCAAGCCTGTTCTGGGCATCTGCAACGGGTTCCAGGTGCTGTGCGAGGCACGATTGCTGCCCGGCGCGCTTCGGCGCAACAGGCATCAGCACTTCGTGTGCGACACCAGGGCCACGGTGCGCGTCGAGCACAACGAGAACCACTTCCTGCAGAAGTGTCGCAACGGCGATGTGCTGACTATGCCCATCCGCCACGGCGAAGGCTCGTATTACTGCGACGCCGCCACCCTGCGCGAGCTGGAATCGAACCGCCAGGTTTTATTGCGCTACTGCTCGCCTTCGGGCGAAGTGGCGGATGGCTTCAACCCCAACGGCAGCGTGGGCCAGATCGCGGGCGTGATGAACCGCGAAGGCAACGTCTTCGGCCTGATGCCGCACCCCGAAGCCGCTTCGGAAGCTCTGCTGGGCTCCAGCGACGGGCTGCTGATCTTCCGCTCGATGGTCGAGCCTCTGCTGCTGGGCCGCGCCCGCACTCGCGACTCGGGCCTGCTCAACGTGCGCGACCGTTAAAGCTGCAAGTACTTGTGGAGGCGCACGATGAAGATCGAGGCATTGACGCGCGAGGTGCGCCAGAAGGGCCGTGGAACGTGATTCTTCCAGACGAGCCAAGCAAGGATGATCCTCAGTTCATGCTTTGCGAGGGCTTCTGGATTCTGCTGCCAGTTGGTCGTGACCTCCACCACAACATTTCCTGCGTGACACCAACTTCCTTGATCCCGGGGATACGAGCATCTTCAACGGCTACTTCGTAGCCATCTGCGAAAAATTTCCCAACCAGGATTTCTTTGTCACCCGGCTCTTCCACGAGCGGTACTTCGTCGAGCCTCTTTCTGACTGAGTTCAACTATGCCTGAAGTCCAAGAAACCTTAGCCCGCCCCACAAGTACTTCCCGCCGCGAATCGTCCTCCGAGATGCTGCTCAAGGCGCGCGCTCTGGGCATGAAGGACGAGGAATACTCGCGCGTCGAAGAGATCCTGGGCCGCGTGCCCTCCGCGACCGAGCTGGCGATGTATTCGGTCGAATGGAGCGAGCACTGCGGCTACCCGCGCTCCAAGTCCTTGCTGCGTTTGCTGCCCAAGAAAGGCCATTACGCCTCGCTGAGCGGAGCCGACACGGGTGGCATCGAGATCGAGCCCGGCTTGTTCATCGTGTTCAAGATGGAGTCGCACAACCACCCTTCGCAGGTCGAGCCTCGTCAAGGTGCGGCGACGGGCATCGGCGGCATTGTGCGCGACATCTTCACCTGCGGCGCGCGTCCCATCGCTTGCCTGGACTCGCTGCGCTTCGGGCTGCTCGATGACCCTGAGCACGGACGGCAGGCGCGCTATCTTTTTGCGGGCGTAGTCGAAGGCATCTCGTGGTACGGCAACTCGATTGGCGTGCCCACGGTGGGCGGCGAAATCTCCTTCAACCCGGCCTTCCGGGGCAACTGCTTGGTCGGGGCCATGAGCGTGGGCGTGGTCAAGAGCGCGGACATTGCTTCAGGCGCAGCCAAGGGCGCGGGCAATTCCGTGATGTACTTCGGCAACGCCACGGGGCGCGACGGCATCGGCGGATGCTCGGTTCTGGCCTCGCACGAGATGAGCGACTCAGCGGCGCGCCCCACGGTTCAAGTCGGCGATCCCTTTGCCGAGAAGTGCCTGATCGAAGCGTGTTTGGAAGCCCTCCAGACCGGAGCCATCGTCTCGATGAAGGACATGGGCGCGGCTGGGCTGACCTGCACCACCTGCGAGCAGGCCGCCGAGGGCGGCGTGGGCATGGACATCAACCTGGACTTGGTTCCTCTGCGCGAAGCGGACATGGAAGCCTTCGAGATCATGATGAGCGAGTCGCAGGAGCGAATGCTCGCCGTGGTGACTCGCGGGCGCGAGGAAGAAGTCGCGAGCATCTTCCGGCGCTGGGGGCAGCACGCCGTGGCCATAGGCCACGTCCTGGACGAAGACATTTTGCGCGTGCGGCGCCGGGGCGAGGTCGTCGCGGAGATGAGCGCGCAGTCGCTCGCCGATGCTCCGACCTACAATCTTCCCGCGGAGGAACCCAAGTACTTGCAGGCCACGAGGAGCTTTGACTTCAAGACTCTGCCCGTGCCCAGCGACTGGAACGCGACGCTGGTGAGGATGCTGTCCTCGCACAACATCGCCTCCAAGGAGTGGGCGTTTCGGCAGTATGACCACTCGGTTCAGGCCAACACGGTCGTGGTTCCGGGCGATGGCGACGCGGCTGTGATCCGCGTTCGTGAGTCCCAAAGCGGCAAGGGCATCGCGCTCAAGGCCGATTGCAACTCGCGCTACTGCTACCTCGATCCCTTCCAGGGCGCGAGGCTGGCGGTCGTCGAGTGCGCGCGCAACCTGATCTGCGTGGGAGCCGAGCCGGCTGGCGTCACGGACTGCCTGTGCTTTGGCAACCCCGAGAAGCCCGAGCGCTTCTGGCAGTTCAAGCGCGCGGTCGAAGGCCTCGTGGACATTTGTACGGCTCTGCACTTGCCTGTCGTCTCGGGCAACGTGTCGCTTTATAACGAGACGGCTGAGAGCGCGGTGCAGCCTTCGCCCTTGATCGGCATGGTCGGCGTGCTGCCCGATGTGAACGCGCACACGCGCATGGCCTTCCGCCAGGCTCACGACCTGATTGTTCTGCTGGGCGATACGCACGATGAGCTCGGCGGGTCCGAATACGCTTTTACGATTCATGGAGTTGAGGCTGGGCTGCCGCCGCGCCTGGATTTGGAGCGCGAGCTGAACGTGCAGAAGCTGACCGTGATGGCGATCCGAGGGGGTCTGCTGCGCTCAGCTCACGACTGCTCGGACGGAGGGCTGGCCGTGGCCCTGGCCGAGAGCGCGATCGTGGGGAACCTGGGCGCGCGCATCGAGCTTCCTGATTCGGTCGAGGCGAGTGCGAATGTGCGGCTGGACTCGGTTCTGTTTGGCGAGTCGCAGAGCCGGATCGCGGTGACGCTTGCGCCCGAGAACCTGCCCAGGCTGCGCGAGATGGCGCGCCTGGCGCGCGTTCCGATCTCGTTCCTGGGCACAGTGGGAGGCGAGAGGTTTGTGATCTCGGACACGCGTGGCGGCGGCGTGCGTCCCCTGGTGGACCTTCCGGTGGCTCAGATCGCGGACGCCTGGAAGAACTCGATCGCGCGCCTGATGGAAGTCGGCTAAAATAGGCCGCGGAAGCGCAAGAGAAGATGAACCGGGCACCCAGCGCGCCGTCCGGCCTTGAGTTGAAGTAGACGAGGACGTGATGATGATGCGACGAATTGCAATTCTACCCTTTCTGGCCCTGAGCTTTCTGGCCGCCTTCTCGCCCGCTCGGGCGAGCGAGGCCGCTCAGCCAGCGCCCTTTACATCCGCAGTTAGGTCAGGCTCGGAGCGCTTGAGCGATAGTGACAAGAAGCCGCGCAAGCCGCCGAAAAAGCCAGGCCCGAGGGATGGAACCGACGGCGACTGAAAGCCCCCGATAAAACGCCCGCAAGTACTCGAAGTACTTGTGGGCGTTTTCGTATCTCCTTCGTATCTTCAATCCGCAGCCCTGAGAGCCACTACAGAATCCGAGTTCTGAAGCCGCTCAGAGCCCTTCAGACCACCGATGGCTCTGCGCTCGGCTCATGGCTGGCCTCATGCCCCAGCCACAGAACCAGCACAGCGGCCACGACATAAATCGCGGCTCCGTAAATCAGGGTCTGGCTGAAACCGAAGGCGCGCGCGCTCAGGGCGGCGCTCAGCGAGCCCACGACCGAGGCCACGCCGTTCAAGCCCCACACCAAGGGCACGCTGTCCGGGTGGCGGCGCGCGAACAGGCGCAGGCCCGAGGGGAAGGGCGTGCCCAGCACAAAGCCCAGCGGCAACAGCATCACGGCAGCCAGGGCCACGCGCGCGTTCAAGCTCCACAACGGCAGCGAGGACGCCAGAGAGCGCACCACAACTGGCACTATCAGAGCGCCTCCCGCCACCGCCAGAGCGCAAGCAAGCGCGTACCAGGCCAAGCACTTCTCCCCGAATTTCTGCGAGACCCAGGCTCCCGCGCCTCCGCCCAGCAGAATCGAGAACAGAATCACCGACAAGGCCAGCGTGGGGTAGCCAAGAGGCAAGATCAAGAGCTGCGAAAGCGGGATCTCGATCAGCATAAAGCCCACGCCGAGCAGCAGAAAGTAACCGATCCACAAAACATCCCGCACGCCAAAGCGCATTCGCCTGCTCTGCGCCTCAAGCAGCGGCGCCTGGGCCTCTTCCTCTTCGGCTTTAGGTTCAGCGCCCTCAGGCATCGTGGACGCCTCAAGTACTTGAGGCCTGTCCTGATCCTGAGTGCGCGGTTCGATGAGTGGAGGCGAGCGGCGAGCAGTGAGCAGGCCCAGAGCAGCCAGAGCGACGCCCAGAACAGCCGCGAAGAAGGTGAGGGGCCTCATGCCGGGCAGAGGTTCCAGCGACAGGTCCAGCACGAAGGGGCGGTCGTCCGAGCAGGGCGAGATGTCTATCTTCTGCCCCGACAGCTTTCCCTCGCGCGCGCCACGGATAAAGCCGGCCAGGTTCAGCGTGCCGTCCGCCAGCTGAGGGTAAGGGCCGTAGGAGCGCAGCGCAGCCTGGTCTGGAATCCACACGGCGTCCAGAGCGCGCAGGTTGGCCGACTCGAACAAGCTCTTACTCTGCTCGCGCGTGAACGCAGTCTTCTGCACCACCAGAGAAAGCACATAAGGGCCGGGCTGAGGGTCGGCGGCAATGGCGATGTGGCGCATCGCCTCGCGGTTGCTAATGCCCTGCTCCTCAAGTACTTGCAGCCACGTGGCCACAAAACGCGCCACCAGATACGGGTTGTCCAGCACAATGGCGGCCTGGCCCTGGGGCTTGAGCAGCTTCCAGTAATCGGTAAAGGCCTCGCGCGTCTGGATGAACGATTCCAGCAGCGCCAGGCCCTGGCCCGCCGTGGCCGTCTTGGTCAGGGCCGAGTAGATGAGGTCGTATTTCACGCCGCGAGCCAGAGCCTGACGCGCCATAGCCCGCCCATCAGCGACTTGCACCCGCACGTTGGCCTTCTGATACACGCCTCCGTTCATACCCGCGCGCGCTTCCATAATGTCCAAAATCGAGGGGTTGATCTCGGCTCCATCGAAGCGGCCCGCGTGGTGCTTGAGGGCGAGCAAAGCATCCAGCCCACCTCCTGGCCCAATCGAAAAGACGCGCGTGTCCGCTCGGTTCAGCCGGGCCGCGTTGAAGCACCAGTCGGGCAGGCGGAAGTCCTCGGTCACCCCGGCCAGCGAGTTCAGGTGGCCGTCCCAGAACATCATATTGGTCGGCACGTTGCCGTTGGTGTACAGGAAGAAGCCGCCCGCACCCAGCGCCTCGGGATCGTCCACCACGTCGGTGCGCGCGAAGGCATTGTGCCTCGTCTCGATGATGCTCGACTTGTGGCCCGGCGTGCCCATCTCGGTGAACAGAGGCTGCGTGATGCCGCGATCAGCCAGGCTCGCGCGGAACTCATCGGGCTTGGGCGGCAGGGCGGGCACATCGAGCAGCTTCATCACGGGCTTGGAATTGGGCGTGCCCAGCAGCAAAAGCAGAATCAGCCCAGCGCCCGGAATGACCCATCTCTCACGCGGGCTGGAGCTTCTCTGCAGCACGCCGCCTCCGGCTCCCAGAACTGCAGCCGCCACCACAGCCGCAGGAGCCGGCAAGAAGTTCAAGATCGGCACGGCCAGCAGAGCCGCCAGGGCCGCTCCGCCCAAGTCCCAGGCGTAGATGCGCCCGCTGAACGCAGGAAAGCGCGCGAAGGCCTCGGCCAGCCACGCCCCTCCGAGCGTGAACGGAACCAGCACAACCAGAGCCGAAAGCCAATACACCTCGGGATAAAATGCCAGCACGCCGCGCAGCAAAATCAAGAGCGCCGCCACGGTCGCCAGCCCGTAAGCGACGCCCAGCGAGGCCAGCGAGATGCGCACCCGCGAGCGCAGGAAGTGCGTCGCGAAGCCGCCCACGCCCAGCCCGCACAGCGCGATCGAGATGGCCAGGAAGGTCAGGTGGTAGCGCAAGACGGTGCCGAAGACACGCGTCAGGGCGATCTCAAAGAGAAGAATCGAAGCCGCGACGAGGGCAACCGAGGCCAGCAAGTCACGCGGCGGAGAAGAAGGCAAGGAAGTGGACACGGGGAAGATTCTAATTCACCACGGATAAGCGCAGATGGACACGGATGAAAAGGAAGTGAGCACCAGTCCTCAAGTACTTGCAGACCCTCATGTTCTGTTCTTCATCATCATCATCCGTGTGCATCGGTGTTCATCTGTGGTGAATTCAAGAGCGATGCTGATTTTTGAAAACCGCAAGTGGATTCAGGCGCCGTTCGCTTCCGAAGACGAGCTCGAAGGCGTGGTGCGCGACAACGCGGAGGCGATCTTCGGCCCGTCCTCGATCTACTTCCCCAAGATGCTCTTCAAAACCCCAGGAGGCGCGGCTTCCGTGCCCGATGGCTTTGTCATCGACCTTTCGACGCGCTCCTGGTTCGTGGTCGAGGTCGAGCTCGCCAGGCACGGCGTATGGACGCACATCGCGCCCCAGGTGGCGCGCCAGATCATCGCCTCGACCCAGCCCATCTCCAAGCAGCTGCTCATCGAGTGGGTCGTGGAGCGGGCACGCGAGGACAACGGCGTGCTCGAAAAGTTCTCCGAGCTTGGCATCGCTCAGCTCGACGTAAGGCGCGTGCTGGCTGAGATCCTGGACACGCGGCCCATCGTGGGCATCCCGATCGACATGGTCTCGCGCGACCTCAACGAGTGGGCGCAGAGCTTGAAGAACGAGGTCAAGCTGTGGGTCATCAAGAAGTATGTCGAGTTCAGCAGCCCCAACAATGTGCTGTATGAAGTGCCGGACGAGAACCGACCCGAAATCGATACTCAGGAAAACGAGCGCGCCCGCAAGAGGCTGGAAATCTCGCTCCCGGACTTGCTGCGCGTGGGCTTGCTGAACGCGGGCGACCGTTTGTATCTGACCTACGCGCCCAAGTCCTCGGGCCGCAAGCGCGCGGTCGAGGCCAAGACTTACGTCGGGGTGGTGCAGCAAAATGGAGGCATCGAAGTCCTTGGCACCGCGTTCTCCAGCCCCAGCTACGCGGCCTTGTACGCCATTCAAGACGCGGGCTCCTCGCGCACCACGATCAACGGCTGGGTCTCATGGAAGACGATCACAGGAGAATCGCTGAGCGCCCTGCGCGAGTCCTACTTAGACCAGCAGAGCCCAACCGAGGCGAGCCTGGCCGCCGTGGATGAAGTTGAGCACGAGGAAGCCGCGTAGCTCAAGCAGAAGCCATCAGCTCGCGTGCGCCACGCTCAACAAGCTGAAGCGCCACGGCTCGGCCCAGCTCGCGCGCGTCCGTGCCCTTCAGCTCGGCTTCGATTTGGCGAGCGCCATCGGGCGCGAGCATCACGGCCCGCAGCCACAGTGCGGCGCCCTGAAATTTGGCCAGCGCTCCCAGAGGCGTGGTGCAGCCCGCGCCGAGCTCTTCCATACAAGCGCGCTCGGCCTGAATGCAGGCGCGCGAGGCGGCATCTTCGAGCGCCGCAAGTACTTGCAGAGTCTCGGCATCGTCTTCGCGCGACTGTAAAGCCAGCGCGCCCTGCCCAGGCGCGGGCAGGCAAATGTGCGTGGGAAGATCGAAGCTCGCGTGCTCGGCCAGGCTCACGCCCAAGCGGTTGAGCCCGGCGCGGGCCAGAATGATGGCGTCGAAGCTCTCGTCCAGCTTGCGCAGGCGGGTGTCGATGTTGCCGCGCACCGACTCGATCTTCAAATCGGGCCGCGCGCGCCTGAGCTGAGCCGCGCGACGCAAGCTCGAAGTGCCGATTCTGGCTCCGCGAGCCAGCAGTTCCAACGCAGAGCCTTGAGCCTCAAGGCTCTGCGAGTGGCTCAGGATGCAGCAGTCCAACGGAGACTCGCGCAGGGGAACGCAGCTTAAGGCCAGGCCCACAGGCATCAGGGGCGGCAGATCCTTGAGCGAGTGGACGGCGAAGTCAATCGAGCCATCGAGCAAAGCGGCTTCGATTTCCAGCGTAAAGACGCCCTTGCCGCCAATCTGAGGCAGGGGCTGACCCTGCAGCGCGTCGCCCGTGGTGCGAATGATCTTCTCGCGCACCGTGAGCCCCACGTGAGCCGCTTCCAGAGCGCGCGCCACCTGCCGCGCCTGCGCCAGAGCCAGAGCGCTGCCCCGAGTCCCCATAATCAGCTCAGATTTCATAGAGGAGCTTCCAAACTTCTTCGCGGCATCTGTAAGTACTTGCGCGCTGCTTGGAGCCCGGTCACCGTCCTGGAACCAAATGGGGCGCGCCCAGAAATGACAGCACAAGCAGCAAAAAGCCGTACACCACCACCAGATTCGTGCGCCGTCCGCGCCACCCCAGGGCTGCGCGCGCCCCAACATACACGGCGAAAATCAGCCAGGTCGCTATCGAGAACAGCACCTTGGGGTCGCGCCAGAAGGTGTAGCCTCCGGGATGCCGCGCCGTCCACGCCACGCCGATGGCCAGGCCCAGCGAAAGCAGCATCAGCCCGAGTTGAGTCGCGCGCTCGATGACTTCATCGGCCACCTGGAGCGAAGGCAGCCTCTGCCACAAGCCCTTGAGCTGCTTGCGCTTGAGCAACCCATCTTGAACCAAGTAGATCACGCTCGACGCAAAGGCAAAGGCCAGCGCCACGTAGCCGCCCAGAATCAGGAGCACGTGCAGCACGAGCCACTGCGCTTCCAGGCTCCGAGGCGGAATGTAAGGGTGCAAGTCCGGCGCGGCTAAGGAAAACAGCGCGGCTCCAAAGGCAACGGGCGAAATAAAGGCGCCCAGCGTGGACTGCCCGACGCGCTGCCTCCAGCCCAAATAAGCCACGACGAGAGCGCAGCCGAACACGCCGGCAACACCGGCTCTCTCGCCCCAGACGGCACTTCCCTGCCCCAGCAGCGACAGAGCGTGCAGGTTGGCCCCCACGAACAGCAGGCACAGCGAGCCCAGCTCAGCCACCTCGTGCCAGGCTCGCCCGCGCTCACGCGGCTCATCCGAACGCGCAAAGAGGTGCGCCCACAACAACAGCATCGCCGCTCCGTAGCAGCTCACAGCACCCAGCAAGAGCCAGCCCTCGGCCTGAGCCAGCAGATTCACCGAAGATGAAGGTTTCAATCCTGCACCTCGCGCGCGCCCGCATCGCTCCAAGTACTTGCCGCCGCTTCAGGGGCCGCATCTTGAGCGAGCGGCTTTGCCGTTGCGGAGGGCGCGGCGATGTTGAAGGCGCGCGCCAGGGCCTGAGCATCGCCTGGATGCTGCTCGGCGGATTCGCGCAGGTGGCGCAGGGGAGCGTGCATCAGCTTGCCGGAAAGCGCGCGCCCCAGAGCCGCGACGATCGCCCGGTCGCGCTCGTTGAGGTGCTCCAGCTGAGCCAGAGCCAACTCGACTTCCTGATCGCGCACCTGCTGAGCGTGGCGCGCCAGAGCCGAGGCTACAGGAGACGAAGCCCGCGCTCGCAGCCACTTCTGCCACGAGCCGACCTCCTCCTCGATAATCGCTTCCACGCGGCTCAGTTCAGCGGCCCGCTGCGCCCTGTTGCTCTCGACCACAGCCGCCAGATCGTCGATGTCGTAGAGGAACACGTTCTCGATCTGGTGTGCTCTGGGATCAATATCGCGCGGCACGGCGATGTCGATCAGAAACAGAGGCCGCCCGTGGCGCGCCCGCATCGCCGTCAAGACGTGCTCGTGCTGCAGCACGAGGTGAGGTGCGCGCGTCGAGGAAATCACGATGTCGGCTTCGACCAGGCGGCGCGGGAACTCGTCCCAGGTTACGGCCTGCGCCTGGGCTCCAGGGATTCCGGCCAGGAACTCGCGCGAAGTCGTGTCGCGCGCATCGCGGTGAGCGAACAAGTTGGCCAGCTCAGCCGCGCGCTCGTAGGTGCGGTTGGCGACCAAGATGCGCCGCGCGCCCGAGGAAACCAGGTGCTGAGCCGTCAGCGAAGACATCTTGCCCGCGCCCAGAATTAGGACCGTGTGGCCCGCCAGAGGCCCGAAAATCTGTCGCGCTAACTCCACAGCCGCCGAGCCCACGTTGAGGGCGCCGCGCCCGATCGCAGTCTCAGAGCGAGCCCTCTTGCCTCCCGCGATAGCGCGCCGGAACAGCTCATCCAGAATCGGCCCGCACGCCCCGGCCTCGCGCGACGAGGACAAGGCCGACTTGACCTGGCCCTGAATCTCGCTCTCGCCCAGCACCAGCGAGTCCAGCCCGCACGCAACGCGCAGCAGATGGCGCACGGCCTCAGCGCCTTCGAAGCCGTAGAGATGAGGCTCCAAGTCGAAGCCGGGAGCAAGCTGCTCGGCTAAAAAACGCTCCAGCTGAGCTGCGGCCTGAGCCGAGCCCAGCACGTAGAACTCAGCGCGGTTGCAAGTCGAGAGGATGGCCGCTTCCGCAATGGCCGAGTCAGCAAGAGGAGCACGCAAGGCCTGAAGCGCCTGCGCCAGCCGCGAGGGCGAAAGCGCCAGCTTCTCGCGCACCTCGACGGGCGCGCTTTTGTGGTTGAGGCCGAGCACAAACAGTTGCATTCTTGGGGTCGGGCATTTGGCAGCGCCTAAGTTTGCACGCTCCCGGCCCACAGCGGTTGCCCCGCCCCGGTTATGGCTGCCCTCGGCAGCAAGTACTTAAGCGGGAGTGGGCCTTCGTTTACCGCTCTACTCACCGCCCACGATCTTTTCAAACCGCGCGCGCGCCTCGTCTTCGTGCCCCTCGCGCAGCAGATGCAGCACATCGCTCGCAAGTACTTCGCGCCACACCTCGGCCCGCGCGCTCTGCTCGCCGATGCGCGACTTCAGTTCGCTGCGCTCCTGGCTCATCCAGCTCAGCAGAACCTCATACTCACTTCCAACAGCCGCCTCGATGCGCTCGCGCAGATGGCGCGACAGAGCTGGAGCAGCGCCTCCGGTTGAGATGGCGACGCACACTTCGCCGCGACGCACCGAGCTCATGCTGTGCAAGTCGCCGCCATCACCCGCGCCCGCAACCGCGCACCAGGCTCCCATCTGGCGAGCTTCAAGCGCCACGGCCTGGTTGACTTCAACCGAAGGTGTGCAGGTCCAGACCAGATCGAAGTTCTTGCAGTCGCCGCTTTGCCACGCGCGCTCCAAGTACTTGCAGCGGCCCAGCAGCGAGCGAGCCGCCGGACACGTCTGGGGCGAGATCAGAGTTGGCTCGGCCTGGCATTCGAGCAGCGAGGCCAGCTTGCGCGCTCCTATTGGCCCACCGCCCACGACCAAGCAGGCACGCCAGCGCACGTCCAGCGACACGGGAAGCAGCTTCATCTTGATCCAGCTTAGAGCCCAACTTCTTCGCGCGCGGGCTCGAAGGGGCGCGGGTCACCCTCGCGAGCTTCGAGCTCGCGGGTGGCGCGCTGCAGCGAGCGCGTGAGCAAGTCCAGGCGCAGCATATAGGCCCAGACGCCGCCCCAGGTCAGCAGCGAGACGGCCAGAGCAAATGCAGTTTCCTTTCCCATAAAGCCTCTTCAAAGCCTCTTCAGTCGCTTAATTGCACCCTTAATTCCAGCTGGGCTCGGCGCGTTCGCGGGCACGCTCCAGGGCCTGCTGCGCGTCGAGCAGGCGCGCGCGTATAGTTGCGGCCCAGGTGAGCAGCAGGGCCATGCCGATGATGTTGAAGTCCAGGGCGCGTATGAACAGAGGGCCGCTGCGGCTCAGCGTGCCCGTGGGGTGCAGCGAGGGCATCAAACGCCGGAACACAAAAGTCCAGAACACCGCCGCGATCAGCCCCAGAATCGCGAACACGGCCCAGGCGTTGCGCCGCCTCACCTCGTCCTCAGTCGCGCCGCGCAAGGAGAACAGGGCGGCGTAGGTCAGGAGCGTAGCCACGATGCCGATCTGCTGTGGGTCCCAGCTCCAGAAGGCGTTCCAGTTGATCTTAGCCCACACGCTGCCCGTGGCCAGAGCGATGAGCCCAAAGGCAAAGCCGACCTCGGCAAAAGCTACCGACAAAGTGTCGTGCCCGGCCTTGCCTCGGAAGAGCCAGGCCGCTCCAAAAGCCGCCGCCACCACAAACGCGATCTCCATCGCAATGGCCATGGGCACATGAAAAAACGCCGCTGGCGTGGCCTTGAGCTCCAGCGCGGGCGGCATCATCCACGCCACGATGATGTTGCCGCACACCCACAGCAAGGTGAGCACGGGCAGCGCTTTGCTCAGCACAGAGTCCACAGATGAAGTCCGATTCATAACTACTCCATTCTATTCCCACAGAAGGCCACGGAGCACCACGCAGAGAGCCGAAGATTTAGAAGCGCAATACAAGTACTTGAGGGGCCGCGGAGTTTGAAGTCGCGCTTCTACGGAGCCTCTGCGTAAGGCGTACTGCAATGCGCCCTTAGCAAGAACCCATCGCACCCAGGAGCCTCACCAAAAACTCCGCGGCCCTTCAAGTACTTGTATCTTCTCCCCCACTTCCTCCGTGGTGAATGCCTCAGCTCCACACGAAGTCGAAGAGCATCCAAGCCGCGGCCAGCATCGCCACATCGTAAGCCGCCAGAGCCTGCAGCGCGGGCTGCCAGTCGCCTCCTCCGCCCAGTGCAATCGCCGTGGCGTTGCTCGCGATGACCAAGAGCGGCAGCAGAATCGGAATCGCGATGGCGCAGAACAAAGTGCCGCGCCCCGTCGCGCCCATCGTCATCGCGCCCAGCAGCGAAGAGGCTGAGGCCAGCCCAATATCGGCCAGGAGCAGCGTCGCGAGCAGCAGCATTGGCATCTCGATGCGCGCATCCAGCAGGATGGCGAACACGGGCACGGCTCCCAGCTGAGTCAAGATCAGCAGCGAAGCGTTCCACAGCGTCTTGCCCCACAGCACGCTCTCGGGCCGCGCGTGCAGGCGCAGCAGCGTGACCGTTCCGCTCTCGTCCTCCTTGACCCACACGCGCGACAGGCCAATCAAGGCCGCGAACAGCAAATTGGCCCACAACAGCCCCGCAAGTACTTGAGGCGACAGCTTCTGCCCCGCCACGCCCAGCGAGAGCGCGATGGGAGTCGCCAGAGCAAACAGCGCAATCGCGTTCAGGGCCGCCCGCGAGCGCCACTCGCCGCGCCAATCCTTCACGAAAACCGCCCACGCCGGGCTCCACGCCGCCCGCCACGAAGGGCCTATCGCTGTTCTGTGCTTGGCTGTAGACAGGGCTTTGGGCTTGGCGGCTAAGGGCATCATTGGCTAAGTGTCAGACATTGCTGAGCCCGGCTCAAACATCAAGGCCAACCATCACAACTCGATGCGCGACTGGCACAAAGCAACCTCGCGCGGCTCGTTGCTCGCCACCAGAACCACGCCGCGCGCCTTCTGCTCTTCCAACAACTCGCGCAGCAGCTCGCGCCCGGCTTCATCCAAATTCGCGCCCGGCTCATCCAACAGCAGCAATTTGGGCTCGCCCAGAGTCGCCACAGCCAAGCCCAAGCGAGCCCTCAGCCCACTCGAAAGCGCCAGCGCGGGCTCGTTCCAGCGCGCTCCCAACTGCCAGCGCTCCAGATGCGTGCGTAACGCCTTCTCCTCGCAACCCAGGCCGCGCACCTGAGCCCAGAACAGGAGGTTTTCGCCGCAAGAAAGCTCGCGATACAAAGGCGCATCCGGCGCGAACAACCCGCACCCAGAGCGCAATTCATCGCCTTCCAACTCTTCCGAACCGCCTTCATCGCCGGCCTCGCCTCGCCACACGATGCGCCCGCTGTCGGCACGCAGCACTCCGGCCAGGACGCGCAGCAAGGTCGATTTGCCCGCTCCGTTGCACCCCACAATGGCGCAGGACGAGCCTCTCGCCACCTCAAAGCTCACCTCGCGCAGCACGAGCCTGACGCCCAGCTTCTTGCGCAATCGTCGGGCAATGAGCATCGCTTCGCTTGAGGTAGTGAAGAAGTAAAGTAGCGGGGTCGTGAAAGTACTTGCATCATCGCACGACCCCACTACCTCGCTACCTCACTTTTCCCGGCTCACCACGTAATCCGCGATGTCGCACAGCATCTGGCGTGCTGGGCAGTCGTCGAAGAAGCGCAGCTGAGACTTAGCAAGCGCCACGTAGTCCAGGGCGGTGCGCCTTGAGGATTCAATGGCTCCCGTGCCCCGAATCAGTTCCAGAGCGCGCGCGACTTCCTCGTCCTCGATGGGCTCTTTGCCCAGCAGCTCGCGCAGTTCGTCCTGCTGAACTGGGCTCAGCTCGGCCATGGCGCGCAGCATGGGCAGCGTGACCACGCCCTCGCGAATGTCGTTGCCCACGGGCTTGCCGATGCGCGCGCGGCTCGAAGCCACGTCGAATACGTCGTCCACGATCTGGAACGCGATGCCTATGTTGTAGCCAAAGGCCGCCAGACAACGCGCCTGCTCCTCGTCGCCATCCGCGGCAACGGCTCCTATGCGGCACGAGCACTCGGTCAGGGCAGCGGTCTTGAGGGCTACGATCTCTTCATACTCGGCCTCCGGGATGCTGAGGTCGCGCCGCCTTTGCACTTCGAGCAGCTCGCCCGCGCACATCTGGGCCGTGGCCTTGGCCAGGGGGTTCATCAGCTCGTAGAAGCCTTGCTGCGAGGCGATCAGGAACACCTGCGCGAACAAGTAATCGCCCACCAGAACGCTGAGCCCGTTGCCCCACAGCAGGTTCGCCGCGGGCTTGCCTCGCCTCACCTCAGCTCCATCCACCACATCATCGTGCAAGAGCGTGGTGGTGTGCGTCAGCTCGACAGCCACGGCTCCAGAGAGAACTTTCTGGTTCAGCTCGCCCTCGCGCATCGACTTGTTGCACAGCATAGCCGAGAGAATGGTCAGGGCGGGGCGCAGGCGCTTGCCTCCGGCTCCCAGGGTGTGCGAGGCCACATCGGCCACGGTCTTGACAGAAGCCGAGACCAGGCGCTCGATCTCGCACTCGACTTCCTTGAGCTGGGGCTTGAGGCCTTCCAGCGAACGCAGAATCTCGGCCTCGTTCACGATGCGCACCCCGCCATCCAGCGACGAAACATCCAGAGCAGCGTCCTCGCGATGAGCTCCGTTCGGGGCTCCATTGGAAGATCCGTTCACGGCACTGTTGAAGTGGCCGTTCGGGGTATTGGAGTGGGCGAGGGTGCCGAAGTCGTCGCGCTCCGAAAGGTTGTCGGCCAGGTGCCCGGCCAGGCGAGCGGTGAGCGCTGCGGGCTCTGAGGCGGCTGGCGTGGCTTCAAGTGTTTGTTCCATAACGCGTCGTGCTCGTCGGCTCAGGCTGTTGGGCTTGCGCCCGCTGCGCTTGCGCCCGCTGCGCTTGCGCCTGCTGCTTCTTCCTGCGCTTGCCTCTAAGTACTTGGGCGAGCCTCAGCGGGCGCGCAGGTAGTACGACAGCACTTCCATTTGCGAAGTCAAATCCACGTGGCGCACCACGATTCCTGGCCGCACCAAAATCGAAACCGGCGCGAAGTTGAGGATCGCCTGCACGCCCGCCGCCACCAGCTTGTCCACCACTTCCTGAGCCGCCTCGCGCGTCACGGCCACCACGCCAACTGTTGCTCCCAACTGAGCATTCATGCGCGCCAGCTCGTCGATGTGGTGCACGGGCACACCGTTGATCTCCTCGCCGATCTTGCTCCCCGCCACATCGAAAGCCGCCACAATATGGAAGCCGCGCAGCGGAAACCCCGTGTAGTGCAGCAGAGCCGAGCCCAGGTTGCCCGCGCCCACCAGAAGAACCTCGTGGCGCTGATCCAGCCCCATAATGCGCGACAGATGCGCTTCGAGCTCAACCACATCGTAGCCCAACCCAGGCGTGCCGAACTCACCGAAGTAAGACAGATCCTTGCGGAACTGAGCCGCGTTGATGCCCGTGCCCTGCGAAATCTGCGTTGACGAAGCCGTCTCGACCTCAGCCAGCCTCAGCCCGCGCACGCACTGCAAATACGCGCTGAGCCGCTCAATGGTCGGCTGAGGCACCTTCTGCAAGCTCTCGCGCGCATCCTGCACGTCCTCGGGCACCAGAGGAGGCACCAAAGGCGACAACACCGTGGGCTCAAGCGGCCTACTCTCAAGCGCGTGCACTCCGCTTGATGATCCGTTGCTGGAAGAGGAAGTTTGAGAAGCGGAAAGCGCGGCTGGCATAGAGCCTCCTGAACGCGCATTCGGCGCGTCGAACCGTAACCTTTGTGCGGGAAGGCGTGAAATCTTTCACAAGTGTAGCAGCGGGCTCAGCCAGATTGATGATGAATAGTTATGGCATCTGCGCCGAGCGGCCCTCAAGTACTTGTATTTGCGATCTCATGAAAGGAGTTGGATCGGGGGCGCAACTCAGGTCCCGGGTTCTTCTCAAAAGTGGCCTGAGATAAATCTCAAGGAGCAACATGAAAACGAACGTCACAAGGATGGGCTTCAAGGGGCTGAGCGTGCTCACGCTGAGTCTGGGCGCGGCGTTGCCGATGATCGCGCGGGCGCAGGCTCAGCCCGACCCCAACAACGCGGTCAAGGGTCAGAACCCTCCCAACAGACTGCGCAGAAACAAGAACAACAGGGGCCAGAACGGAGCCAGGGCTCAGGCCAGGCTGATGGAGCGCGAGTTGGCCGCTGCCGAAGTCGTGGCGGGCAAGCCCCTGACCGATGACCAGAAGCAGAAGGTGCGCGACAACGTGACGGCTCGCGAGGACGCCGTGCGCGCGGCCCGCGAGAAATATGTCACGGATCTGGCTGCCACGCTGGGGATGGAGCCCGATGAAGTGCGCCTCAAGCTGCGCGAAGCCCAGGCCAAGGGACGTCGCCAACTCAACGGCGGCGCGATGGGAATACCAGCGGCAGGAACTGCGACAGCTCCAGCAGGCTGAGTAGTCCGTTACCCAAGTCTGCTTGCATTTCAGAAATGGTCTTCGTAGCTCCGAAGTCTCTACCTGACGGGTTCCGCAACCGCAAGCAGGCTCA
>JAABUM010000302.1_pt1 | contig 94966 bp, 77 predicted proteins | sample 5559161 | NCBI WGS metagenome assembly JAABUM01 (sample SAMN10711868, study PRJNA513369) | rock metagenome | isolation source: Antarctica rocks | place: Antarctica: Victoria Land, Siegfried Peak nord
CGGCGATGGGGGCCGGAGCCGGGCCGGGGGACATCGGGCCTCCTGGGGTGGGCCGCCGCAGCGGCAACGTCACGCAACCATCCTAGCCTACCATATCCCGGTGCAAACTTCCGCGACCCTGTACTAGGTATACAGACACCAGGGATGAGCGCAGAATCATCGGAGCTTGATCAGCAATCATTAGAGCTAGCGCGGGAACCATCGGAGCCAGGGCAGCAGTCATCGGAGATTAATTCGCAAGACATTGCAGTTGACACGCTCTTGCAATCGGTCGCCCCAGAAATAGCACTATTAGGAGCACGTCCGCAAACGCATAGGGTCCGCACGATCATTCGAAGGCTTTGCACATTGCGCCCACTGAGAGCCATAGAAATTGCCTCGCTGCTCGGTCGTACGCAAGGATATGTGCAGCAGCAATATCTTCGCCCAATGTTACGGGATGGAGTGCTTGAGTACACGATACCCGATCGGCCAGTACATCCGAAACAGGCATATCGCGCAACAGGGCGCATAAACGAGGAGCAGTAAATGAAAGTCTTGATTTCTGCGGATATGGAAGGGACGTGCGGCGTCACGTCGTGGATTCAGGTGATGCCGCCCGAATACGGGCAGCAACCGGCCTCGCCGACGGAGTACGAGCGGGCGCGGCTGCGGCTGACGCGCGAGGTTAATGCGGCGGTCGAGGGGGCGCTGGCGGGCGGGGCCGAGGAGGTCATCGTCAACGAGGCACACAACGGGATGCGGAACCTGATCCCGGAGGAGCTGCACCCCTCGGTCCGCTTCATCACCGGCAACGACAAGCAGTTCGGGATGATGCAAGGAATCCAGGAGGCCGGGATCGGCGCGGTCTTCTACACCGGCTACCACGCCCGCGCCGGGACGCTCGCCGCGCCGCTCGCGCACACCTGGACAGGGTACGTGCAGGATGTGCGCTTCAACGGCATCTCGACCGGCGAGTACGGGATCAACGCGGCGGTCGCGGGGCACTTCGGGGTGCCGGTCACGTTGGTGACGGGCGACGACAAGGCGGTCATGCAGGTGCGCGAGTTCTTGGGGGCGAACGTGGTCGGCGTGGTCGTCAAGGAGGGTTACGCGACGACGAGCGCGATCCACCTCCACCCGTTGCGCGCCCAGGAGTTGATCCGCCAGGGGGCCGAGGAGGCGATCCGCCGCGCCGCCGACGCCAGACCGTGGACGCTGCCGCGCGGTTGCCGGATCGAGGTGGACTTCGACCACCAGACGCGCGCCGGGCAATGCCTCTACATCCCCGGCGTCGAGCGCGCGGGGGAGCGCACGATCGGCTACTGGCCGAAGGATGCGCTCGATTTCATCAGCACCTTCCGCGCGATCGTGCGCGCCAGCGGGGTGCCGCTGACGCCGTAGCCAGGGTGATACGCTCTTTATTGGGTCATCCCACTTTCCTCCGACTGCTCAGCCGATTCGGGTTGGAAGGTACGGCACATGTCTACTCACCCAAGCAACTGTGTCACATCTTCCATAAGCTTCTGCGTATCAATTGAAAGGATTAGCCGCGGAGGTAAGGCACCAGGAACAGAGATATTGTTTCCTCGTAGTAGTCACAGATGTGCGCTAGATGTCGATGATATAGCAGTTGTCCCCGAACTATTGTCAGAAAGAGGCTATTCTTGATATTAGACCAGATGGTTTGTCGTGAAATGACAACAGCTTCTCCCCGCGAACTTAATGGAATGGGGGCTCCTCGTATGGTGTCAGTCAGCCCGCCGTCGTCACGCCGACGATGTGCGGCGCGGTGACGCCGGGATGGGTGCGGAAGTGCGCCAATTGGACCTGGACAAAGCCCGCGTCCGCGATGGTGCGCCAGGTCTCGCGATCGGTGTGGCACCCATCGAGGAAGCAGGCATAGCAGGGGCGGGCGAGCCATTGGGCGCGGCGCAGCCAACTGCCGCGTGGCGCGGCCACGTGCTCGATGAAGAGGAAACGTCCGCCCGGCCTGAGGATGCGCCGGATCTCGGCGAGGGTCGCGGCGGGGTCGGCGACCGAGCAGAGGACGAGGGTACAGACGACCGCGTCGACACTGGCATCGGGAAACGGGATTCGCTCCGCTGTCCCTTCGAGGAGGGTCAGCGGTCGCCCCAATTCGATGGCGCGCTCCGCGAGATAGCGGCGCATGGCGGGGCTCGGCTCGATGGCGGTCAGGGCGATGTCGCGCGGGAGATAGGCGAGGTTCGCGCCCGTTCCCGGCCCAATCTCCACGATCGTGCCGCTGAGGTCGGCGAAGAGCGCCCGCTTGTGCCGCCGGTAATCGGCGTCGTCCACACCCTCCAGGCGCTTCATCAGCCAGGCGGCGAGTGGGCGCAGGGGACGCAGGGGGCGAGTGGCAACAGTGGGACGAGAAGGTGAAGGATCGCGATCCAGGTCGGCGTTTCTTCTCGCACTCATCATCTCTTCCTAGCCTACTCCGTCCACTCGCCCACTCCCCACTGAACGGACACCGGCCCGCGCGTGTGCTAGAGTTTGCCCTATGATGGACCTGACCGGGCAGAGTATCGCTAACTACCGCCTCATCGCGCCACTCGACGACGATGGCCGCGTGGCGCGCTACCGCACGACCGATCCGCTGACCGGGCAGGCGCTCGTCCTGGCGCTCCTGCCCGATGATACGGATCCAGCGGTGCCGGACCTCGGGCGACTGGCGGCGCTGGTCGGGCCGCACATCGTGCCGATCCTCGATTGGGGCGCTGTCGCAGGCTGGCGCTACCTGGCCTTACCCGCATTGCGCGGCGGCAGCGCACGGCGTCTCCTGACGATGAGGCGATCGCCGCGCGCGGCGATCGCGCTGGTGCGGCAGGCGGCGGAGGGGGTCGGCTACGTGCACGCGCGCGGCATCGCGCACGGCGAGCTGCGGCCCGAACGGCTGTTGCTCGATGAGGATGGGCCGGAGCGCGGTGTCGGCGCTTGGGTGCGCGTCGCACTTTTCGGGCTCGGCGGGGCGGAGCCGGTGGTGGAAGCGCGCCCCTATGCCGCGCCAGAGCGCCTCCGTGGGGGGGCTCCCACCGCGCGCGGCGATGTCTACGCGCTCGGCGTGATCCTCAGCGAGGCGCTATTCGGGCATCTCCCCACAAACGACAAGGATATGTCGCGAGAGGGCGGGTTGTCCATCGCCCCGGCGCTCGACGCGATCCTGCGCCGCTGCCTCGCCGCCGCGCCCACCGAGCGCTACGCCGATGCCAGTGAATTGGCGGCGGCACTGCGCGTGGCGGAAGAGCCGACGAGCGTTGCGGTCGCACCCGATAAGCCGGGCATCACCCTCGCGCTCCTGCCCGCCGCGCTGACGCTGATACCGGGCGAGCCGACCACGCTGCGCGTCGCGCTCAGCAACGGCACCGGCACCCCGCAACGCCCGACGTTGCGCTTCGAGGGCGCGCCGACGGGCTGGCTCGCCGAGATACCGGAAGAGCTATTCGTCGCGCCCGGCGCGACGGAGGAGCGGACGCTGACAGTCGCCGCGACATGCGATGCCCACGAACCAGCCGGGGAATACCCGGTGACCGTCAGCGCCATGCCGAGTGCTGGCACCGCAGATAGCGCGAGCGTGCGAACCCTCTGGACTTTGCGCCCCTTTGCGGCGGGGACACTGACCCTCGCGCCCGCCGGCGACCGGAGAACACAGACGGTCCGGCTGCACAATCAGGGTAATGCCTCGCAGCGGCACACGCTGACCGTCACCGCCGCGCCTCCCTTCACCGCGACGATCGCTCCCGCCATCCTCGACCTCGACCCCGACGAGAGCGCCGCCGCCACGGTGCGCTTCGCCGCGCCACGCCGCCTGATCGGGCGCGCGGCGCGGGGCACGTTCATAGTGGAGGCGCGCGTCGCGGGGGCCACGCCGTTGCGCGCGACGGGGGACCTCAGCCAGCCGGCGCGCATGCCCTTGTGGGCGCTGCCGCTGGCGTTGCTCGCGCTTGTGGCGCTCGCGTGCGGCATCGCCTTCGCGGTCTACCCGCAGGGGCCTGCCGCCCTCGGGCTCCCCGTACCAGGCCCGACGACGATCGCCGCGCTCGATCCGACCCCCACCTTCGCCCCACCCGCCGCCGCCGCGACGAGCGTCGCGGCGGCGGGCGGCACACCACACACGGTGGCGACGCCGCGCGCCGGGGAGCCGCTGACCTTCTCGGTGATGCGCCTCGATTTCGGGAGCGTGCCGATCGGCGGGAACGGGGTCCAGACCCTCCAGGTAAAGAACGTCAGCGGTCGCCCGGTAACCTTCGCCAGCATCGCGATCACCGGGGCCGCCGCCAATGATTTCGTCCGTGCGGGGCCGTGTGGGCTGGAGACGCTCGATATTGCGCTGAACTGCCCGCTGACGATCATCTTCACCCCCGGCGGATTGGGGACACGCGACGCCCGCTTGGAGGTGACGCCCGCCGGAGGGGCGACGCAGTTCGTGACCCTTGTCGGCATCGCCACCACCACGCCGGTCGGCACGCCGCAGCTCGACCCGCCCACCGGGTCGCCGCCGCCGCTGGCGGGCGCGCGGAGCGGCCATGCGGCGGCGACCCTGGCCGATGGGCGACGACTCCTCGTGGCGGGAGGCCGCAACGGGCAGAATCTCCTGAAATCCGCCGAGATCTACGATCTCAGCACGAATAGCTGGTCCAGCACCCGCGACATGAGCGTGCCACGCGCCGACCATAGCGCCACCACCCTCCCCGACGGCACGGTGGTTATCATCGGCGGGCGCGGCGGCGGCGGTCCGCTACGCACCGCCGAGGTCTACGACCCGATGACCGGCAACTGGTCCCCCTTCCCGGCACTGACGACCGCGCGCGAGGGACACAGCGCGACGGTCTTCGTCGATGGGCGCACCAGGGGGTATCAGATCCTGGTCCTCGGTGGTATCGACCAGGGCGGCGTGATCCTCACCTCGGGCGAGCGTTACGACTCGACGACGAACACCTGGACCGAACTCACGCGCCTCGTCCCCGACGGGCGCGCGCGGCACACCGCGACGCTCCTCCCCGCCGCCGCCAACGAGACGCCCCGCATCCTCGTCGTGGGCGGCGTCTCGCTCAGTGGCGACCGGGCCCCGGCGCAGTTGTTCGATCCGAGCGGCGCGGGCAGCTGGCGCGCGGTCGCGGGCGAACCGGCGGACTTGCTCGCGCGAACGGCCTTCACGGCGACGCGCATCGCGGCGACCGGGCAAATCATCTTCATCGGCGGCATGAATGGGCGTGCCGAGAGCGGCGTGGTCGTCAGCTACGACCCGGCGACCGAACGCTGGAGCCAGACCGACGACGGGCTCGCCAGCGGGCGGGCGAGTCAGAGCGCCACCCTCCTGGCCTATGGGCGCATCCTGCTCGTGGGCGGCAAACAGGGGGGGCGCGAGACGGCCACGATCCTCCTGCTCGATCCGGCGCGACTCGCCCCGCCGACGCCCACACCCGTGCCCACCATGACCCCGACACCGTCGTTGATCCTCACCCCCATCCCCACCGAGACCCCCGCGCCGACGCCGGAACCGACCCCCGAGCCGACCGGCACGGCGGAAACTGGTCGCCGCGCCGAATCGACCTATCGCGCACCCTGAGCCGCCCCTGCCAGTCGGCGGTGTGCTATCCTCGCGGTTGCGATCAGCCCGCCAGGGGGGGACACCAGCCCGCAACTGCGGGGGCCGACGCGGCGACGCGAGCAGGGAGGAAGCGATGGCCCAGCAGCTCTACCAGAATGCCACCGTGCTGACCATGAATCCGGCGCAACCGCTGGCCGAGGCGGTGCTGGTCGAGGGGGGCCGGATCACCTTCGTCGGCGGCAACGCCGAGGCACGCGCGGGGGCACGCGCCGGGACACGCGCGCTCGACCTGGCCGGGCAGACGCTGATCCCCGGCTTCAACGAGGCCCACAACCACATGATCTCCTTCGGGCTGGCGCTGGCCCAGGTGGACGCGGTCTACCCTGCGGTCCGCTCGATCGCGGCGATCGTGGACGCCTTCGCGGCGCGGGCGCGCGCGTTCGGGCCGGGCGTGTGGGTGCGCGGGCGCGGCTACGACGACAACAAGCTCGATGAACGCCGCCACCCTGATCGCCACGATCTCGACGCCGCAGCGCCGGATGGCCCCGCGATCCTGACCAACGCCTCCGGACACATGAGCGTCGTTAATAGCCGCGCGCTGGCGCTCGCCGGGATCGGGCCGGATACCCCCGATCCGCAGGGCGGGCACATCGTTCGCGACGAGCACGGCGCGGCGACCGGGCTCTTGCAGGAGACGGCGCAGGGGCTGGTCACCGCGCTCATCCCGGAACCGACCGCCGCCGAGTTGCACGAGGCGGTGCGGCGCTGCTGCCTCGCCTACGCCGCCGCCGGGATCACCAGCAGCCAGGACGCCTCCAGCATCACCCCGGGGGAGGTGGCGGCCTATCAGGATGCGCGGGCGGCGGGCAACTTACTCCTCCGCACCAACCTGATGATCCGCGACGATCTGCTGCCCCACCTCGCCGCGCTCGGTATCCGGGGCGGCTTCGGCGACGACCGCCTGCGGATCGGCCCGATCAAGTTCTTCTCCGATGGCAGCCTGATCGGGCGCACCGCCGCCGTCACCGCCCCCTTCCTCGCAGACCCGCGCGACGATAACCTGGGGCTGGAGATGATGCCGCAGGACGAACTCGACGAGCGGGTCTGGCGCGCGCACAGCGCCGGTTTCCAGGTCGCCACCCACGCGATCGGCGACCGCGCGATCGGCATGGTCCTCGATGCCTACGAGCGGGCGATCGCCCGGGGGCCGCGCGCCGACCATCGCCATCGGATCGAGCACTGCGGCATCCTGCGGCCCGATCTGATCGCGCGGCTGCGCGCGGGCGGCTTCATCGCGGTCAGCCAGCCGATCTTCGTCTCGGAGTACGGCGACGGTTTTCTGCGCCACCTCGGCGAGGAGCGCCTGCGCCTGACCTACCCCTTCGCCAGCTTGCTCGATGCGGGCGTGACCCTCGCCTTCTCGTCCGATTGCCCGGTCTCGGCCTTCGAGCCGCTGAAGGGCATCCGCGACGCCGTCTGCGAACTGACCGGCAGCGGCGCACCCTACGTCCCCGCCGAGGCGATCGGGGTCGAAGAGGCGCTGCGCGCGTACACCGTCGGGGGGGCGTACGCCTCGTTCGAGGAGCGGATTAAGGGGCAGATCGCGCCGGGGATGCTGGCCGACTTCGCGGTGCTGGCCCAGGACCCGCGCGCGACCACGCCGACCGCGCTGTCCGACATCCCGGTGACGATGACGATCGTCGGCGGCGAGCCGATCTACGGCGGCTGATCGTGGCGATCGAGGGGCGACCGCCCGCCGGGAACGACGCCCCGGCGGGCGCTGACGAGCGGCGAGCGCCAGTACCCGCCGCGAGCGATCTCGCCCGCCCCGAGGCGGTCCTGCTGATCGGGCTGCAAGGGGCGGGGAAATCGACCTTTTATCGCGAACGCTTCTTCGCCACGCACGTCCGCTTGAATCTCGACATGCTGCGGACCCGCCGCCGCGAGACGCTGCTGCTGAACGCCTGCCTCGCGGGCGGGGTCTCGTTCGTGGTCGACAACACCAACGCGACGATCGCTGCCCGCGCCCGCTATCTGGCGCTGGCGCGCGCGGCGCGCTTTCGCTGTATCGGTTACTACTTCGACGTGCCGCTCGCCCTCTGCCTCGCGCGCAACGCCGCCCGCCCACCCAGCGAGCGCGTCCCCCCGGTCGGTATCTACGGCACGCGCAAGCGCCTCCAACTACCAACCCTGGCGGAAGGTTTCGATGTGCTGTACCGCGTCACCATCAGGGACGACAGCACGCTTGTGGTCGCGGCATGGGCCGATAAAGTATGACCATGTGAGATTGCCGGTAATTGAAAATCGCAATTGTTACTCCAACTTGAAGATTGGTCGCTTGTCTTGCTTGGAAGTGATGTTTAAGCCAGTCGCCGACGGATTGATGTCACACATCAGATAATACGTAACCTCGACGCCTGGTGGCACTTGCGAACTGATCGATTTCCCACTCTTGAATTCGGGGGAAGAGTGGGCAGCTAACTTATCGATCGAATTGGCGCAACGCTTGGGGCGCACGCAATCACTCGTCAGCGACATCGAGAGCGGCCAGCGACAAGTCACTATTGTTGAATTACGAACACTTTGTGGCGTATTGGGATTATCATTGGAACAGCTTGTCAAGCGTTGGGAACAACGCCCACGACTCCTCAGCACCTTCTGTACACATACAGCTCGTAACCCTGGCCGGGGTTGCCCCATTTCTACAGCGGACCGTGGCGCAACCAATACATAACCGACTGATTGACAGTACGCACGGACGATGGTATTGTTAACCATATGGTTGAACGATCTGCCCGCCTAGACACGGTGTTCCACGCGCTCGCCCACGACGCGCGGCGGGACATGCTGCGTCGGCTGGCCGAGCGGGCGTTGACCGTCGGCGAGCTGGCCGCGCCGCTGGCGATGTCCCTCCCCGCGGCCTCCAAGCACCTGCGGGTCCTCGAGCGCGCGGGCCTGATCCGGCGCACTGTAGTGGGCCGGCGGCACGTCTGTCGGCTCGATCCGGGACCGCTGGCGGGCGCGGATGAGTGGCTACGGTTCTACGAGCGCTACTGGCATGAGCAGCTCGACGCGCTCGATCGGTTCTTCGCTGATGATGACACGGAGCGGTGACCAGGCATGACGGACCGGCCCACGACCGCCGTCCATGTGCGACGCACGATCGCCGCGCCGCCAGAACGCGTCTACCACGCCTGGCTCGACCCGCCGCTCATGGCCCGGTGGTTCGCGCCGACCGGCTTCACGGTGCGGCGGGCGGAGGTGGACGAACGTGTCGGCGGCCGGGTGAGCATCTGGCACGCGGACGGCGTGGGCGACGACGTCGGCGGCGCGGAGGCGGAGATCGTTGAGCTCATCCCCGGCCAACGCATCGTGCTGCACTGGCAGTTCGTCGGCCCCGACCGGGCCACCGACCCTGCCAGGGTGACCCGGCTGACTGTCACATTCACCGCCACCCCGGGCGGCACGCGGCTCGACCTGGTCCACGAGCGACTCGACGGCCTGCGCGACCAGTCCCCGTACATCGCGGAGCGGGTCAGGCCCGGTTGGGAGTCCGCGCTCGATGCGCTCGTCGCGGTCGGCTGGTGAGTCCGCCAGGCCGCTGCTTCCTCCCGCCACGGTGGGCTTCCGTCCCACCTGGCCGCACTATCGAAGGGGTGACTGCTATGGGCATGCTGTGTTTCGACCATGTGGGCGTTGTGGTCGATGACCTCGACGCTGCGGTTGCGTTCTTCCTCGGCCTGGGCTTCGAGCAGGAGGGCCGGATGCTGGGCGGGGGCGAGGTGGTGGACATGATCAACGGGCTCGACGGCGTCCGCGCGGAGCTGGTGTTTGTGCGGACGCCGGACGGCAGTGGCAGGCTCGAACTCATCAAGTACCACATGCCCGCCGACGATCAGGGCGCGCATCCCACGCCGGTGAACCGGCTGGGCTTCCGGCACATCACGCTCGAGGTCGCCGACCTCAACGCGATCGTCGCCGACCTGCGCGACCAGGGCTTCGACACGGTCGGCGAGGTCGGGGATTACGAGGCCAGCTATCGGCTCTGCTACGTCCGCGGTCCCGAAGGGCTGATCATCGAGTTCGCCCAGCGGCTCGCCCCCAAGGGGGCGAGCTAGGCGGCCGTACAGCGCTCCGACTGCCGCATCTAATCGCGCCGCGCGACTCGCTTGTGGCTGTCGGCACTGCGAGCATTATCTGTACAGGAGGTTGGCTCCGGCCGCCATTCGATACCCCCCTGACGCGGCAAGCATACGCTGGCGCAAGAAGATCGTATTCCTGGGAGGAGAACAACGATGAGGAAGCTCTGGGTGAAGGCGTGGATGACCCTGGACGGTGTCTTCGACGCCGACACGATGGACGAGTGGTGGCAGAACACCAACAGCCCCGAACGGATGCAGTACATCACGGAGCAGTACGCCGGCGGCGATGCCTACCTCCTGGGACGGACCACCTACGAGATGCTGTGGCCGGGCTGGTCCCAGGAGACGACCGGCGATGGCCCCGGGCCGCTCCTCAACCGGATGCACAAGTACGTGGTCTCGACCACGCTCCGGGAAGCGCCCTGGCGCGAGTCCACCATCATCTCCGAGAATGTGGTGGAGACGATCGCCGCGCTGAAGCGGCAGCCGGGCGGGGACATCATCATCGACGGCAGCGCAACCCTGGTCCGCTCGCTGCTGGGGACGGACCTGATCGACGAGTACCGGCTCCTGGTCGAGCCGTTCGTCATGGGCCGGGGCCGACGATTCTTCCCGGATGGGATGCCCCCGACGAAGCTGCGGCTGGTCGGGAGCACGGTGGTCGGCTCCGGCACCCTCGCGCTGGTCTACCGGCCGGCCAAAGGCTGATCGCCCGGTTGTGCGGCAACATGCTGCGAAAGAGCGCACGCGGAGCACGTACACACGTTCCAGGAGAATACCGCGCGACTGACGCTCCGCTATCATGCGCGCCGTCTCGGGCGGGATGATGAGAGGGAGAGGGGACGATGGCGACGGAGTCGGAAATGCTGGCACGGCTGACGCCCGAGGTGCGGGCCTTCCTGGCGGAGCGGCGGTTCGCGGTCGTCGCCTCGATCCGCGCCGACGGGCTGCCACACCAGACGGTGATGTGGTACGAACTGCGCGGCGACACGGTCCTCCTCAACGAGGGGGCGGCGCGCGCCCGCTCGAAGCACCTCCACCGCGACCCGCGCCTGTCGCTCTGCGTTGAGGATGGCGATCGCTACGTGATCCTCAGCGGGCCGTGCGAACTCCAGTCGGACGATCAGGAGGCGGCGCTGGACGACATCGCGGCGCTGGCGAGCCGCTACATGGGCGAGGAGGAGGGCGAGAAGCTGCGCGCCTTCTTCGCGCAGGAGGTCCGCGAGACGATCATCATGCGGATCACCGGGGTCGATACGCGCAACTTCTGAGTGGCACTGATTTTGCCGAAAGTAAGAGGCGGGGCGGGCAGGAGCCTGAGAAAACGCGCCTCCGCGCGGCGTGCCGCGCGGGGGCGTCGGGTGACTGGGAGGTCGGGCGTGGCGTCGAGTGGCCGCGCCGGCGGTTCAGCCGTTCGTCGAGATCGTGCCACCGCCGAGCTGGGCCTGCTCGCCGCCGCCGATCGCGATCCGCCGCGGCTTGGCGCTCTCCGCCTTCGGCAGCGTCAGGCGCAGGATGCCCTTGATAAACTGCGCCGCGACGTGCTCCGGATCGATCGGGTAGGGCACGCTCAGCGCGCGGGTGAACGCGCCGGACCGAACTTGCTGTGGTGGCGGGGTTATTCGCACCGTAGCTTGACCATAATCCTGCCACCCCGAGGATCAGGATGTGTAAACCAGGCTTTGGGGAGGTGTGCAACGCCTACGCGCAGAATAGACAGCGCTGCCTGTTGTCGAAGAACAACATTCGTTGATAGCGAACGGGATGTTTACACCGCCCCCTCATGGATCGCCCACTCGCCGATCACATCCGCCGATTCATAAAGGAAGTGGGCGTGGACACGTTTGCCCGCGAGGACGAGCGGGAGCCAGTGGACATCGTCGGGCCACATCTCGGCGAGGGGCAGGGCGTCGAGCGGGAACCAGCGCGGGGCCATCTCCTCGCTCTCGGTCGGCTCCCCATCCCACGCCTCGCCGAGGAAGACGCAGACTTGCTGATCCCAGCCGTCGTACTCGGGCGTCTGCGGGAAGAAGAAGTCGAGGGTCGCCACGCGGCGGAGGTCGCACGGGGTGACACCGAGTTCTTCGTGCGTCTCGCGGATCGCGGTCCATTCGATCGGCTCGCCCGGCGCGGGCTTGCCGCCCGCGCCGTTCCACTTGCCGACGCCGAAGCCGCGCTTCTTCCGCGCCAGCAGGATCTCGCCCTCGCGCAGGAGCAGGCAAAGAGATGCCTGGCGCAGCGGCGTCCGTTGCGCCGCGAGTCGCGCGGCGAGTGTTAATGGGGTATCGGTCATGAGAATCAGCACCGCTTGTGTTGCTATTTGTGCCGTCCCGGTGCGAAAGGCATTGTGTCGGATCGCGATCGGTGACTGCGTCACCTCCAGCAGCGTTCGCCAGCGCGGCAAGTGTCCGCGATCGGCGAGCGGTTTTCAATCGGGCGCGTAGTACGATACTCTCGCAAGTACCATCGCCACGACATTGCGAATCGCCCTGCCGGTCACATAGTCGGTGCAGTGGCACCCCGCAACGAACGTAGCAGTCGCGAGAGAAGAGGAGACGCCAATGCCACGGCCCTACGATGTGATCGTGATCGGCCTCGGCGGGATGGGGAGCGCCACCGCCTACCAGTTCGCCGCGCGCGGGCTGCGCGTCCTCGGGCTGGAACGCCACACCCCGGCGCACGACAAGGGGTCCAGTCACGGGCAATCGCGGATCATCCGGCAGGCGTACTTCGAGGACCCCGCCTACGTCCCGCTGCTCCTGCGCGCCTACGAACTCTGGCGACAGATCGAGGCGGAGACGAACAACGACCTGTTGGTCGTGACCGGCGGGCTGATGATCGGCGCGCCGGAGAGTCAGGTGGTCGCGGGCGCAATCCGCAGCGCGGAGGAGTGGGGGCTGGCGCACGAAGTCCTCGACGCCGCGACGATCGTGCGCCGTTTCCCGCAGTTCACGCCGCAGCCGCGCGAGATCGCCCTCTACGAGGAATTGGCCGGTTTCGTCCGACCGGAGGCCGCCGTCGCCGCGCACCTCGATCGGGCGGCGGCGCTCGGCGCGGAGCTGCACTTCGGGGAGCCGGTGACGGATTGGGAGGCCAGCGCGAGCGGCGAAGGGGTCCGCGTGACGACCGGCCAGGGCACCTACGAGGCCGCGCGGCTCGTCGTCTCCCCCGGCCCCTGGGCACCCGACCTGCTGGCGCGGCTCGCGCTGCCGCTCGAAGTGGAGCGCCAGGTGATGTACTGGTTCGCCCCCGTCGGCGGCGACGCGGCGTTCGCCCCCGATCGCTTCCCGATCTACATCTGGGAGGCGGAGGAAGGGGTGACGATCTACGGCTTCCCGACGAGCGACGGACCGGGCACCGGCGCGAAGGTCGCGTTCTTCCGCGTCCCCGGCCCGCACCATCTCACGACGCCGGAGACGATCGTGCGCGAGGTCGCCGCTGCGGAGGTGGCGCAGATGCGCGCCTACATCGCCGGGCGCATCCCCGCGCTGAACGGCGACCTGTTGGGCGCGAAGACCTGCATGTACACGAATACGCCGGACGAGCACTTCGTGATCACCACCCTGCCGGACGCGCCGCAGGTGGCGGTGGCGGCGGGCTTCTCCGGGCACGGCTATAAGTTCGCCTCGGTGATCGGCGAGATCATGGCCGACCTCGCGACCGACGGCACGACGCGGCACCCGATCGCGTTGTTCGGGCCGGGGCGCTTCGCGAACGTGCGGTGAGGGACGATCGCCGCAGAGACGCGGAGACGCAGAGGACGAGAGGGGACGAAACAGGAGGCACAGAGACACAGAGGGGGATGAGAGAGAACGATGATGAGGGGCGCGATGCTACTGCGTGCTCTGCACTCGCCGGGTAGATAGTTGCTCTTGTTCCCGCAACGCTTCCTCCCCTCTCCTCGGATGGGGAGAGGGGTGCCGCCCGCAGGCGGCGGGGTGAGGGTGATCGCGGTGTCCCTCCTACGCCCGCAACGAGACCCCTCTCCCAAATTGGGAGAGGGGTGGCGAGCGGAGCCGAGCCGGGGTGAGGGCCGTCCCAGGCGTGGGAATGCCGTTGGGTTAAAACCTCGGCTGAAGGCGGCTCACGCCGCTACGAAGTACCCATGAAGGGCATAATATCCGCCTCCGCGGACTGAGCGACCCAGCCCATCCCTCTCCCGTTCCCCCTCTGTGTCTCTGTGCCTCCTGTTTCGTCCCCTTTTCTCATGCGCTCTCTGTGTCTCTGAGGCGACCCCCGCCACTCCCACGTCAGAAGTAGACCAGTTCGCTCTCGGTGCCGACGATCTCGACCGGGAGGTGGAAGGCGTCGATGAAGTCGGCGATCTTTTCCAGGGTGGCGCGGGCGTGGACGGCGGCGATGGCGGCGATGGCGATCGTCAGCTCAGCGGTCTGCCAGACGTCCTGCGCGCCGGTCTCGGCGATCGAGACGCCGAACTGGTCGCGGATGCGGCTCTGCAGCGAGCGCAGCACCTGGCGCTTGTCCTTGAGGGAATGGCTCATCGGCAGGTGCAACCGCACCAACCCGGCGGCGACCACGGCGACCATAGCTGCTACCGGGGTAGGCGCGGGCGTTCGCCGCGCGCGCCGAGGGTCGTGATCGCGGGGTGTTCAGCGGAGTCGCGCGCACTCCCCTGGCCCTGATCGAAATTGAGGACACTCGCCAGGAGTTGTTCGCGCTCGCCGCGCTCGCGCTCCATCTGTAATTCCATCTTCTTCACCCGGTAGAGGGTATCCTCCTGCAAGCGGCGGACGCTGGCAATCAGGTCGGCGACGAGGCCGATCAGGGCGATCAGGATACCGATCGTCAGGAGGATGCTGCCGACGATCACCGACTGCACGTAGCGCGTGCCGGTCGCCCCACCGGTGATGCGGTAGAAGAGGTAACGCAGCAGCAGCAGCGCCCCAAACGCGCACAGCGTCATCCCCGCCAACCCGAAGAATTTAAGCGGCTCGTACATCGCGTAGATGCGGACGATCGTCGCGCCCTGCTTCTTGATGTAGTCGTAGGTGCCGCGCATCAGGCGCGAGGGGCGGGTGACCAGATTCGTCCGCACGGGGATCGACTCGATCACCAGGTTCTTCTTGCCGGCCTGGATGATCGTCTCCATCGTGTAGGAGTGCTTCGTGACGATGTTCAGGCGCAACGCGGCCTCGCGCGAGTAGGCGCGGAAGCCGCTCGGGGCGTCGGGGACGTTGGTGCCAGACCCTTTGCGGACGACCCAGGAGCCGAACTTTTGCAGCACCTTCTTCGTGGGGGAGAAGTGCTCGATCGTGTCGGTCTGGCGGTCGCCGATCACGATGTCGGCGCGATGGGCCAGGAGGGGCGCGACGAGTTCCGGGATCGCGTCCTGGGGATACTGGTTGTCGCCATCGGTGTTGACGATGATGTCCGCACCGAGGCGCAGGCAGGCGTCGATGCCATTCTGGAACGCTTCGGCCAGCCCCTTGTTCCTGACGTGCCGCACGACGTGGTGGACACCGTGCGCGCGCGCGACCTCGACGGTGCGGTCGGTGCTGCCATCGTCGATGATCAGGATCTCGATCTCGTCGATGCCGGGGATGCTGCGCGGGATCGTCGCCAGCGCGGCGGGCAGCGTCTCTTCCTCGTTGAGGCAGGGGATCTGGACGATCAGCTTCATGCGTTTCCCCCTCGCGCCGTGCTGTGTCGGCTGCGCCGTATCGTCCGGCTGCGCGAAGCTCAATAACTGCACCCTATCCCACCCCCCTCATCGCTTCCCATGCCCGCCTTCGATATAGCGTACCGTCCTCATCGGTGTCAAGGTACGACGCACATTGCGCATCGCCAATGCCGAGAGCACGAACAACCCCACGGGCCGATTGCGGTGGCACAGTACACAACGAGCGCACATTCCACTGGATGCACCGCACACAGCGCAACGCCCCACCCCGGCTGGTGGAGCCGGGGTGGGGCGGATGCCGCGCGCCGATCAGCGGGCGTGGTAACGATCATTCCCGGCGGTGCGAGCGCCCCGCCGGGACGTTCGCCGCATTGCTGACGCCGGTGAAGATCGGCAACGACTGGTGGCCGACGATGAAGCGCTCGGTATCGACCTCGGTGTCGCCCTCGATCACGCGGTCGCCGTTCGGATTGCGGCCCGGCAGACCACCGATCGACTCGATCAACTCCGGGGTGACCGGTCCGTCGATCCCGGCGAGCTTGTTGATCTCCTCGATCAGGGTCGGCAGGATGTCGATCTCGGCGCAGGTACGGAAGACCTCGCCCTTCGCGTAGATGACCCCCTTGCCACGCCCCCCGGCCACGCCGAGGTCGGCGTCGCGCGATTCGCCGGGGCCATTGACCACGCAACCCATCACGGCCACCTTGATCGGCTGCCGCACGCGCTCCAGGTACTTCTCGACCCGCTCCGCCAGGGCGATCAGGTCGATCTCGACCCGCCCGCAGGTCGGGCAGGCGACCATCGTCGCGCCGCGCTGGCGCAGATTCAGCCCCTTGAGGATCTCGAAGCCGGTATAGACCTCCTCCACCGGGTCGCCCGCGAGCGAGACGCGGAGCGTGTCGCCGATGCCGTTCGCCAGCAGATAGCCGAGGCCGAGGGTGGAGCGGATCGAGCCGGCCTTCGGGGTGCCGGACTCGGTGACGCCGAGATGGAGCGGGTAATCGACCCGGTCGGCGATCCGCGTGTATGCCTCGATCATCGTCGGCACATCGAACGCCTTGAGGGAGATCTTGATGTTCCGGTAGTCCATATCCTCCAGGATGCGGATGTGCTTGAGGGCACCGCGCACCATCTGTTCGGCGATCAGTTCGGTCGTGTTGGATACTGAGCTGGTGATCTCGTCCGACTCTTCCTTGCTGATCTTCGGGATCGAGCCGAAGTTGACGCCGATCCGGATCGGGATGTCCCGTTCCTTCGCCTTGGTGACGACCTGACGGACGTACTCTTCTTTCTCGATGTTGCCGGGATTGAGGCGCAACGCGTGGATGCCCCCCTCGATCGCGGCGAGCGCGAGGCGGTAGTCGAAGTGGATATCGGCGACGAGCGGCACCGGCGTCGCCTTGACGATCTCCGGCACGGCGGCGGCGGCCTGCTTATCGGGGACGGCGATGCGGATGATGTCCACCCCCGCATCGACAAGGCGGGCGATCTGTTCGAGTGTCGCCTTCACATCGGCGGTGTCGGTGGTCGTCATCGATTGGACGCTGATCGGGGCGTTCCCGCCGATCAGGACGTCACCGATCCGAATCTGGCGGGACTTGCGACGCTTCGACAACATTGCGGGTTTTCTCCCTTTATGGCGTCCCAACGGCATACCACTATGACCGATGATCGACGCGGTAAACAAGTCGAATGCTGGCTTACGGAATGAACGAATCGCCGCGCACGAGGCGGAGGATATCCTGAAAGCCGATCACGAACATCAGGGCCAGCAGGAGCATCAGGCCGACGAAGTGGACCATCCCCTCGCGCTCCGGCGCGATCTTGCGACCACCCCGCAGCATCTCCAGGATGACGAAGACGAGGCGACCGCCATCGAGCGCGGGCAGGGGCAGGAGATTGAGGATGAAGAGGTTGAGCGACAGCAGCGCGGCCAGATTGCCGAGCGTGACCCAGAGCGGCAGGGTGCTGCGCTGGACGATCTCACCGGTCAGTTGCCCCATCCCGATCGGCCCAGCCAGCTCGTTCGTGCTGACCCGCCCGCTGAAGAGCTGACGCAGGCCGTCGAGCTGGAAGGTGATCGCGTCCCACGCGCCGCGCACCCCCTCGATCGGCGCGCGCCACAGCGGCACCCGCTCGTAGATTGCCTGGGTGGCGAGGGTCGTTCCGGTCTTGCCCTGCCCTTCCGGCGGACTGACGCGCGGCGTCACGGTGGTGACGATCTGCTGGCCGTTGCGAGTGATCGTCACCGACATCGGATTCCCCGCGTTGGTGTCGGTGAGCGACCGCAGCGTATCGGCGCTCGTCACCGGCTGCCCGGCGGCGGCGATGATCCGATCGCCTGGTCGCCATCCGGCGGCGGCGGCGGGGGTATCGGCCACCACGCTCTGCACCACGACCTCGCTGTTCGGGCCGGGTCGCCCCTGCCCGATGGCGATCGCCATGAAGATCAGGATCGCCAGCAGCAGGTTCATCACGACGCCCGCGACCAGCACGAACGCGCGTTGCGGCGCGGTCTTGGCGGTGAAGGAGTCGCTCCCTTCGGCGACGCCACCATCGACGCGCATGTCGTCCTGGCCATGCATCTTAACGAAGCCGCCGAACGGGATCCAGTTGAGGGAGTAAATCACCCCGCTCTTGGCCTTGTACCCCCAGAGGCGCGGCGGCAGGCCCATGCCGAACTCTTCGACACGGATACCGACGAGCCGCGCCGCGACGAAGTGGCCGAGTTCGTGAACGAGGATCAAGATACCGAGGATCGGAACGATCCAGAGGGAGTTGAGGAGGCCGCTTGGCATACGTATTCACTCATTTCTTTGCCTTGTCGCGGCTCGCAACGGGAGCGGCGCAAGCGCACGAATCCACTCGAAAGTATAGCATATGCACCTTTCCTATCGACGCACGGCGGGGGGCAAACGTTGCTCCGTATCGGCACCGCTTGAGCGGGTATCGCGGCGGCGAGCGCAGGAACTTCCTCGCTGCGCGGGGTCTGTCGGGCAGCGCGGCGTTATACTTCTCGCAGCTACCTGTGTGCTGCACCGGCGGAGTACAGGCCACATCGTCGCCCGCGCCACTGTCCCAACCTTCGCTAAGGAGTACTACGCATGAACCGCTTCTTTCGCCTGAACGTCGAGGAAGGCGTCCTGGCGGACGCCCTCTACGAGTTCGTCGTCAACCCCAGCGCCTCGTCGCGCAACGCTTTGCCGGGGATCCAGGAACTGAACGATGTCGCGCCGGAGATGGTCGAGGTGATGGAGAGCATGGTCCTCGACGGGGTGGACGAGCGCCACTACGTCGCCGACTATGTCCACGCCATCGTCACCGGCGAGGGATTGACGGAGATGACAGAGCAGTAACCCCGCAAGTTGTGCCACCCGCCCGAAAAGGTGCCCCACGATCGGCCTGGATCGGGCAAGATTCCTCTTGCCGAGTCCGGGCCGATTGGCTACCGTAGCCATAGAATCGTCAGGAAGAGGATGACCGCCGCGCGGTGCGGTCGGCGGTGCGATAGTTCGCGGTACAGAGCCAGTACGGTCGTGCGGTGCGCGACGAGGAGCGGCGATGACGGCCTCGCAAGCGCCCGAAGGCGCCTCCGCCGAGACGGCGCGGATCGTCGCCGTGGTCGGCCAGACACCAGGCGTCGTCGCCATCGCGCGGGGTGGCTCGGTCAACGCGGGGCTGGCCGACGGTGCCTCCGATCTCGATTTCCACGTCTACTGGGAACCGCCGCTAGCCCTGGCCGCCGAGCGCACGGTGCGCCTCGCCGCGCTGGCCGATCCCGGCTGCGTCTGGCCCGGCGAGGGGCTGAGCAGTTGGCTCGTGGAAGATCACTTCGCCCTGGCGGGGCGGTCGATCGAACTGATCTACATCCGCATGGCCGATGTCCACAACGAGGTTGCGGTCGCCTATCGCGATGGCTTCGTCGAGGAAGGGTTCACCACCGGCAGGCTTTTCTGCTTCGCCAATGACCGCATCGTGTACGACCCGACGGGCGAACTCGGGGCGCAGCAAGCCCTCCTCCGGGCGAGTTACCCCGACGCCCTGCGGCGCGCGGTCATCCATCGCCAGAGCGCGCGCCTCGCGCTCTACATCGGCCAGCTCCGTACCGGTCAGCAACGCGCGGATCTCCTCTACGCGCAGCAGATCCGCACCAAGCTGCAGAATGTCTCCTTCGATCTCCTCTTCGCCGTGAATCGACAGTACCATCCGGGGGAGAAGCGTCTGCTCACCTACGCCGCGCGCTGCCCGCTGCGCCCGCCCGACTTCACGGAACGCTGGGAGCGCGTCGCGCGTCTGCCCTCGGATGCGCCCGAGTTGGTGGACGAGCTTGGCGCGCTGGCGACGGAGTTGTGCGCGATCGCCGCAGGGCACACCGGCGAGGAGGAGGTTGGACGATGAAGGAGATCGCCTACGCTGTCGCCCATCGCGGCGAGAAGCGCTAACATACGGCGGTTACCGGAGACCAAATGCGGCGGGACCGAGAGTCGGGCGACGAACGCCCACAGCGAGGAGTGGCAGGCGATGGCGGGGCGGGCCGGGGCGATTGGCGACGCGCGGGGCGGGGCGATCGAGCGCTTCTTCAAGCTGCGCGAGTGGAACACGACGGTCGGCACGGAGCTGATGGCCGGGCTGACGACCTTCATGGTGATGGGTTACATCATCTTCGTCAATCCGAGCATCCTCACCACGACGCAACAGGACGCCTCGCGGGCGGGGATCACCACCGCCACCTGCCTGGTGGCGGGAATCATGACGCTGATCATGGGGCTCTTCACCAATCGCGCCTTCGCGATCGCCCCCGGCCTGGGGATCAACGCCATCGTCGCCTTCCAACTCGTCGGCGCGCAGAAGCTGACCTACGCCGAGGCGATGGGCGTGATCGTCGTCGAAGGGCTCGTCATCACCCTGCTCGTCCTCGTCGGGCTGCGGCGGATCGTGATGGACGCGATCCCGGAGGATCTGAAGAAGGCGATCGCCGTCGGTATCGGCCTCTTCATCCTCTTCATCGGCCTGATCAATGGGGGGATCGTGCGGCAAGGACAGGGGACGCCGCTGGAGATGGCCCCGCTGAACGGCTGGCCCCTCCTCGTCGCGGTGCTCGGCCTGCTGCTGACGATCGTGCTGATGGCGCGCAACGTACGCGGCGCGCTCCTCTGGGGGGTGCTCGGCACCACTGCCATCGCCATCATCGTCAACGCACTTAACGGCAACCGGCTCTGGCTCGTGCCGGACACCGCCAATCCCGGGCAGTTCATCGACAACGGCATCGCCGAATTGCCGACGCGCATCTTCGCGGCACCGGACTTCTCCACCCTCGGCCTCGTCTCGTTCGGCTTCTTCGGCAAGCTCGGCCTCCTCTCCGCCGTCCTGATCGTCTTCGCCATCATGCTGGCCGACTTCTTCGACACCCTCGGCACCCTCGTCGGCGTCGGCGGGCAGGCGGGGTATCTGCGCGCGAACGGCGAGTTGCCGGACGCCCAGAAGCCGCTCCTCGTCGATTCGCTCGCGGCGGTCGCGGGGGGGCTCGGCGGCACCTCCTCCGCCACCACCTATATCGAGTCGGCGGCGGGGGTCGGGGTCGGCGGGCGCACCGGCCTGACCTCCGTGGTCACCGGCGTCCTCTTCCTACTGGCGATGCCCCTCTGGCCGATCGTGGGGGTGGTGCCGACCCAGGCGACCGCGCCCGCGCTAATCCTCGTCGGCTTCCTGATGACCGGGGTGCTGGCGGGCCGCGAAACGATCGCGGGGGATGGCAGTCGCGTCAGGACCGGCGGGATCGACTTCACCAATCTGGCGATCGGCCTCCCCGCGCTGGCGACGATCATCCTGATGCCGCTGACCTACAACATCACCAACGGCATCGGCGCGGGTTTCCTCCTTTACACGCTGATCCGCCTCGTCAAGGGGGAGGCGCGGGAGATTCACCCGGCCCTCTACGTCGTCTCGGCGGCGTTCCTCCTCTATTTCCTGCGCCTGCCCTTGTTCGGCAGCACGATCTGAGGCGTTCCGCGTCGTCTGCTCACCCGTGCTTGACGCTTGTACGTACGGACGGGTACACTGCGGGGAATTTAGCGTGCGCGGCGCGCGGGCGAGGGGAGGGCGAGGGTGACCTTAAAGGGCCGACATATCGTCAGCATCGGCGATCTGAGCCGGGCGGAGATCGAATTGATCTTCCGTTGTGCCGAACGCTTCGCGGCGCAACCGCGAGCACAAACCCATCTCGGTCGCGGCTTCCAGCTCGCGACCCTTTTTTTTGAGCCGAGCACGCGCACGCGGCTCTCGTTCGAGTCGGCGATGAACCGGCTCGGCGGCGCGGTCCTGACCGTGGCCGACGGGGCGCAGTCGTCCGTTTCCAAGGGCGAAACGCTCTCCGATACCGCGCGGATCGTCAGCGGCTACGCCGATGTGATCGTCCTGCGGCACCCCTCCGAGGGGGCGGCGCGCGTCGCCGCCGATGCCGCCGGGGTGCCGGTGATCAACGGCGGCGACGGCGCGCACGAGCACCCGACGCAGACCCTCTGCGACCTCTACACCCTCGGGATCGAGTGCGGGCGGATCGAGGGGCTGACCGTCACCCTTTACGGCGACCTGAAATATGGGCGCACGGTCCACTCGCTCGCCTACGGGCTGGCCCTCTTCGGGGCGACGATCGTCTTCGCCCCGGCGGACCCGGCGCTCGCCCCCCCCGCCTACGTGCTGGAGCGGCTGCGCGACGAGTACGGCGTCGCGCCACGGTGGTGGGATCCGAACGACGGCACGCCGATGCCCGCGTCCGACGCCCTCTACCTGACGCGCGTGCAGAAGGAGCGTTTCAGCGGCAATGCCGGGCTGCGCGAGTATCCGCGCATCGACAAGGCGACCCTGCGCCGGTGGGGGGTTGGGGAGCAGGCGGTGCTGCTGCACCCGCTGCCGCGTGCCGGGGAGCTCGACCCCGAACTCGACAGCGAGACGCGCAGCGCCTACTTCCGGCAGGCGGCCTACGGCGTGCCGGTGCGGATGGCGACGATCGCGCTGATCCTCGGCATTGCCGAGGAGGAATGGGCGAGTGGCTGGGGTGCGCGCCGGACGACCCCCACGCCCATACCCGCCGCGACCCCGGAGGGGCCGAAAGAAACGAGCTTCCGCGCGGAGGGCCAGCGCTGCGCCAACGCGAATTGCATCAGCAACCGCGAAGGGGCGACCGAGTCGCGCTTCAAGCGCGCCGCCGACACGACGCTGCGCTGCCACTGGTGCGACACTGTGGTCGGTGCGGCGGCCCCGACGAATGTCGCCCCGACCAGCGCGCAGCCGCTCGCGGGCGCATTGCTCGCGGACATGCACGCGCTGGGTGCGGCGCAGTAACAGATCGCTCATAACGACGACTGTCTACGGGGGGGCGGAGCACATCCGCGCCCCCTCTATCCTCTCACGACTCGCGACTCACGGCCAGCGGCAGGGTGAACGTAAAGGTCGCGCCCTGCGCGTCGGCGTTGTTCTGCGCGCTGACCGTCCCCTCATGCGCGCCGATGAGATGCTTGACGATCGCCAGGCCCAACCCCGTCCCGCCGCCGCTCCGCGCCTTATCGGCCTTGTAGAAGCGCTCGAAGATCCGGGGGAGATCGTCCGGATCGATGCCGGTCCCACTGTCGCGGACACTGAAGACCACCGCATCGTCCCGGCGCGCCGCCCCGACGACGACATGCCCGCCAGAGGGGGTGAACTTGATCGCATTGTGCAGCAGATTGAGCAGCACCTGACCGATCCGTTCCGGGTCTGCCAACACGGGGGGGAGATCATCCGCCGCGTCCGCGATGAGGGTGATCCCTTCGCGCTCGGCCTGCGCGACGAGGCGCGTTAGCACATGCTCAACCAGCGTGCAGGGCGCGATCGCCTCGCGCGCGAGCGACAGCTGCCCCGACTCGATCCGCGAGAGTTCGAGCAGTTCCCGCACGAGCTGCGTCAGATGCTCGACCTCGCCGTTCATCAGTTGCAAGAAGTAGCGCGCCGCCTCTTCATCTTCGAGCGCGCCGCCCTCCAACGTCTCGACCAGTGCCTTGATCGAGGCGAGCGGCGTCCGCAACTCGTGCGAGATGTTGGCGACGAAGTCGCGCCGGGCCGTTTCGAGACGGCGGACCTCGGTGAGGTCTTGCAGCACGAGGAGGGTCGCATCGCTCTCCACGCCGCGCGCCGGGGCGGCGACCGCGCGGAGCGTCCGCTGCCCGTTCGGCGCTTCGAGCAGCAGACTCGACACCGTGCCGCGCCGCTGCGTCTCCCGCACGAGTTGATCGAGTTCGTGGTCGATCGCCACCGCGATCAAGGCCCGCCCGCGCACCTCGCGCCGTCGACCATCGCGCAGGGGGCGGGCGTAGGGTTGCAACAGGCGCTCGGCGGCGCTGTTGGCGAGGAGGATCATCCCCTCATGGTCGATCACCAGCAGGCCATCGCCCATCGTCTCCAGGATCGCCGCGAGCTTCGCACGCTCATCGGAGATGATCTCGATCGTCTCGCTCAATTCGTCGGCCATCCGATTAAAGGCGAGGCCGAGCCGCCCGATCTCGTCGGTGCCACGCGGATCGCTGCGACGGTCGAGGTCGCCCGCCGCCATCGCCCCCGCCACTTCGGTGAGCGCATCGATCGGGCGGATGATGTAGCGCGAGAGGAGCCAGGCCAGCAGCGCCGCCAGCACCCCGCTGAAGGCGATGCCGATCACGGCGATATTGCGGAGGAGGTTGAGGCGCGCGTTAACCTCGTCAAGCGGCCAGGCCACGCGCGCCACCCCGATCATCGCCGTGGCGCGGCTGATCGGCACGGCGGCGTACACCATCTCCCGGCCCGTGGTGGCGCTGTAGCGCACGCTGACCCCGTCCTGCCGGGTGACGAGATCGACCACCTCCGGGCGACCGGCGTGATTCTCCATCGTAGTCGGATCGACGTCCGAGTCGCCGAGCACCGTGCCGTCGATGGCGATGATCGTGATCCGTGCCCCGGCACGCGCGCCGAGGTTCTTGGCGAGGCGATCGAGCGTGGCGCTATCGCCCCAGGTCTCCGCCGCCGTCTCGGAGACCATGCGGGCCTGCCCGAGCAGCAGCGTCTCCGTGTTGTCGAGATAGAGGGTACGCGCCAGCGCGAGCAGTAAGACGGTCAGTAGGGTCATCGTCAGCAGGACCAGCGGCACGGTGGTCAGCGTGAGGCGGGTGCGGAGGCCGATCGTGCGGCTCATGAACACTCACCTCGGGCTACAGCGCGTCGGTCGGGACACGGCGGTCAGGCGGTGAAGCGATAGCCGAGCCCGCGCACGGTCAAGAGGTGGACCGGGCGGCTCGGCTCGGACTCGATCTTCTCCCGTAACCAGCGGATATGGACATCGACGGTGCGTGTATCGACCGGATAATCGTAGCCCCAGACCCGTTCCAGCAGGATATCGCGCGAGAGGACCGCGTTCTGATTGCGCGCGAGAAAGAGGAGGAGTTCGAACTCCTTGGGCTTCAGGTCGAGGGTGCGGTCGTCCCAGGAGGCACGGTGCTGCACCGGATCGATCCGCAGCGGCCCGACCTCCACGGTCTGGCTCGCGGCATCCGGCGTGGCGGCGAGGGTGGCGGCACCGACGATCTCGCTTCGCCGCAGCAGCGCCTTGACACGCGCGAGCAGCTCGCGCATCGAGAAGGGCTTGGTCAGATAATCGTCCGCCCCCAGTTCCAGACCCAGCACCTTGTCGAGTTCGCTCTCGCGCGCCGTGAGGAGGAGGATCGGGGTCGCCATCTCGCGTCGCAGGGTGCGGCAGACCTCGAAGCCATCGAGGCCGGGGAGCATCACGTCGAGGACGATCGCATCGGGGCGCTCGCGCCGCGCCATCGTCAGCGCACCCGGCCCATCGTGCGCGGCGACGGTCGCGTACCCATCACGGCGGAGGTTGTAGCCGATCGTCTCGGCCAAGACCCGCTCATCGTCGACAACGAGGATCTTCTTCGTCGCGCGCGCTTCGCTCGTGGCTGTCATCCCGCCTCTTCTCGCTCGCGTCGCCCAATCATCTGTCGCCGCCCGGTCGCGCGGCACCCTCGCGTAGGATGGACCCATAATCGCTCGCTCGACCGCGCCGGATACCGGAATTGTACCCGAGGATTGAGGGGAAGGGCGACGAACCTGTAAAATGCCTCCAGAGTGCACCAGTGGGCGACGAGAAGGATGGAAGATGCTACGGATCGCGATCGATGCGATGGGCGGCGATCATGCCCCGGCGGAACCGGTCGCCGGGGCGGTGGCGGCGGCGCGCGCCTATGGTATCGAGGTGGCGCTCGTCGGGCAGGGTGCCGCGATCGGGGCCGAGTTGCGGAAGCACGATCTGGCTGGGCTGACCCTGCCGATCGTCGAGGCGGCGGATGTGATCGCGATGGACGAGCACGCGGCGAACGCGGCGCGACGCAAGCCCAATGCCTCGATCAATGTCGCCCTGCGTCAGGTTAAGGACGGACACGCCGCCGGGATGATCTCCGCCGGGAACAGCGGCGCGGTGATGGCCGCCGCCCTCTTCACGCTGGGCCGGATCCCCGGCATCGAGCGCCCGGCGATCGGCGCGGTGCTGCCGACGACGACCGGTCACGTCCTGCTGATCGATGCCGGGGCCAACACCGACCCTAAGCCCTCGCAACTCCTCCAGTTCGGCCAGATGGGCGCGATCTTCATGGAGCGGGTGCGCGGCGTGCCCAATCCGCGCGTCGGACTGCTGGCGAACGGCGAGGAGGCGAGCAAGGGGAACGAGTTGATCCAGGCCACCCATCCCCTCCTTGCGGCGAGCGGCCTTAACTTCGTCGGCAACATCGAGGGGAAGGATATCCCCGCCGGGCTCGTCGATGTGGTGGTGACCGATGGCTACACCGGCAACGTGGTCCTGAAGCTGGCCGAAGGGGTCGCGGCGACGCTGCTCGGCATGGTCCGCGCGGAGCTGACCGCCAACACCTTCAACAAACTGCTCTCGGCGGGGCTCCGCCCGGCCTTCCGCCGCGTGCGCGATCGGCTCGACTACCGGGAGGTCGGCGGTGCGCCGCTGCTCGGGGTCGAGGGGGTGGTGGTGATCGCCCACGGGCGCTCCGACGCCCGCGCGATCCAGAACGCGATCCGTGCCTGCAAGGAGGCCGCCGAGGGCGGCGCGGTCGGCGCGATCCGCTCGCTGCGCCCCACATCGAAGAGTGCGGGGATCATGTAGCCGCGCCGACGGCCATCACAGGCAAGCATATGAATCAGCGCGCGACCGTCCCCACCCCGCCAACCGCCGTGCCGACCACCGAGAGAAACCGACCGGGAAAGGGACGCGGGTGCGCGACAGACAAGCGGGGGCGGAACTCCTGACGATTCAGCATCATCCGGTGCTTCTGGCGTGGCGTGCCTGGCGACCGGGCGCGCTGATCCTGATCGCGGCCATCCTCGTCGTCGCCATCGCCACCAATCCGGCGGGCGTGGGGCTGGCCGGGATCTGGCTCGGCGTCGCGGCGGGGCTCTTCGTGATCGGCGGCGGCTGGGGGGCCATCGAATATCTCCTCTGGAGCAATCATCGCCTCCACCTCACCCCTACGCGCCTGATCGAGGTCTCCGGGATCGCCGGGATCAGCCAGGAGCGGCGTGAACTGCGCCTGGAACGCCTCCAAAGTGTCGAGTTGGACGTGCGGAACGTGCTCCTGCGCTGGACGGGGACCGCCGACGTGATCATCTCGGTCACCGGCACCGGCCCGCTCCGCTTCGCCGCCGCCCGCGAGCCGTTGCTGGTGCGCGACGGCATCCTCGCGCGCCTGGACGAGCGGCACCGCGTCCACGCGGAGGTCGATGACTCGAGCGTGCGCGACAGCGTCGAAGAACTGCTCGGCCTCGATCCGCCCCCCCTCCTGCCGGAAGCGGAGGCCGCGCCACGGCGTCCGCAGGCGCGGCGGCGCTTCCGCCTGCCGCGATCGTCGCCGGTCTATTTCGGGCGGCGGATCGGTGGCGTGGCGTGGCGGCGGCATCCCTGGTTCCTCGTGCGCGCCTGCCTGGGTCCGGGGATCATCCTGCTGCTCGGGATGGCGCTGCCGTTCGGGCTCGACCGCCTGGGGCTGCTGCTGTTCATCGACTACGCGGGCTTCTGCAGTCTTTTCCTGGTCATCGTGGCCCTCGCCTGGGCGTGGTGGCTCTGGGTGGACTGGCGCAACGACCACTACGTCGTCACGCCCGATCGCCTGATCGAGATCGAGCAATTGCCGCTCGGCCTGCGCCAACAGTTCACCGAGGCGGCGCTGGACAAGGTGGAGGATATTCGTTACCGCATCCCCAACCCGCTCGCCAGTTTCCTCAATTATGGCGACGTGATCGTCCGCACCGCCAGCGCCGATCAACCGTTCACCTTCCGGGGTATCGCCCGACCGCGTCAGCTCGCGGCGCAGATCGACCGCTACGTCACCGCGCTCCAAATCGGTGCCCAGCAGGCGCGCCACGACGCCATGCGCGCCGAGTTCGCGCGCTGGCTCACGACCTACGAGGAGGTCAGCGCCGAGGCGCGCACGCGCGAGGAACAAGGGGACGAGGCGGCGGAGACGGACACACCCCGCGAGGGACGCCGCCCGCACACGCGCGAGTGATCGTCTCATCGCGCACCGTTCAAGGAGTGTTCGGCGCGGTAATCTCGCCCCGCCCGACAGACGCTACTCCGCGACGCCGAAGCGCCGCACGATCGTGTAGAGGCTGCGCGTGGCGAAGAGGAGATCGCCCGCGCTGGTGCGCTCGTTGTGATTGTGCGCGAGCGCCATCGGATTCTCCCCCTGCGAGGGCATGAAGCCGTAGATCTTGATGTCGCGGAGCTTGCGCGCGTCCGTGCCGCCCGAGACGAGGAAGGGGACGACGCCCGCGCCCGGATCGAGCTCGGCCATCGTCGCGGCGATGGCGTCGTAGAAAGGCGAGGCCGCGTCCGCCGCGATGCCGCTCGACCCCGCGTTCAACAGCTCCACCGTCACCTCGTCGCCGACCGCCGCCTGCACCTGACGGACCCACTCGGCGGGCTTTTGGGGGATCACGTTGATCCGGTGGCCACCGTGGATGATCGTCGGCACCACCGTGTTATGCGTCGTCGCGCGCAGGCTGAGCAGTTCCCCCTCGCTGAGCGGCAGGGTGGCGAGTTCGTCCCAACTCGGCTCCGCCAACATCTGCTCGACCTCCAGGGGCCACTCCTCGCCCCATACCGGCGCGAGTTGGCGGAGCATCTGCGCGACTGTCGGCGTGATGATCGTTGGGAAACGGTGCTCGTGCAGCCGCACCAGCGCCCGTCCGAGGCGATAGATCGCCGTGTCGTCGCGCGGGACGGAGGCGTGGCCCGGCGCGGCGCGGGCGATCAGGCGCATCCGCGCGCCTCCCTTCTCCCCGGTCTGCACCATGTAGAAGCGACGGTCGACGGCCTGGAGGAGCTGCCCGCCGCCCTCGTTGAGGCCGTATTCGGCGTCGATCAGGTCACGGCGGTTCTCCCAGAGCCACTGCGCGCCCCAGACGCTGCCAGCCTCCTCATCGGCGGGCGCGGCCATGATTACGTCGCGCGTGAGAATCAGCCCCTCGCGTTTGAGGAGGAGCAGCACCATCAGGTTCGCCAGCGGCATGGACGCGCGCCGCTGATCGATGGGCGGGTGAGATGTCAATATCGGGAGCCGAATAGTGGCGGTGGTGGAAAAGGGGTGCAGCCGGGCCTGAGGTGAGCGGTGATGCACTGTATCGGCCAAAATACGGTGCTTTACCCTCTGCCAGGAAGGTCAGGCCCGACTGCGGGCGAGTTCATCGCGTATCTAGTTTCTCGCACCACTCCCCGAGGCAGCAAGGGCAAAATCCGCGAGAATACCCGCAGTTTTGCCCGATACAACAATCTCAGCAGCGAGCGCTGTGGCGCTTCGGCACTGTAGGATCAGGGTGTAATATCGGTATACCCTATGCCATGCGCTACGTCAATGTAATGCCGTGATGTTCTGCGCGGCCCGAGCCCCGCACCGGACAATAATGGCGGCGGCACACGCAAACGAGGGCTTGGTGAGGAATGACCTGACGATCGTGGTCGTGCAGCGCAGGATGCTGGAGTCGTAGCCTTGTCCGGCCAGCCTCGAGGCTGGCCGACCTCGCAAGACGGGAAGCGCTACAAGGGACGGTACTGCGAGCGGGTACGCTCCGCGTATACGCGGAGGACGCCGCGCCATACGACATGGTGCTCGGCCAGTTCGGGCACCGGAGCTACGCGAGGTGACGACGAGCAAGGGGCACCGAACGTGCTCCGCACGCACTGGGGGTGCCGATACGGCCTATCCCCTTGATTGTTTTTCGGCGCGCTGGCGCTATAATTAGCGGCAAAGCGCCGAGCAGGACGAGCGCAGGCAGGATACGGATCACCAGGGAAGAGCGGCCAGGGACTGGAAGCCGCCCGATCCACCGACCCGCCACGCGGCCCCCTGTGAGCTGGCTCCGCACCGGCACGACTGTGCCATGAAGGAGGCCCGGTCGCCACCGTTATGGCGGAGGATGAGGGTGCTGTGCGACCGGCGTGCGGCGCCGAATTCGGGTGGTATCGCGGAAGGAACCTTTCGCCCCGTGCAGGGGTGGAGGGTTTTTTTGTTGCGGTCAACCGGTCCGGCGAAGGGTCGGATTTGCGCGCGACAGAACACAAATTCGCAATCGGAGCCTTGACATAGTACGTTCGCGGCCCGATAATGTACGTACATATGGGCCGCGTTGACAGGGGCACGGAACGCCGCCAGGGTTCTGATCCGTGCCACGAGTCGATGTGGGGAGTATTGCAATGACGACCGCGAATCTGCCGCAAATCGAGCCGATCCCCGGACCGGAACTCCGCCGCCGCTTCGTCGATTTCTTCGAGGAGCGGCTGGGGACGGAGTTGCCGTCATCGTCGCTCGTCCCGCAGAACGACCCGACGGTGCTGCTGACCGTCGCGGGGGTGCAGCAGATGGTCCCTTTCTTCATGGGGGTCGAGACGCCGCCGACACCGCGCCTCACCTCGGTTCAGAAGTGTTTCCGCACGGTGGACATCGACGAGGTCGGTGACGAGAGCCACCTGACCTTCTTCGAGATGCTCGGCAACTTCTCGGTCGGCGATTACTTCAAGCGCGAGGCGATCGGCTGGGCCTGGGAGCTGCTGACGCAGGTCTACCAGATCCCGCGCGAGTATCTCTGGGTGACGGTCCATCCGAAAGATGAGGACGCACGCAAGATTTGGCGCGATGAGATTGGTGTCCCTTCAGAGCGAATCGTGGACGATCCATCGAACTGGTGGGGACCAATCGGTAAGACCGGTCCATGCGGGCCGGACTCCGAGATTTACTTCGACTTCGGTCTCGGCGAAGGTCGTACTGGTACTGTGCCGACCGACGATGGCGGGCGTTTCCTCGAAATCTGGAACCTCGTCTTTGTAGAGTTCTATCGCAACGAGGACAGCACGGACAGCCCCCTGCCGCGCAAGAATATCGACACTGGCATGGGGCTGGAACGCCTGACGATGGCGATGCAGGGGAAGCGGTCGGTCTACGACACCGACCTCTACCAGCCGATCATCGCGCGCGCGGCGGAGCTGACCGGCACGGTCTACGGCACCGATCCGAAAACCGACCGGGCGCTGCGTGTCGTCGCCGATCACAGCCGCTCGATTGTCTTCCTGATCGGCGATGGCGTGCTGCCGGACAACGAGGGGCGCGGCTACATCCTGCGCCGCATCCTCCGCCGCGCCGTCCGCTACGGGCGGCTCCTCGGACTGGAACGCCCGTTCCTGAACGAGACGGCGGGTGTGGTGCTCGAACTGATGCGCGATCAGTACCCGGAACTGGTCGAGCGCCGCGACCGGATCTTCCAGGTCATCCGCCACGAGGAAGAAACCTTCGGACGGACGCTGGCGCGCGGCCTCAGCCGCTTCGAGATGCTGGCGAACGGAGTCAAGGCGGAGGGGAAGAACGCGATCCCTGGCGCGGAGGTCTTCCGCCTCTACGACACCTACGGTTTCCCGTTCGACCTGACCGTCGAACTGGCGAACGAGGCGGGGCTGACGATCGACCGCGATGAGTTCGATCAGGCGATGGATGTGCAGCGGCGGCTCAGTCAGGAGGCGTCGAACTTCCGCAAGCAGTCGCACCAGGGCCTGGAAACCTACGCTGGGCTGAAGTTGCCGCCGACCGAGTTCGTCGGCTACGAGCAGGAGCGCGCGACCGGCACGATCACCGCGATCATCGGCCCGCGCGGCGCGCAGGACAGCGCGACGACCGGCGACGAGGTCGAGATCATCCTCGATCGGACACCCTTTTACGCCGAGTCCGGCGGGCAGGTGGGCGACACCGGCCTGCTGACGAACGGCACGGGCCATTTCCGTGTGCGCGACACGCAGCGCCCGGTGAGCGGGTTGACCGGCCATCGCGGGCAGGTCGAAGAAGGAACGTTCAGCGTCGGCGACACCGTGGAGGCGGGGATCGATGTGGAGCGCCGCGCCGACATCCGCCGCAACCACACCGCGACCCACCTCCTGCATCGCGCGCTGCGGCTCGTCCTCGGCCCGCACGCGCAGCAGGCGGGCTCACTCGTCGCGCCGGAGCGCCTGCGCTTCGACTTCACGCACATGCAGGCGCTGACCCCGGAGGAGCTACGGCGGGTCGGGGAGATCGCGAACGGGGCGGTCCTGGAGAACGACACGGTCCACGCGGACGTGATGGACCAGCAGGCGGCGCTGGCGACCGGCGCGATGGCCCTCTTCGGCGAGAAGTACGGCGATCAGGTGCGCGTCGTGACGGTCGAGGACTTCTCGAAGGAACTCTGCGGCGGCACGCACGTCGGCGCGACCGGCGCGATCGGCCCGATCGTGGTCACCGGCGAGGCCGGGGTCGCGGCGGGGGTCCGGCGGATCGAGGCGCTGACCGGGCGCGGGGCGCTCGCCTATCTGGAAGGAGTCCAGGCGGCGACCAATGCCCTCTTCGCCCAATTCCGCACTCGTGCGCCGGAACAACTACCGTTCCAGGTCGACGGGCTACGCGGGCGGATTCGCGACCTGGAACGCGAAATCGAACAGTTGAAGGGTCAGGTGGCCGGGGGCCAGGCGAGCGGCCTGTTGGCGCAGGTCCGCGAGGTCGCGGGCGTCAAGGTGCTGGCGGCGCGCGCCGAGGTGCCGGACGCGGGCGCGCTGGCCCAACTGGGCGACCGGCTGCGCGACAGCCTCGGCGCGGGGGTGCTCGTCCTCGGCGCGGTGGTGAGCGACCGCCCGGCGCTGCTGACGCTGGTAACCCCGGAGCTGGTGGCGCGCGGCCTCAAGGCGGGCGATATCCTGGGCGAGACGGCGCGCGCGCTCGGCGGGCGCGGGGGAGGGCGACCCGAGCGCGCGCAGGGCGGCGGCGGCGACCCGACGCACCTCGACAGCGCCCTGGCCGCTGTCCCGAGCATCGTTGAACGAGTACTCGGTTCGGGGTCCTGAGATCGCGGGCGCGGCGAGTCGCTGAGCCGCCGCGCCTACGCCCCTCGGCACGCACAACCGGCGTTTCCTGGAGGGATTGTGAGCGACGTGATGACCGGCCACGCGCGACTGGCCGTGGCGGCGGGTGATTCCCTGGATCGGGTGCTGGCGGGGGTGCGCGCCGCCGAGGGGAGCGATCTAGTCCTCGACGTAGACGAGCGTAGCCCCCTCCTGCTCAGCCTGCAACACTTGCATACCCTTGAAGAGACCGGGCAGGAGTATAACGTCCGCCTCACGATCGCCACGGCGAACAGCAAGCTCCTCAACGCGGCGCGGGTCTTCGGCCTGGACGTGCTCGACGCGCGCGAGACGCCGCCACCCGCGCTCGCTGCGGGGCCGACCCGGCTGCTGGCGGGACAGCCACTCGACCGTCGGGGCATGGTCGCCCAGGATGACGACCTCCAGACGGCCAATCACCTCGCCGACGAGACGCCGATCGTACGGCTCAGTCCCTCGCGGCGGCAGGTAGCACCGCCAGAAGGGGACACGGAGGATGCGGTGGAGCCGCCCCACTTGGCCGAAAGCCGCCCTCCGTCGCGGCTCGATCCCTACGGCCAGCCCTATGACGAGGAGGACGACGAGGAGGACGACGACACGCCGGATGCGTCTGGGAAACAGCGCGGGTTACGCTCGCTCGGTATCGCAGAGCGCGCCGACGATGACGAGGGCTGGGACGACGAGCAACCTCAGGGGCGGGCTGCCGCACGACCGGGCCGGTTCGCCGCGTTCTGGCAAGATGTGCGCGACTGGGTCGAGACGCGGCGACACCCGATTGCGTCCACCACATACGACGATGAGGCGGGGTGGGACGACGAGCAGGAGCGTACCCCACAAGTGGCGCGGCGCGTCCCGGCGCAGGCGGCGGCGGCGGATGCCGACGGTTGGGATGAGGACGAGGACGAGGAAGCAGCGCCACCAGCCACCACGCCACGTCGGCGTCTCACGTTCGGGCGGGCCGCGATCCGTCCGGCGACGCAGCATGAGAACGACGAAGAGGAGGACGAACGGCCTGAGCCGACCGCGCGCCTGCCGATCGTGCCCCCGGTGATCGCCTACAACGATGAGCGCTACGAGGACGAGGACGCGGACGACGAGGACGCGGACGACGACCGCTATGCCGCCGCGCCACAGCGCGAGCGGCGGCCTGGCCCGGCCCGACTGCTGACCGGTGGGCTCCTTCTTACCCTCGTGACGATCGCGGCGGTGCTACTGATCGCGCTCTACCTCCTGCTGCCGACCGCCACGGTGACCCTTGCCGCGCGCACCGGACAGGTGACGACCGATTTCAAGGTTGTCGTCGCGGAGATCGATCCCAATAGCCCGCAAGGGCAACCGACGAACGAGCAGATCGTGATCCCGGCGAAGCGCCTGATCATCCCGCTGACCGCGACCGCCTCGCGTGCTGCCACCGACGCACGACTAGAACCTGACAAGATCGCCGGTGGGCCGGTCGTTCTCAACAACTCGACTACGGCGGCGGTGGCTGTACCGCGCGGCACGATCCTAAAGGCGCTCAATGGGCGCGAATATGTCACGCAAGAGGCAGTAACCGTTGCCCCGTTAGATTTGCGCACGTCCACGCTCGGGAAGGCGACGGTTAACGTTGCGGCGGCGATCAAGGGAAGTGCGGGGAATGCGCCGATTGAGGCCGTACAGGGGCAGCTACCCAACGGTATCCTCTACATCAATCTGGACGCACCGATCGCGGGCGGCAGCGACCGGAAGATCCCTAGGATCTCGAAGGAGGACATCGCGGCGGCGAGCGCGGCGGCGGAAGAGGCGGCGCGCGGCAAGGGACAGGCGGCGCTGGCGACGGCGATCCCCGCCGACGGGAGTGTTATGCACGACACGGTCGGCGTCGGCAACTTCAAGACGACGACGAATCTCCAGATCGGGGCCGATGGTACGAGCGTAACCGCGACGACCAGCGCCGAGGTCACCGCATTGATCTACACCCCCGGTATCATCGAGGCGCAGGCGCGCGCCGAGGCCGAGCGCCGGATCGGGGCGGCGACCAAGCCGGGCGAGCCGATCATGGACGGGTCGATGCAGATCGCCGCGCCGCAGCCCATCGAGGATGGACCCGGTAGGCTGACCTACCGGATCACCGGCACGGCGCAGACACGCGCCGCCATCGGCTCGGACGGCGACCGCGCGGCCCTGGCGAAAGCCCTGGCGCATCAGGACGATGACCGGGCGCACGCGATCCTCGCGGCGCTGCCAGGGGTCTCCTCGACGCGGATCGAGTATCAATCCGGGCCGTTCCCGCAGCGGATGCCCTGGCTCGCCTCGCACATCACCGTGCGGCTCGCGGAAGGCCGCTAGGGGATGCGTGCGCTGGGGATCGATGTGGGTACACGTCGGATCGGCACGGCCCTTTCGGACGAACTCGGATTGCTCGCTGCACCGTGGCGCGCGGTGCGCGTATTGCGCGGCCAGCAGACCGAGTTCGCGGAACTGGCGGCGATGGCCCGCGAGCGCGCGGTCGAGATCGTGGTGATCGGGCTGCCGACCAGCCTCGACGGGACCGAGGGGCCACAGGCGCGCACGGTGCGCGCCTTCGCAGAGCGTCTCGCCTCTCACCTCGATGGCCTGCCGATCGTCTTCGCGGATGAACGCTTTACCACCGCCGAGGCGGAGCGGCAGATGATCGATCGCCGCCTCACACGTGAGCAACGCCGCGACCGGATCGACGCGGCGGCGGCGGCGATCATGCTACAAGGGTGGCTCGATGCTCGCCGCCCACAGGGAGCGCGCTGGTTCGCTTTCGAGGACGAGTGAACGCCGACGTCGAGCCTATCGACGTTATGTTCATCCATGCTATACTTACACGAGGATCGGATCGGGATGCGCTGCAAGCATACCTGACATCCGGCAAGAGAGGTTCCCGGTGAGTGTGAGTGCCAGTCCATCCGTCCGGCATGGAGCTACGTCGGGGCCAGCAAGCGCGATGATGTAGTGTTCCCGCAGGATTGGAAGGATACGTGGATACGATCGCACCCGGCAGTGGGCCACAAATAGCGACACCAGCCGACCTCCCCGTCATTTCCCCCCCCGCACCGAACGCAGAGAACCTCCCCCAATTCAGCGATTTCGCGCTCCGCCCGGAATTGCTGCGCGCGATCGAAGCGGTCGGTTACACCCACCCCACGCGCATTCAGGCGGCGGTCCTCCCGGCCTTGCTCGAGGGCCGCGACATCGTCGGGCAGGCGCAGACCGGCTCCGGCAAGACGGCGGCGTTCAGCATCCCGACGCTCAACCGCCTGCGCCCGACCGGGACGGTCAGCGCGATCGTGATGGTGCCGACCCGCGAGCTCTGTCGCCAGGTCAGCGAGGAGATGGAGCGGCTGGCCAGGGGAACGGGACTGCGTGTCCTCTCGATGTACGGCGGGACGCGGATGCGCGGGCAGTTCACCGCGCTGGAGCAGGGTGTCGACATCATCGTCGGCACACCGGGGCGTGTCCTCGATCACCTCGGGCGCGGCACCTTGCGCGTCGATGGGGTGCGGATCGTGATCCTCGATGAGGCCGACGAAATGCTCGACATCGGCTTTGCGGAAGATATCGAGAATATCCTGCGCCGCACCCCGCGCGAGCGGCAGACGATGCTCTTCTCGGCCACGATGCCCGGCTGGGTGCAACGCCTGATCCGGCGTTACCAGCGCAACCCGATCCACATCGCCATCGAGCCGGAACATGCCACCGTCGCCACCGTCGAGCAGCGCTATTACGAGGTCGCCGAGCGCGACAAGCTCGCTGGTTTCCTCTCGTTCGAGGAGGATTTCGGGCGCGACGCGCGGCTGCTGATCTTTCGCCGGATGCAGGTCGGGGTCGATCGGCTGGCCCAGCAACTCACCCACGAGGGGTGGTTGGCGCAGGCGCTCCACGGCGGGATGGCCCAGGCCGACCGCACGAAGACGATCGATGCGTATCGCAGCGGCGATCTGCGCGTCTTGATCGCCACCAACGTGGCGGCGCGCGGCCTCGACATCCCCGATATCAGCCACGTCATCAACTACGACATCCCCCAGAACCCGGAGGAATACATCCACCGGATCGGACGCACGGCACGCGCCGGGAAGAAGGGCGTGGCGATGACGTTCGTCGGGGAGTGGGATTACCCTTTCCTGGAGGCGATCAAGGCGCAGGTCGGCGATGTGTTGCAACCGGCCACCCTGCCGATCTACGAGCGCTAGATATTAGCGGCGTCCATCAAGAGTAGTGCGGAGGGCGGCCTGGCTTGGCCGCCCTTCTCGCATGCCGCGCATGGACCGCTGCATGGCCGCAAGGGACCGGCACGCCCCATCTTCTCATCGCGTAGATGGAGAGGTGTCCACGTTCACACCGAGCGGCGGTTTTATCGATCGGTAGGCGATATTCCACCGTATGTGGCATAATTCGTGCTTGCCCGGAGGGCCGATATGGGCGTGATCGCGCCGGACGAGCGCGGGCGCGCGACAGAAGGAGAGGGTCGGCGGCGATGAGTGGCTTGATGCGCGGCATGATCGATCAAGTCCTGAAGAATATGGGCGAGCAAGAACGCGCTCAATCGGTCAACTACGTCACCGACAAGATGGTCGCGGGGATGAGCAATGCGGAGCGCGTCGAATTGTTGATGGCGATCCTCGACCGCGTGATGAGCAATCTCTCCGCCGACGAGCGGATCGATCTCGCGACGCGCGTCGCCGGGAAGCTCGGCACGAGTGCCGGAGCGCCGGTGGCGGATGTCCCCGCAACGCCCGAGCGCGCCGACAGCGACCCGCTCCTGGGTGGTACCGCAACCAACCCGGCCAGCGGCGCAGCACCCTACTAAGGCGCGCAGGGCGGTGGCGCAACGTACGCCCGCCAATGAGGAGAGGAGCACAGTGGACGAAAATAACGCCGCAACAGGCGGGTTCGATCCGAACGAACTCACGACCGGCCAGGTCGTTGGCATCGCGGTAGGCGCGGCATTCGCGCTGGGGACGGTCGTGGCGGCACTTGGGCCGAACGAGCCGGAGAAGCCCGCTCACAGCGGCGGGCGACGCACGGTCGTACGCGGCGCGCACAGCGTCGTGCGCGAGAACCCCTCGGCAGCGAATCTGGCGGTGGTACAGAATGGCAAGGTCTCCGGCAGGACGCGCAAGCGACTCGAACAGGAGTCGGCGGCGCTCCAACAGGAGATCGATCGCCTCGGGAAGATCGCGGGGCAGCAGGAGCGCAAAGAGCAGCCGCCCGTGGCGGCTACGAGCGTGATGCTGTCCGTCTCAGGAACGGAGAGTGGACAGATGGCCGACGAACCGGTGGTCGCCGTACTCAAGAATGGCAAGCTGACGCGCCGTACTCGCAAGCAATTACGGAAGCAGGTCGGTGCCATCCAGAAGGACATCGATCGCCTAGATAAAGCGGTCCGCAACGAATCCTATCGCCAGACCCACCCGGCCCCGACCGCCGATGATGTGCGCGAGAAGGTCAATACTTTCGGCCAGGACGCCAGCAAGCGCCTCGCGGTCGCCGGGGCAGCGACTACCGGCGCGCTCGCGCCGTTGATCGAGCGGATGCAGGGGCTCGAAGTACCGAAGGGCGCGCAGCAGGCGGCGGAGCGCGCGCAGCAGAGCTTGGGTCGGTTCGCAAGCAACGCGCAGAAGAGCGCCGGGCAACTCGCCGATACGGCGCAAAAGGGTGCCCGCCAGCTCGCCGACACGACGCGCGAGCAGACGACAGATTTGGGCGACCGCGTGCGCGATGATCTCCTCCCACAAGTCACCGAGCGCTTGCAACAGCTCCGCGATGAGGTACTACCGCAGGTGGTGGAGCGCGCCCAGCAATTCCGCGACGATGTGACGCCGCAGATTTCCGATGCCGCCACGAAAGTTGGGACACAGGCCAGCACCTTGGCGGTCGCCGGCGTCGCCTTGGGCCGCGATAAAGCGAAGAACCTGGCGAATACCGACCTGGCGTCCGATCTCACCGGGCGGGCGAAGCAGCAGACGCACAAGGGCCGCAAGGCGGCGGCGAAGCACCTCGCGGCCCTCGCCGCCCAGATCGAGCCGCCGAAGCAGAAGCGGAATCTGAGTGGCCTCTGGATCGTCGCGGCGTTGGCGGCGGTCGGCGGCGCGCTCTATTACTTCGTCTTCCGCGACGAGGAACGGCGAAAGAAGGTTGTCGAGACGACCCAATCGATCATCGAGCAGGGCCGCGAGATCGTCCGCGACTTCCAGGGGTACGACGAGGAGTTCTAAGCCAACACATCGTGCGAGAAGACGAGGGCAGGGCGCGCGCCCTGCCCTCGTCTTCTCGCAGTTGCCGACAGTTATCGTGGCGCCTACCAGCGCTTCTCCGGTGGCATGATCGCCGGCAGATGTGCCTCTTGCACGGCGGCGTTGAACGCGCCGAGTTGATTCACCAGCACCGCCTCCAACCCTTCGAGCTGCGCGTCGATCCGCCCCGCCACATCGTCGTAGACCTGGCGCGCCCCTTGGGTCGGGGCGGCGTCCGCGCTGGCGACCACGCCGGACAGCGCGGCGAGCTTGTTGTTCAGCTTGATCGCGAAGTTCAGCGGATCCTCGTGCGACTTCGAACGCTTCTGGATCAACTCCTCCTCGATCGCGTCCAGGGCTTCGCGCAGCGGCCCCGCCGCCCCCTCGACCTGTTCGGCCTGCGGCGTCCCCGCCGTCCGCCCCACCCAATCGTCCGCCTGCTTGCGGATCGCGCGGAGCATATTCACCGCCTCGTGCGTCTCCGAGAGCTTGTCGCGGATCTGCTTCAGCAGGGCGAACTGTGCGGCGAAGTCGTCGTCCGTGGCATCGGTGCGCGGGTCGCGCACGAGGTCGAATTGGGCCGACTGCGTCACGCCGTCCAGATCGAGCTCGACCGTGTAGCGCCCTGGCGCGGCCAGGGGCCCGGTCGTCCCCCCGGCCCAGAAGACTGCCCCCGGCACGACCGCCGCGTCGGGGTAGCGCGTGTTCCAGACGAAGCGATTCAGGCCGGGTGCCGTCTTCGGCTTCGGCTCGGGCAGCACACCGTGGTTGTCCCGGCCCTTCTCCGCCCCGTTCTCGTCGCCCACCTTCGCGGTGAACGCCTTGATCTCCGCGCCCGCCACGTCACGGAAGCGCAAGGTCAACGACTCCTGCGGCTGCCGCGCGAGGTAGTAGAGGACGGTGACGCCCGGCTCGGGGTTCTGCCCCGCATCGAGGAAGCCAAGCGCGCGGCTTTCGTCCGGCTTCGTGATGGCCTGCGTACGCACCGCCAGCCCCCCCACGTTGCCGAAGCCGCGCGGCACGTTCGGGTCGGGCGCGGCGAGACGCCCCCCGGTGAGGAAGCGGACCGTGGTGCGCGGCGCGAAGAGGCGTGTGGCCTCGCCCGCGCCGCCCTCGGCCAACTGATGGAGGGGGGTCAGATCGTCCAGGATCCAGAAGCCACGCCCGTGGGTCGCCGCGACCAGATCGCTGCCGTGTATCGCGAGGTCGTGGATCGGGACGACCGGCAGCCCTGCGCCGAGACGCGCCCAGGTGGCCCCGTCATCGATCGAGGTCCAGATCCCCGCCTCGGTCCCGGCGTAGAGGATGCCGGGATGCGCCGGGTCGGCCCGGATGACGCGCGTGAACTCGTCGGGCGGCAGCCCGGCGGTGATCGGGGTCCAGCTCGCCCCACCATCGGTCGTCTTGAGGAGGTACGGGGTCAGGTCGTCGGACTTGTAGCGGGTCGCGGCGACGTAGCATGTATCCGCGTCGTGCGGCGACGGCTCGATGATGCTGATCAGCGCCCACTCCGGCAGGAGATCGGCGGGCGGGGTCACGTTCGCCCAATGTTCACCGCCATCGCGCGAGACGTGGATAAGCCCATCGTCCGAGCCCGCCCAGAAGGTACGCCGCGCGATCGGCGACTCGGCGAAGGCGAAGATCGTCCCGTAATACTCGACGCTGGTGTTATCCTGCGTGATCGGCCCGCCGGACGAGCCCATCTTCGACTGATCGTTGCGGGTCAGATCGGGGCTGAGGATCGTCCAGCTCGCCCCCTCGTCGGTCGAGCGGTGGACGTACTGCGAGGTGACGTAGAGTTCGTTCGGGTCGTGCGGCGAGAGGACGATCGGGAAGGTCCACTGGAAACGGTACGGCTGCTCGCTGACCGGCCAGCCGATCGGGTTCTCGGGCCAGACCGCGATGTTGCGCGTCTGCCGCGTGCGCGCGTCGAAGCGGGTCAGCAGGCCACCATAAGACCCGGCGAAGACGATAGAGGGCGCATCGGGGCGCACGGCGATGTAGCCGCTCTCGCCGCCGCCGACCGGAAACGTCTCAGCCCAGGTGATCCCCCCGCTATCGGAGCGGCTCGGCAGGCTGAGGGTGCTGTTGTCCTGCTGCGCACCGTAGACGCGGTAGGGGGTCTGGGTGTCCGCGACCACATGGTAGAACTCGGCGGTCGGTTGGTTGTAGATCGAGGACCACGATGCGCCGCCATCGAATGAGACGACCGCGCCGCCATCATTCCCCTGGATCAGCCGCTGCGGATTCTGCGGATCGATCCAGATGTCATGATTGTCGCCGTGCGGCGTCGGATAGGCGGTGAACGTCTTGCCGCCGTCGATCGAGCGCCAGTTGTTGACGTTCGGCACCCAGACGACCTCGGGGTTCTGCGGGTCGGCGATGACGTGCGCGTAGTACCAGGCGCGCTGGAGGAGTTCGCGCTCCTCGTTCAGCTTCGTCCAGTGCGCTCCGCCATCGTCCGAGCGGAAGAAGCCGCCCCCCTCGGCCTCCACCAGCGCCCAGACCCGCTCCGGGCGCGCGGGCGAGACGGCCACGCCGATCTTCCCCTTGACCCTTTTCGGCAAGCCGGGCGCATCGGAAATCTCGGCCCAATTGTCGCCGCCATCGGTCGACTTGAAGAGGCCGCTGCCAGGGCCGCCGCTCGTCAGTTGCCAGGGGGTGCGGCCCGCCTCCCAGAGGGCGGCGTAGAGGATGCGCGGGTTGGTCGGGTCGATCGAGAGGTCGATCGCACCGGTCCGATTGTCGCGGCGGAGGATCTGCTGCCAGGTCGCGCCGCCATCGCGCGAGCGATAGAGGCCGCGCTCCTCGTTCGGCCCCCAGACGTGCCCCAACGCCGCCACGTAGACGGTATTCGGGTCGCGCGGGTCGATCCGCACACGGGCGATCGCGCGGGTCTCGGCGAGGCCGAGGTGCCGCCAGGTCTTGCCGCCATCGGTCGAGCCGTAGACGCCATCGCCGTGTGCGACGTTGCCACGGATCGTCGTCTCGCCCATCCCGGCGTAGAGGACGTTCGGATCGGAGGGGGCGACGGCCAGCGCGCCGACCGAGGCAGTCTTGAAGAAACCGTCCGAGCAATTCGTCCAGCTCAACCCGCCATCGATCGTCTTCCAGACGCCGCCACCGGTCGAGCCGAAATAGAAGACGAGCGGGCGCTGCGGATCGCCGGCGACGGCGACGACCCGCCCGCCGCGAAAAGGGCCAATGTTGCGCCAGGCGAGCCCCCCAACGGTGGCGGCGGCGACCGGTGCGGCGATGCTCCCGGTGATCGTGGCGGTCCTTCCAGACATTGTTGCCCCTTTCCTGACCGACTCGTCGGCGCATAATCCTGCTTTATAGCGCGATTAGCGCGATTGTAGCCAGAACAGACCGACCTACGCGGCGGTGTGAACGTGGACAGCGCCGCGCTGGGTGTCCACGTTCACACCGCCGTCCAGCCGCCGTCCACCAGCAAGGTTTGCCCGGTCACCATATCCGAGGCGGGGGAGGCGAGGTAGACGATCGCCCCGGCGATGTCCTGCGGGGTGGCGAGCCGCCCGAGCGGGATCCGCCCCAGCACATCCTCCCGGAACGCCTGATCCTCGAACATCGGGCGGGTCAGCGGCGTCTCCACGAAGGTCGGGCCGACCGCGTTGACGCGGACGCCGTGCTGCGCCCACTCGAAGGCGAGGACGCGCGTCAGGTTGACGACCCCCGCCTTGCTGGAGCAGTAGGCGGCGCGCTTCCAGTAGCCCACGACGCCCATCTGCGAGGCGATGTTGATGATCTTGCCGCTGCCGCGCGCGATCATCTCCTTCCCGACCGCCTGCGTCGTGAAGAAGAGCCCCTTCAGGTTGATGTCCATCACACGGTCCCAGTCCTCCTCGGTCACATCGACGGCGAGCTTGGGGATGTTGACCCCGGCGTTGTTGACGAGGATGTCGATCTGCCCGAAGTTGGCGAGCGCCCCGCCGACCAGCTCATCGATCTGGTCGCGCCGCTGCACGTCGAGCGGCAGCACCAGCGTCTCCGCGCCGTAATCGTCGCGCGCCATCTTCGCGGTCGCCTCGGCCGCGTCGGTGCGCCCCGGCAACTCCGTCAGGATGATTTTGGCACCAGCCCCCGCCAGCGCCAGCGCCGCCGCCTGCCCCAGCCCGGTGCCGGTGCCGGTGACGATCGCGACTTTCCCCTCGACCCGCGCGCTCGGAAATTCCATCGGTCTTCCTCCTATCCCATGATGTCAACGCTATCGGTGACAGTCGGCGCTTTGTGTTACCACAGCTCGCCCGCGCGCCACTCGGCGCTGATCGGGGCGTCGAGGTCGAGCGGCGGGGTCTGCGGCAGGCGCAGGATCATGATCTCCTCCTCCGGCGTAGGCAGGAGGCCGGTGTCGGTGCGGATCGCGGTCGGGCCACGCCAACCTTCCCAGCCGAGACGCTCGTAGAACGTCGCTGCGGCGGGCGAGAGCGCGCCAAGATCGTAGCCAACGATCTCCTCGGCGATCCGCGCCATCGCCAGCGTGCCATAGCCTCGCCGCTGATGCGCGGGATGCGTGGCGACCGCCTCGATGTAGGCGGTGTGCAGGAGCGGCAACCCCGCAGGCTGCAACGCGCGCTCCACCCAGCAGGCGTGGCAGACCCGCACGCCATCGCGGCGCACCAGCACATGCCAGGAGCGCGCGAACGGCGCGAAGTAGCGCGAGAAGTCCTCCTCGAACGCCTCCACGCAGAGGGCGATGATCGCCGCCCACTCCGCCTCGGCAAGCGCGGCCCCTTCCTTCAATTCGACGGTCGTGCGCCCCGCCACATCGCTCCGGGTCATCGCGTCACACTCCTACACCTCCTCTCGTATACTAGCACGGCTGAAACGCCATCTCGTCCATAGCATAGACAGCATCGCAGCAACGGCTTACACCGCATAATGAATTGCTGAGCAACACACAGACGGAGGATCGATGAACGGCGCGCAAATCCTGGTCGAGATGCTGAAGGCCTACAAGGTGGAGGTCATCTTCGGGGTGCCGGGGGACACGACGATGCCGCTCTACGATGCCCTCCACGCAGCCGGCAGCGACATCCGGCACGTCATGGCGCGCGACGAGCGTGCGGCGGGCTTCATGGCCGACGCCTACGCGCGCCTGACCGGCAAGCCGGGCGTCTGCGAGGGGCCGTCGGGCGGCGGCGTAACCTACATCATCCCCGGCATCGCCGAGGCGAACGGCTCGTCGATCCCGGTGATCTGCCTCACCACCGACGTGCCGATCGTCGACGAGGATCGTGGGACGCTGACGGCGATCAATCAGCAGGATCTGACGCGCGCGGCGACGAAGTGGAACACGACCGTGAAGCGCGCCGACAAGCTCCCGGAGACGATCCGCCGCGCCTTCCGGCAGGCGACGAGCGGGCGCCCGGGCGCGGTCCACATCGTCCTCCCCGAAGATATCCTGGTCGAGGAGGTCGCGGCACCAGCTATCGCGGCGGAGGAAGCCTGCACCGTCTATCCGTCCTACCGGACGCGCGGGCCGGAGAGCGAGACGCGCCGCCTCTACGATCTGCTGACGAGTGCCGAGCGCCCGGTCATCGTGGCCGGGGGCGGGGCGGTGATCTCGGGGGCGTGGGATGAGTTGAACGAGCTGGCGACGACCCTGAATATCCCGGTAGGGACGAGCATCAATGGCAAGGGCGCGATCGCGGAGGATCACCCGTGGAGCATCGGCGTGATCGGCGGCAACGGCGGCAAGCCGCAGGCCAACGCGATCGTCGGCGAGGCGGACACGATCCTCTACGTCGGCTCGCGCGTGAACTCGCTGATCACCCTCTCCTCGACCAATCCCGGCCCAGACTCCGGCAAGACGATCCTGCAAGTCGACGCCGACCCGATACAGCTCGGCAACAACCTGCCCGCCGAGGTGGCGATCTGCGGCGATGCGAAGCTGGTCCTCGGCGATCTCGTCGCCTGGGCGCGCGTGGAGCGGGGCGTGCCGAGCGCGCCACCGCTGCGGAGTCGCTGGGAGCGCAAGGAGATGATCGCGCGCCTAGCGCCCTTCTGGGACGAGTTCGAGAGCAAATCGCGCTCGGAGGTCTTCCCGATCAAGCCGCAGCGGATCTTCGCCACGCTCGAGCGTGTTCTCCCCCAGGCGAGCGTGATCGTCGCCGACCCCGGCACGATGACCCCCTTCACCGCCGGGGCCTTCGAGGTCCGGCGACCGGGGCGCTCGATCGTGATCCCGCGCGCGCACGGCGGCCTCGGCTACGCGATCCCGGCGGTCGTCGGCGCGAAGATCGCCCGCCCGCACGAGACGGTTGTCTGCCTCTGCGGCGACGGCTCGTTCGGGATGAGCGGTACGGAGTTGGAGACGATCGCGCGGCTCAAGCTGGCGGTCACGATCATCCACTTCAACAACGGCAGCTTCGGCTGGATCAAGATGCTCCAACACCTTTACTTCGACGAGCGCTTCTTCGGCGTCGATTTCACCGCGCTCGACTACGCGAAGATCGCGGAGGGCTTCGGGGTACGCGGCGTCACGATCACCCACCCCGACCAGATCGAGGACGCGATCGGCGAGGCGACCCGCCGCGACAGCCCCACCTTCATCGATGTGCAGACCGAGCCGGAGATGACCGAGGTACCGCCGGTGTTCGCGTGGCAGAAGGCGCTTGCAGGGAAGTAGAGCGAGTAGGCGAAGTAGGCCAGTAGGCCAGTAGAAAGAACGCGGGCAACCGATAGTGCTTGGCTTTCTCCGTTCCTCTCTACTGACCTACTGGCCTACTTCGTCCTACTTCGTCTACTTCGCCGCAGTAGGGCGGCGTTGACGAAGAAGACGTAGGTAATCAGCAGGGTCAGCGCGAAGGCCCACCACTGGATTACGTAGCTGAGGTGCGAGCCGTCGCCGAGGTCCGGGAGCCCTTCGGAGAGGGGCGGGATCTGGTTCGTCCCCGAGGGGAGGCGTTGCACCCAGTAGTTCTGGATCGGGTACGGGAGTTGCCCACCGATCCTGGCGAGATCGATCTGCGAGAAGACGCCCGGCTCGGCGCTCGGGCTATCCTGCGGGATCGTGGCGTAGATCAATCCTTCGATGCCGCCGCCCGCGCCGCTGTCGTACGGCTGCCGCCCGACCGGGCCGGTCTGCGCGAAGGAGATCCAGCCGCGATCGACCAGGACGTAGGTGTCGCTCCCGGTGAGGCGGAGTGGGGTGAGCAGATGGATACCGGGCTGCTGATCGTAAGAGCGATAGCGCAGCTCCACCTCGTGCGCGTAGTCCCACTCCCCTTGTAAGCTCACCCGGCGGAAACTGAGCTCGTTCGGATCAACCGTCGTGGCATTCTGGGCGTTGACCGTGATCGGCGACTCGGCGAGCTGCCGCGCGATCACCGAGTTCGCCGCGCGGCGCCCTTCCAGGCGATGCAATTGCCAAACGCCGAGGCGCACCATCACCCCACACGCGATCAGCACGACAACCGTGGCGAGCAGCCAGCGCCCGCGAAAGAACATACGCCAGAGATTCGGGGCGATGACGATACCGATGCGCCGTCTGCCCCGCGACCGGGCGACGTTGCGCCGCGCCGGATTCATCTTCGGAGTGGTGCCGATACCCAACAGCGTTTCCCGCCCTTCCGCCCGCCAACGCCCGCGCCCATCGCCGCGACACGGCGGCACACCGCCCGCCCGTACGCGCCAACTCGTAATGCATGGGCGCAAGCCGCGTGGGGACAACTCTTTCTATTCTACCCTGGGCGGTCGGATGGGACGAGATGGTGGGACGAGATGGTGGGACGAGATGGTGGGACGAGAGGGGTGGCTAGGCGCGCGCGGTGACCAGCGGCGTGGCGCGACGATAGGCCGCCTGTTCGGCACGGCGCACGCGCGCGGCATAGCGCAGCAGGGTCAGCCCGAGCGCGGCGGGGAGGATCGGGACGAGCCAGCCGGGGCCGAAATCGGCGGCGAGGCCGTCGGCATGGGTGGCGACAGGCGGTGTGATGCTCCCGGACAGCGCGATCGTCTCGCGGGCGGCATTCGGGGCGGCGGAGTCGGGGCGTGCCTCCAGCGAGATCGCCACGGTCGCCTCGCCGATCCAGCCGGACGGCGGTGTGAACGTGGACAGCATCCGCCCGCTCCCATCGGCAACGACCGCGCCGAGGTTATAGAGATGCCGGGCGTCGTCCAGCAGCCAGACGACGTAATAGCCCGGTGCTCGTTTGCCCATGACAGGCGCGGCGACCGGGAGACTGTGCAGCTCGAGGGTGAGGGCGATTCGGGAGCCTTGCGTTGCCAATTGGGCGGTGCCGCGCGCGCCGGGGGAGCCGGGCGTGGGCCGCAACGCCACGACGGTCGCGGGGGCCGCCGCGCTCGCCCGCAAATTGAAGCCGAGCAACAGACTGAGCAGGATGAGGAGGACGACGATACGCATAGACTACCCCGATAGTAGACCGGCATCCCCACCGGCGCACGCGGTGGGGAGGGCGGCAAGCGCCGCAGCCGAAATGGCCTGAGTCGCAGCATACACCAAGACGGTTGCGTTCCGGTGGAGGGCGAGGAGGATTTAGTTGGGCAGCATAAGCGGCCCATCCTCGGCGCGGAAGATTGCCGGGGCGGTGCCGAATCCCTGGATCATGCCACGCTCGCGCGCGAGGATGCGGCGCTCTTCGAGGAGGCGCGTATCGGTCGAGGTGGCTTCCAGCAGGCGCTGCTTCTCCCAATTATAAATCGGGAGGTAGTGGGCGACGAGGTAGGAGGCGGCGGTCGGGTTGTCCGGAAAGAGGATCGGCTCCCGCTGAGTATCGGTCAGGTCGGTCAGGTCGTCGATGAAGCCGTCGAAGGCATCCTCGATCGACGCGCGCAACGGCCCGAGTCCATGCGGATCGAGCTCTTCCTCCTCCAACAGTTCGACCCGCGCGGTGAGATAACCGGACTCGTAGCGACTATCGAGCATCTGAAAGCGCGTATTACCGCGCGTCACGATGTTATAGCGCCCATCCTCCGTGCGAACGTGCCGGATGATCCGCGCCACCGTGCCGATCTCGTAAGGGATCCCGCCCGGCCCTTCCGCCTGCCCCGCGCGTAGCAAGGTGACGCCGAAGGAGCGGTTCCCTTCCAGGCACCGCTCGATCATCAGCTTGTAGCGCTCCTCGAAGATATTCAACGGCAAGGGCATGCCGGGGAAGAGGACGAGATCGAGGGGGAAGATCGGCAGTTCGAGAATCGTGGCCGGTTTATCCATTGTCACCCTCGCCTGCATGCCGCGCCGAGCAATCGCCCTGTCGTAGAGTATAGTCGGGGCGCGACGCGATCAGCAATCGCCCATGCCGCGCGGTTCGGACGTGCTGACAGCGCTTCATACCATGTACTAAAATTGTTCAGACCCTGGCATAGCTTGTCGAATATGCGCGCGGAGTGAGGATTGAGTAGCACAGAGGCCACGCCCCGCCCCGTGACACCACATCGGGAGGTGGAACACCACTACCCGGCCATCGCCGTCGACATGGTGATCCTGGCCGTCGATGGCGACGAACTGAAGGTATTGCTGATCCAGCGGGGCACGGACCCCTACGCCGGGCGCTGGGCGATTCCTGGTGGCTTCGTCGATCCTGCCGAGTCGTTGGACAAGGCCGCCGCCCGCGAGTTGTGCGAGGAGACCGGCGTCGAGGGGGTCTATCTCGAACAGCTCTACACCTTCGGGGCACCGGATCGCGATCCGCGCGGGCGGGTGATCTCCGTCACCTACTACGCCCTGCTGCGCCATGCGCCCGCAGTCGCCGGTGGCGACGACGCGGCGGACGCGCGCTGGTTCCCGCTGCGCGAGCTCCCCCCGCTCGCCTTCGACCACGGCGCGATCCTCGAATACGCGATCGATCGGGTCCGCAAGAAGGTGGAGTACACCAACATCGTCTATAGCTTCCTGCCGGACTCGTTCACCCTCACCGAGTTGCAGCGGGTCTACGAAATCATCCTCGGGCGGACGATCGACAAGCGCAACTTCCGCAAGAAAATCAACTCGCTCGATCTGGTCGTCCCGACCGGCGAGGTCCGCCGCGAAGGCGCGCACCGCCCCGCCCAGCTCTACCACTTCCGCTCGCGCGAGTTGCGGATCGTCGACATCTTCTAAACCATTCCGGGTCGTATGGTGCCATACCGGGACGCGCTTTGGCTCGTCCCCTAGTACTTTCTTCGCACAATTACCCGTAGGGCCTCCGCTTCTACCCTGACGAATATGGTCCCCGTGCCAGGACCGATGTCCCATTGGTCTGACACTTCCCCCTGCCTATGATCGATAGGCAGTGTTTGACGACCGGGCACGACGCTGGCCCGTCCGCCGCAGGGGGAAACGATGGGGAATGAGCTGGTGCTACGACGTCGGGCGGTGCTCTCGCTCGGGGTGGCTTTTTGCGCGTCGGCGCTCCTCCCCGCACCGCCGACTGGGGCGACCGGCATACCGACCGGCGTGCCCGAGGCAGCGATCAGGCGCGAGCAAGCGCTGACCCAACCGGCGATGCCCTTCCCCGGCGCGATAACCTTCCGCCTCTTCGCCACACGCGAGGGGTTGGTCGGGGGGACGACGGCCAACGGGCACATCATCGAGGAGCGTGACCGCTTCGTGGCGCTGCCCTCGCGGCTGGCACTGGCGAAGAAGGATGGCTACGACAAGCAGGTGCTGATCGCTTATAAGGGCAAGCAGGCGGTCGCGCCGGTCTGGGATGTCGGGCCGTGGAACACCAAGGATAACTACTGGGACGCGCCCGAGGCACGCCAGACCGGCAAGGGATTACCGCGCGGTTGGCCCGCGTCGCAGGCACAATTCTTCGACAACTATAGCAATGGGATCAGCGACAAAGGCTACAAGGTCGCGAACCCCGCCGGTATCGACATCGCCGATGGCACCTTCTGGGACGATCTGAAGATGACCGGCAGCGACTGGGTCGATGTGACCTTCCTCTGGCTCAGTCCCGGTGGCGCGTACTTCACGCAGCCGCTCCCGGCGGGGGTCCGCAACCCGGTCCAGTTCTTCGCCGCGACGGGCGAGCGCCGCTACTTCGCGGAGAGCGGCCACAGCCTCGCCGAGCCATTCAAGGGCTATTGGGAGAAGAATGGCGGGCTGCCGCAATTCGGCTATCCGCTGACCGAGGCGTTCCAGGAGACCAGCATCGACGACGGCAAGCGCTACACGGTGCAATACTTCGAACGCGCCCGCTTCGAGGCGCATCCCGAGGCGCAAGACCCGCAATATCGGGTGCAACTCGGCTTTCTCGGCAAAGCGTTTCAGAACCCCGCCGCCGCAACGACCGCGCGCGATGGCAACCGCTTCTTCGCCGAGACGGGCCACAATCTGAGCGGCAATTTCCGCACCTACTGGGAGAAGAACGGTGGCTTGGCGATCTATGGCCTGCCGATCACCGAAGAAGTCCGCGAGATCAGCCCGCTCGATGGCAAGGAGTACACGGTGCAATACTTCGAGCGCGCCCGCTTTGAGGCGCACCCGGAGAACGCCGCGCCGTACAACGTCCTCCTCGGCCAACTCGGTCGGCAACTACTCGATGTGCGCGGAGCCTTCACGAGGTAACGGGGCAAAGAACGCAACAGGAGACGCAGAGACACGGAGGAGGAACGGGAGAGAAGAGTACGATTTGAGGGTTCGGTGCTCATGCAGGCGATGCGTCAGACGGTAGGCTTGTGCTTTTGCAACGCCCCAGGGTACCCTTCTTTCTCCCGTTCCCCCTCTGTGTCTCTGCGTCTCTGCGGCGACTCCCGTCCCCTTTCTGCGCCCGTCATTCAGCCGTCTGTCCCAGGGCCACCGCTTCTTCCGGCTCGGGGGAGAGGTGACTGATCTCGTTGTGGCAGATGAAGCTGACCGCCTGCTCGTCGGGGTCGATGGTGATCTCGGTCAGGGAGCAATTGTGCAGTTGGTGTTGCGGCCACTGGTCGCGCGGCTCGCGCAGCAGATGATCGATCATCCAGCCGAGCGCCCCGCCGTGCGAGACGACCACCACCGCGCCTCGTTCGAGACGGTGGGCGCTGATGATCGCGTCGATCCCGGTGGCGACGCGCGCGGCGAGTTGCAGGCCGCTCTCGCCACCCGGCCAGATAAAGCTCGGGCCATCGGCCTGGAACCGTGCCGCCCCCTCGGGGTCTTTGGCGACCCATTCGTCAAAGGTCATTCCAGCAGCTTCGCCGACGTTGATCTCCGCCAATCCCACGAGAGGGATCGGCGCGATCCCGATCGTCGCGCCGATGATCTGCGCCGTCTCGAAGGCGCGCGCCAAGGGGCTGGCATAGAGGGCGCGCAGATCGGTCCGCTCCGTGAGCGCGGTGGCGATCTCGCGCGCCTGGCGTCGCCCCCGATCGGTCAGCGGATCCTCGCGCGTCTGGAGGCGACGACTCACATTCCCGACCGACTCGCCGTGCCGCACCAGCAAGAGTTGCATCGCACCCTTCCTTTCAGGACGCCGTCAGGATCACGCCGCCGCTGCGGGTCACCATGATCGTATGCTCGAATTGCGCCGCCCAGCCGCCATCGGCGGTCCGAATCCCCCAGCCATCCGGCTCCACCACGACGCGCGGCGAGCCCTCGACCAGGATCGGCTCGATCGTGATGACCAGGCCCTCGGTCAGGAGCGGGCCGGTGCCGGGTCGCCCGACGGAGGGCACGGACGGCTCCTCGTGCAGGCGTCGCCCGATGCCGTGACCGTTGAAGCCGTCGCGGATGACCCCGAAGCCCCGCCGCTCGGCATAGCGCTGCATGGCGTGGCCGATGTCGCCGACCCGCTTGCCGGTCACCGCGGCGCGGATACCGGCCTCCATCGCGCCGTGCGTCGCCGCGAGCAGGCGTCGCCGCCGCGCCCCGATCGCGCCGACTGGCACCGTCACGTTCGCATCGCCGCAGTAGCCGTCGAGGCGCATTCCGGCGTCGATGCTGATCACATCCCCATCTTGCAAGACCTGCGGGCCGGGAACACCGTGGAGGACGATGTCGTTGACCGAGGTATTGATGCAGCCGGGGAACCCGGCCTCGACGCGGAAGATCGGCTCGGCCCCGAGGCTGGCGATCCGCTCGGCGGCGTAGGCATCGAGCGCGCCGGTCGTGATGCCCGGTGCCGCGAGGCGCGAGAGATCGGCCAGCAGCCGCGCGGTCGCCTCGCTCGCGCGGCGCAGTCCGGCGAGTTCAGCGGGGGTCTTGATGACCATCGGTGGCCTCCTTCCACGGCGGACGTTACTCTCTCCATAGTAACACGCCGCGATCGGGTGGCGAGGGCACGATTGGTGTGAACGTGGACACGCAACGCAAGAGCAGGGCGAGGTGGTCGCGCCCATGCGACAATAGCCCGATACAGCGTGACGGACACCGAAACGAGCCCCACGCAACGAGGAGGAACGTGTGAGTACGAGCAAGGCATCCCCGACGCAGGTTACCACCCTGCCGAACGGGCTGACGATCCTGACCCGCGAGATGCACGGCGCGCCGATCGCCACCTTCTGGGTCTGGTACGGGGTCGGGGCACGTAACGAGACGCCCGGCGTCACCGGGATCTCCCACTGGGTCGAGCACATGCTCTTCAAGGCGACGCCGAAGCTGGGCGCGGGGGAGATCTTCCGCCTGGTGAATAAGAACGGCGGCACGCTCAACGGCTTCACGTCGCTCGACTACACCGCCTATTACGAGACGCTCCCCGCCGATCGGCTCGATCTGGCGATCGGCATCGAGGCGGACCGGATGGTCAATGCCCGTTTCGACCCCGACGAGGTCGCCTCGGAGCGCACGGTGATCATCTCCGAGAAGCAGGGGGGCGAGAATTACCCGACGACACACCTGCGCGAGACAACCATCGGCGCGGCGTTCCGCATCCATCCCTATCGCCAGGGGGTGATCGGCTACCTCAGCGACTTGCAGGCGATCACGCGCGACGATCTCTACGATCACTACCAGACGTTTTACGCGCCGAACAACGCCACCGTCGTCGCGGTCGGCGACTTCCGCACCGAGGAGATCGTGGCGCGGATCGAGGCGGCCTTTGGAGGAATCGCGCGGGGCGGGGCGATCCCGACGGTGCGCTCGGTCGAGCCGACCCAGGAGGGCGAGCGCCGCGTGAGCGTCCGCCGACCCGGACCGCTGCCGCACTTCCTGGCTGCGTATCATGCCCCGGCGGTCGGCAGCCCGGACGTCTTCCCGCTGATGGTGCTCGATGCGATCCTGAGCGGCGCGGGCGCGATGGGGATGTCGGGCGGCGGCGCGAGCCTCGGGCGTTCGTCGCGCCTCTACCGGGCGCTCGTCGAGACGGAGCTGGCCTCCTCGGCGTCGAGCGGCTTCGGGCTGATGCGCGATCCGTACCTCTTCAGCCTCTCCGCCGGACTCCGCCCCGGCGTGGCGATCGAGGAGGTGGAGCGCGTCGCCTTCGCCGAGATCGACCGCCTGCGCGACGAGTTGCCGAGCGACGAGGAGTTGGCACGCGCCTTGAAGGGCCTACGCGCGCAGTTCGCCTACGCCAGCGAGGGGGTGACCAGCATCGCCTACTGGCTCGGCAGCCTCGGCACGATCCACACCCACACCCTCTACGACGAGTTCCTGGACCGCCTCGCCGCCGTCACCGCCGCCGACGTGCGGGGGGTGGCCAAACGCTATCTCACCCCGGAGAATCGGACGGTGGGGCAGTTCCTGCCGACCGGCGAGGGGGGCGGGGGCGCGGCCGGCGCGAGCGCCACGGCGGCGCTCTGGACGCCGAGCGAGCGCCGCTGGCTCAACACCCCGTCTCAGGAGTCGGAACAGACGAACGCGGGCGGCACGGACGACCGGGCGACGCCCACCGCCGCCGATGGGACGACCGGGGCCGTCGCCTTCTCGCGCCAGATCTTGCCGAACGATATCGTGATCCTCGGGAGCGAGCGGCCCGAGTCGCCTGCCGTCGTGCTGCGGGCGCGGCTGCGCGCGGGCGCGCTCCAGGATCCCGACGGCCAGGAAGGCCTGGCCCGCCTGACAGCGATCATGTTACAGCGCGGGACCGCGCGCCATTCGTTCGCGGAGTTGAACGAACTGACCGATGCGCTCGGCGCGTCGATCAGCGCCGATTCCGGGCGGATGACGGTCGATCTGCGCCTGCGCTGCCTGGTCGAGGATTTCCCGCGTCTCACGGCGCTCCTGGCCGAAGTCGTCCGGCAACCGACCTTCCCCGTCGCCGAGTTGGAGAAGGTGCGCGGGCAGACCCTCACCGGCATCCTGCAGGGGGATCAAGATACGCGCACGGTGGCCGAGCGCGGGCTGCGGACGCTCGCCTACCCGGCGGGGCATCCCTACGCGCGCGCGACGATCGGCACCCGCGAGTCGGTCGGGGCGATCGGGCGCGACGATCTCGTCGCCTTCCATGCGCGGCACTACCGCCCCGATGTCCTCTCCTTCTCCGTGGTCGGTGGCGTCCCCTTCGCAGAGGCGGTGGCGACGATCGAGCGCGCGTTCGGGGACTGGACCGCCGAGGGATTGCTCCCCGCGCTGACGATCCCGCCCGCGCCGCTCCCACTGTCGGGCCAGCGCCAGGATGCGACCCTGGACGGGAAGTCGCAATCGGACATCACGATCGGCCACCCGGCGATCGTCCGCAGCGATCCCGACTACTACGCCCTCGAACTGGCGAATCTGATCCTCGGGCGCTTCGGGCTCGGCGGGCGACTCGGGAAGAGCGTGCGTGAGACGCAGGGTCTGGCCTACTCGGTCGGCAGCAGCCTGGAGGGGGGGATGGGGCCGGGCGCATGGGCCGCGCGCGCCGGGGTCGCGCCCGGCAACGTCGAGCGCGCGATCGCCAGCATCCTCGCTGAGGTCGAGCGGATCCGGCAGGAGCCGGTCAGCGCGGATGAATTGGCCGATGCCCAGGATTATCTGACCGGCTCGTTGCCGCTCGGACTGGAGAGCCAGGACGGCGTGGCCCGCGTTGCGCTCGACATCGAGCTGTACGGCCTCGGGCTCGATTACCTGGATCGTTATCCCGCGATCATCCGCGCGCTGACCCGCGAGCAATTGCAAGAGGCGGCGCGGCGGCATCTGCATCCCGATCATGCGGTGATCTCGGTGGCCGGTCCCGCACACGCCGCCCAGGCGGCGGACTGATCGCGGCACGGTGTTCGCCTGACAAAAAGGCGGTGGCCCCCGATGGGCATCGGGGGCCACCGCCTTTTCCATCCCCAGGCTACCTCTTGTTATCCACCTCTTCTCCACAGCCGCCCATTTCCCCGCGCGATCTTATCCCCACTGCGGCTAAGTTATCCCCCGTTTTAGATCGGTTTTCCACATGTGGATAAGTGAGAGGGTGTACGTTCTAGCCTTTCTTCGCCGATCGCGGTCGGATTTTTCGCGCTTTCATGCGGCGATTTGCGCCTCGTGTGGTTATCCCCATAGAACGAGGGTGATCATAATGCCTGTGGACAAGTCTGGGGGAAACGGGGGATAACGCGCCGGTTTTGGGGATAATGTTGTGTATTGATCGTGCAGCGATTGGGTACAATCTGTCTCACGGTAGTCTATTTACCCACAGGCGCAGTGTATGTGGACAGCTTATCCCCGATCTCTTCTGCCGTTTCTTTGGCGTCAGCACTCGGCATATGAGGGTTATCCCCACTATCCACAGCCCCTACTAACGGTTACGATCTTCGTCCCTTAAATTTTCTTAAAGAGAAACGTTGCGCGTGCGCGCGCCCGAGAATAGGCGCGCCCAACGAGGGCACTGCAACGATCGGGGTGGGAGACGCTGGAAACGGACACGGTGCCGATCCAGACCGCGCGACAGCAGGGTGCCGGGGCCGCGCAGGCGCGCTGTACGGGGCTGTGGGCAACGATCGGGGACGATCACGGCAAAGGAGTCGGGATGGGGGAACCGCTGACCGCGCTGGCAGCACTGATGGCGGCGTTGCGATGGCCGTGACGCTGCGCTACAGTCTTATTCATGTCACCGATCGACCATCCCAAGTTATCCACAAGGATCGCCAAGGATCGCCGTGCCGAATTATCGGCGTATGACCGGGGCGTGGAACACCCGCAGCGATGAGGTTTGCTATGCCTGTGACCGAAGCAGTCCACACTCGACCAGCCCTCGCCGTCGATCTCGGCGGCACCAATGTACGCGCCGCCGCCGTGACTGCCGCCGGGGAGATCATCGCGCGGCGGCACGTGTGGACCGCTGCCCACGCCGGTCTCGATGAGGTGCTGGGGCGTGTCGCGCAGGCGGTGGCCGGGGTGGCCGACGAGGTCGGCCTGGCCCCGGACGCCCCGGTGGGCGTGGCGCTGCCGGGGGCGATCAACCCTTTCACCGGGTATTTGAGTGTCGCGCCGAATCTCGGCTGGCAGAACCTGCCGATCCGCGATCTCTTCGCCGCGCGACTCGGTCGCCCGGTCGCGCTCGGCAACGACGTGAACGCCGGCGCGCTCGGCGAGTGGCGCTACGGGGCCGGGCGCGGGATGCGGCATTTCGTCTTCATCGCCTGCGGGACCGGCGTGGGGGGCGGCGTGATCGTCGATGGGCAGCTCCTGCTGGGGCGCGCGGGGCTGGCGGCGGAGGTGGGTCACATGGTGGTGGCGCTCGATGGCCCGCACTGCCATTGCGGCGGGCATGGTTGTCTGGAAGCATTCGCGGGGGGCTGGGCGATCGAGGAGGCGGCTCAGGATCTGCTCGATCGCGGGGTTCCCAGTCTCCTGACGGAGTTGATGGAAGAGCGCGGCGAGGGCCTGAGCGGGGCGCTGATCAACTATGCGGCGCAGCACGACGATGGGCTGGCGATCGAGGTACTATCGCGCGCCGGGCGGGCGCTCGGCTTCGCGGTTGCCTCGCTGGCCCATCTCTTCAATCCCGAGGGGATCGCGATCGGCGGCGGGGTGATCAGCGCCGGGCCATTCCTCTTCGAGCCGATGCACGGGGCGATCGACGAACACCTGCTGGCCGGCTTCGGCGACGAGTTGCGGATCGGCCCGTCGCTTCTGGGACAGGATGCGGGCTTGCTGGGCGCTGCGGTCCTCGCACATGACTTATGACGCCTGTAGCGCCGCCACAGCCTGTCCTGCGTCACGCGCCTACCCATTTGGGTAGGCGCGCATGCGTCACCGTGCCGCGACACCATGCGTACAATATGGGTACGAGCGTTGGTGGCTGGTGCGGGAGGAGCAGGAGGGCGCGATGATGGGTGGCATGGAGCATTTCGGGTGGGGTGGTTTCGGACCGGGATTTCATTTCTCCTGGCTCTGGCCGCTCTTCTTCATCTTCTGGTTCTCCTTTGGGCATCGTACTCGCAAGCACGGGCGCGCGCGGCAACGTTCCCTACAGCGGTATGATGCGCCCGCCGCATTGCCAGCCGTCGCGCCCGATCCGGCGCTGGATGCGCTGCGCGAGCGCTTCGCACTGGGCGAGATCGATCGCGCCGAGTATGAGGAGCGCCGGAGCATCCTCCTCACTCACCCGCCTGTTACTGCGCCGAAGAGCGCCGCGCAGCCACTACCAGCCGCTCAGAATACGCGCCCGGAGTGGCCGGATCTGAGCTGACGACACAACGAGGAGGGGGCGGGGCTCACAATGAGCCCCGCCCCCTTTCGACTGCGCCCGATACGGTCGTCGCTTATTTCTTGACGTAGAGGCTGCGGACCATGTCCAGGAAGATGTTCCAGTCGGGCTGCGGTTCGCCCGCCTTGGTCTTCGGGATGCCGCCCATCTTGGACTTGAAGAGCGCGTAGGCATAGCCATAGTAGAGCGGTACGTAGGCACCGTCGGACTGCATCAGCTTCTCCGCCTGGCGGTAGAGATCGCCGCGCTTCGTCTGATCCGCCTCGCCGGACGCCTTCACCACCAGATCGTCGAACTCTTTATTGCTCCAGGCCTGGCGCTTGCCGCTCGCCTTGTTGCTGTAGAAGACTTCCTTGTAGAAATTGTTGGGGTCCGGGTAGTCCATGTACCAGCGGATGAAGATCAGCTGATACTGGCGCTTGAACATCGGGTCGTTGAAGACGTTGGTCGGCTTGATGTCCAGCTCGATGTCCATGCCGAGGTTCTGCTTCAGCTGGCTCTGGATGAACTCCGCCGCCGTCTTCGGCGTCGCACCCTCGTCGCGCATCGACAAGACGATCTTGTTCGGGAACTTGCCCCCCTCGTAGGGGGTGCCGACGAGGAGTTGCTTCGCGGCATTCGGGTCGAAGTTCATCGCATTCTTGAATTCTGGGTACTTCGCCGGGTCGATGTAATACGGGATATCCGGGGCGAGCAGCGTGTAGGCCGGCTCGCCGAGGTTCTGGATGACCTTCGCCAACTGCTCGCGATTGATCGCCTTCTGCATCGCGAGGCGGACCTTCTTGCCATTCTCGCCGGTGAAGGGCTCGTGGTCGACCTCAGGAATCAGGTACCAGAGTCCGCTCTGCGAGTGGCGCACGAGTTCCGTCTTCAGCTTCGCATCGGCGAGCAGGCGCGGGATCTCGCCGACCGGGATGCCGCGGAACGAGCGGTAGTCGAGCTGACCGGCCTCATAAGGCGCAAGACCGGCGGTGTTCGGGATGATCGGGCTGCTGATCTTCGCGAGGAGCGGCTTCGGCCCGGTGGCGTACTTCTCGTTGCGCACGAAATCGGCTTGCTGGCCGCGGTTCCAGGCGGTGAGGACGAAGGGGCCGTTGCTCACCACCGGCGCTCCAGTGGAACTCGGCTCCGTCCACTTGTCGCCGAACTTGTCGACCGATGCCTTGTGTGCAGGGTCTGCGGCGGTATACGCGGTCAGGATGGGGAAGTAGCCGCGTGGCCCCTCGAGAGTGACCTGGAGGATCTGCTTATCAATAGCCTTCAGTCCGAGGCCCGCTGCCGTCCCACCCTTGCCGGTGTTGAAGGCCTCCGCACCCTTAATATCCAGCAGGAAGCCCGCATACGAGGCCGCCGTCTTCGGGTCGAGCTGGCGCGTCCAAGAGTAGATGTAGTCGTCCGCCGTCAGCGGATCGCCGTTGCTCCAGGTCGCCGCAGGGTTGAGTTTGAACGTGTAGGTGGCACCACCATCCGAGATGGTGTAGCTGGTCGCCGAGGCGGCGGCGAGGTTGAAGTCGGGATCGAAACGAAACAGGCTCTCGAAGATAAATGTTTGTCCACCGGCGTAGAGATCTTTGTTGAAGTCGAAGCTACTGGGATCCTCCGGCAGGAAATAGACGAACGTTTGCTGCGCATCCGCCGCCGCATCGGTCGGCGCGGGCAGGCTCGCCGGCCAAGTTGAGAGTGGCGGGTTCGTGGTAGCGCCCCCGGCAGGGGGTGTCCCGCTGGTCGTGGTGGCGGGACTGCCTGCGCGCGTGGCGGTCGCGACTCCACCGGCGGCGGTGCTCGGCGCGGCGGAGGCGGCGGTACTCGGCGCGGCGGAGGCCGCCGTGGAGGGTGCGGTGGAGGGTGCGGTGGACGGCGCGGCAGAGGCGGCGGTGCTTGGTGCCGATGAGGCCTGCTGCGAGACTGGGGTGCTGCTGGCACCGCAGGCGGCGAGGGCCGCCGTGCCGCCGAGCGCGCCCATCAGGGAGAGGAAACGGCGGCGGGACATGCCGCCCGCGCGCATCCGCTGCTCGAAGAGTTTAATTTGCTCTGGATCGTTCATCCAGTCGGTAGGTGTCGGGATAGGCATCGATAAGCCTCCTCATAAGTACGATACACGACGTATGGCGCGGTATCCGATCGCGGAAAGATGCGTTCGCTCGGGCGATCCTTGCGCGGTCGCCAGGTGCATGGCCCGGTTCAGCACGATACCAGCGACATAACCCTCCTTCTTCCATCTCCCCCGAGCCGCCTGGCTCGTTGGTAGCGCATCTCTATCCGCGTCGCGAGCAAGCGTCCCCCTGTTCGACTTGCTCGGTAATCGGCCATCTGGTGCAAGCAAAGTTCGGTAGCTCGCCGTTTTAGTCGCGCTTCGAGTTCGGATCGAGCGCGTCGCGCAGGCCATCGCCCAGGAAAGTGAAGGAGAGCATCGTGAGGCCGAGGGCGAGCGACGGCCAGATCAGCATCCACGGGTAGGACCGCAGGTATTGCTGATTCTCACCGACCATCAGCCCCCAGCTCGTCTGCGGCGGCCCGATGCCGACGCCGATGAAGCTCAGGAAGGACTCGGTGAAGATCGCGGTGGGGATGCCGAAGGTGAGGGCGACGATGATCGGTGTCAGCGTATTTGGCAGCATGTGCTTGACGATCAGGCGGAAATCGCTCGCGCCGATCGACTGCGCCGCGATGACATAGTCCTTCTCGCGCAGGCTGAGGAACTGTGCCCGCACCAGTCGAGCGAGGGTGACCCAGCCGGTGAGGCCGATCGCAATGAAGATGTTGCCGAGGCCGCGTCCCCACATCGACATCAGCAGGATGACGAAGAGGAGTTGCGGGAAGGCGTACATGACATCGACGACGCGCATCAGCAAGAGATCGGTCTTCCCGCCGAAGTACCCGGCGAGCGCCCCGACCGGCACGCCGATCGCCAGGACGATCAACTGCGCCACCACGCCGACGAGGAGCGAGACGCGGGACCCCCAGATGACGCGGCTGAGGATGTCGCGCCCGAGCTGATCGGCACCCATCGGATAGAGGGCACTCGGTCGCGCGTAGAGGGAATCGTAGTTCTGGACGAAGAGATCCTCGCGTGCCAGGAGCGGCGCGAAGATGGCGATGAGGCAGAGCAGGATCACGACCACGAGGCCCGTGATCGCCAGCTTGTTCCTGAGGAGCCGCCGCCAGGCATCCCCCCACAATGACGTCTGCTTGCGGCCCTTGCGTCTGATCCCCGCTTCCGCGAGCGCGCCCACCGCCCCGGAGGTCGCGGTCGCGGTCTGGCCCTCGCGCGGTGCTGGCGATACGGTGTCAGCCATCCTTCATCCCCTCCGGTGATACACGCTTGTCGCGTGCGGCGTCAAACCTGGTCATCCTCGTAAGCGCGCGGCGAATCAACGACTGAGGCGGATGCGCGGGTCGAGGATGCCATAAAGCACATCCACGATCAGGTTCATCAGCGCGAGGAAGACCCCGTAGAGGAGGATGACGGCCATGATCATCGGATAGTCGCTGCTGGTCATGCTGGTGACGAAGAACTTGCCCATGCCGTTGATGGCGAAGATCTGCTCCACGACGAAGGTGCCGGTGCCGACCGCCGCGAAGAGCGGGCCGATCACCGTGATAACCGGGACGAGGGAATTCTTCATCACATGGGCGGTGATGATCTTCCGCTCGGTGAGCCCTTTGGCGCGTGCGGTGCGGACATAATCCGAGCGGATCACGTCGATCATGCTGGCGCGGGTGTAACGGGTGAGCGTGGCGAGGGGGAAGAGGGCCAGCACGATCGTCGGGAGGATCAGTGTGCGCGGCTGCGAGAAGTCCCAGCCGATCGGCGGCAGCCAGTTCAGCGTCAGGGAGAAGAGCACGATCAGCAGGACGGCGATCACGAAATTCGGCAGCGCCGTCCCGAGGACCGAGACTCCTGCGCTGACGTAGTCGATCCACGTATTCTGATAGATCGCCGCCAGGATACCCAGGCCCATGCCCACCACGATCGCCAGGAGCATCGCCATCGTCCCGAGCTGGAGCGAGGTCGGGAAGGTCTGCTTGATGATGTCGTTGACGGTGCGGGTCTTGTAGGAGAAGGACGTACCGAAGTCGCCTTGCATCGCGTTCCAGAGGAAGGTGCGGTACTGCCACCACAGCGGCTTGTCGAGGTTGTACTTCGCGCGCAGATTTGCCATCGCTTCCGGGCTGAGGGCGTTGCGACCACTGATGCTCGGATCGAGCGGACTCCCCGGCGTGTTGTGGGCGATGAAGAAGACGATGGCCGACATCACCAGCAGGGTCGGGATGAGCCAGAACAAACGGTTCAGCACGTACTGAATCATCGGCGGATTCTCCACACTCCAGACAATGCCCCGCTTGTGCGGCGGGTATGCTCAACCAGAGACGGGCACCCGGCGTTCGGCGAGGATACTCGAGCTACGCCAGACTCACGCCCCTTCATGGTTCGGGTATCTTTCTTCATCGATCGGGTCTACAGGAGACGCCACAACGGATGAAAACGTTCCGAAGATGGTGAGAAGCGTGCCGCACTCACAAATCAGCGTCGAGATGTTGTGAATGTTGCACTGTCTTGGTTGTGCTTTAGTCCGTGGACGCACTGTAGCACAAGAAAATCGTGCGTGTCAATATCCGCTGTTGTTCGGATAGCACAAATCACGTCGAGGCGCAGCGATCCACTGCACCGCTCATCCTGGTCTGACCGGGGACAGCGGCGTGTCTGGTGTGTATGCTATCCTATCACGCAATCGGGAATGATCAAGCCTAGCGACGACCGCATTGTGTCGCACCGTACCCGGGACACTTGTCCCCTTGGTAGCGGTGATCCGACACAGCGCCGAGCCTCGGCGAATGATCGCCCGGCAGTAACCGACGAGCAGTCGTAATGGGAGAGGGATGGGTATGACGAGCGGCGCGACGCAGCCACGCTTCCTCTGGTGGGATGGTCAGATGATCCCCTGGCAGGAGGCCACGGTCCATGTCACACAGATGCACTGGTCGGCGGTATCGGCGATCTTCGAGGGGATCATGGCCTACTGGAACGACGAAGAGGAGGAACTCTTCGTCTTCCGGCTGGATGGTCACCTGCAACGCTTCTTGCGCTCGCAGAAATTGATGCGGATGCGCCCGGACTACAGCGAGCAGCAACTCACCGACGCGATCACTGGCCTGCTGCGCGCCAACGAGCACCGCAGCGACACGTATGTCTTCCCCTATGCCTATCCGGCGGGGGGGGCGCGATATCGCAACTTCTCCTCGGCGGAGCCACGCCCGGCGCAGATCACCATCACCACCCAGCCGTCGGAGTCGCACCTGCTGGCGCGCGATCTGAAGTCGGCCTGCATCAGCAGCTGGACGCGCATCTCGGATAACGTGATGCCGCCCCGCATCAAGAACATCGCCAACTACCGCAACGGACAGCTCGCGTCGTCGGAGGCGACGATCAACGGCTACGACATGCCGATCCTGCTCAACACGGCGGGGAAGGTGGCCGAGGGGGCCGGGGCGTGCATCATGATGGTGCGCGACGGCAAGCTGGTGACCCCGACCGGCACCGACTCGATCCTGGAGAGCATCACGCGCGGGGCGATCATGGTGCTGGCCAAGGATCTCGGCATCGAGGTGGTAGAGCGACCGATCGATCGCACCGAGCTCTACATCGCCGACGAGGTCTTCTTCTGCGGCACTGCCGCCGAGATCACCCCGGTCACCTCGGTCGATCGCTACGTGATCGGCGACGGCGACCTCGGCCCGATGACGACCGAGCTCGAGCAGCGTTTCCACGACATCGTCCGGGGCAAGGACAAGCGTTACGCCTCCTGGGTCACCCCGGTCGGCGCGGCGCGCGCGGTCTCCGCCGACTAAAGTGCGTGGCGACAGCGCGATACGGGGCGGCGGCACAGGATGCCGTCGCCCCGTCGTTTTTGCGTGGCACGGGGGAGTGGAAAGCGGGGCCGACACGGTATGATGGGACCGGGTGCTGATCGCGCGGGAAGCGTACGCCGCCGCGATGATGAGATGGTATCGGCTTGCACTTCCCATGCCGACGGATACCGTATCCCCGATACGAAGCATCGGTTAACACTTGCAAAGCGCACGGGACTATCAGCATTCGCTGGCGAGAAGCGCCCTCAGGAGGGGATCGGTGTCTGGCAGTAAGGTTTGCCAGAACCAGTCGGCGCGGAACCACAAACCTGGTAGGGCGGCAGAGTGATAACATCCGGCGGTGTCCGGTACCACCAAACAATATTTCTGATCGTCACCGAGTCGATGGTAATCAATCCGTTCGTGTCCCGCACGCGGATCGATCAGGAGGTATTCCGCCACACGCTCGGCTTCGTACTCCTCGAATTTATCGACCCGATCGCGGTAGACGCTGCTCTCGGACACGATCTCGACGATCAGATCGGCGGGACCATCGAGCCGCTGTTCGCTCAAGCGCTCGAGATGCTGCCGGGCGACGAACAGGATATCGGGCTCGCGCGCCGGGCCATCGGGTAGCGCGCGCATCTCGAATGGTGCGATCAGAATCTCGCCGAGCGCGCGGACGCGGCAGTAGCGCTGCAAGAGTTCGGCAAAGAAGATGATCAGACGTTGATGGCGTAGCGTCGGCGGCATGAAGACGATCGCCTCCCCATTGATCCATTCCGCCTGGACACCACCATCGGACAGCGCGAGGAAGTCCTCATAGCTCATCGCCTGCCGCTGCTCGTGGCGGGACGGCGAGGGGGCGGCAGCGGCGGCAACATGCACCATAGCGACTCTCCGTTGTACGAGGCTAACCCGAGCAGTTGCGCTATCGCTCGTGGCAACTATCCCTCAGCATCGGTAGTGTGACCGATCAGCCGCGTACTCAACCAGTCCAGGCTGCGCTCGGTCACATCGCGGACCTGATGGGGCTCATGCGGGCCGTGGCCGGAGCCGGGGTAGAGGACGAGTTGCGTCTCGACCCCGCGATCCTTCAGCGCGCGGAAGAATTCGCGCCCCTGATCGGGCGGCACCACCCGGTCTTCCAGGCCGTGCAGGACAAGGGTCGGCGTGGCGACGCGGTGACTCGCGTAGATCGGGGAGCGCGCGGCGTAGATCCCCTGCGGATCGTAGGGATCCGCCTCGAAGAAGAGCGCATCCCAGGCGTGCAGATCGCTGGCCCCGTGGAAGGAGTGCCAGTTGGCGATCCCCGCCCCGGCCACCGCCGCCCGGAAGCGTCCCGTCTGCGTCACGCCCCACATCGTCATGTAGCCGCCATAACTCCAACCGCATAGGCCGAGGCGATCGGGATCGGCGAGGCCATCCGCCACCAGCCGATCGATCCCGGCGACGATATCGGCCCAGTCGTTGCCGCCCATGTCGCCGTGATTCGCCTCCGCGAAGGCGACGCCGCGCCCGTTGGAGCCGCGATAGTTCGGCAGGAAGGTGGCGATGCCGCGCGCGGCCAGGAGGGGCGCGAGGGTGTTGAGGCCGCGACTGCCGAAGCTGTGGCTCGACACGCCGGTGGGGCCGCCGTGCACGATCGTCACCAGCGGGATCGGGCCGGTTGCACCGAGCGGGCGCATCAGCAGGCCGTGGAGTTCGAGGCCGTCCGGTGCGGTCCAGCGCAGCTCCGTGAAGTCGGTCGTCAGGGCGGCGCGGCGCTCGCCGTGGGTATCGGCCAGCGCGCCACGCGATCGCGCCGTCGGCGATGGTGCCGAGCCAGAGATCGCCCGGTTCGCGCCCGCCAGAGCGCTGCGTGGCGAAGGTGCGCCCATCGCTGGCCGGGTAGACGCCGCCGAAGCCGAGGTGGTACGGCCCGTGCCAGAGGCACCGCCAGCTCCCCGGCCTGTCCGCCGCGATCAGACCGAGGCTCGCACCGAGGTCGTCATAGGCGTGGGCGAGGAGGCTGGCCCCGTCTGGCTGCCAGGTGACCATGTTCACGCTGAAGTCGGCCCCGGCGGTCAGGTTGCGCGGCGCGACCCCGCTGTCCGAGTCGCTGGGGATCAGCCAGAGATCGCCACCGGACATCCCCGGATCGCTCCAGGAACAGGCGATGCAGGCGACCACATCGCCATCCGGTGCGGGGGCGGGGCGCGCGACCTGTCGCCCGGTTGGGGGCTGGTAAAGGGTTGTCACCGCGCCGGTCGCCAGGTCGAGGCGGGCGAGACGACAGCCGTACCACGCGGCCTCGGTCGGGTCGTCGGCGGCGACGACGGCCAGCGCCGCGCCGTCCGCGAACCAGGCGAACTCCCAGATGTGCGCCGCCGTGTCGGTCGTGCGTCGCACCGCGCCATCCGCGAGCGCGATCGTCCAGAGGCAGTCGCGGCGCAAGGTTTCCTCGACGACGACCGGGGCGTTGTTCACCCCTTTCGTCTCCTCCGGCTCGGGATCGGTGCGGAGAAAGGCGATCGTGGTGCCAGCGGGCGACCAGGCGAAGCCCTTGATCGCGCCATCCCCGGTCGCCAGGGGTTGCGCCTCACCGCCGCCACGCGGAAGGAGGTACAGCCGCTTCCCTGCACCGGCGCGGTCGGAGAGGAACGCCAGGGTCTGCCCATCGGGCGACCATGCGGCGGCGGTGTCTTTGCCGCTCCCGTACGTCAGTTGGCGCGGGGCACCGCCCCCTGTCTCCACAAACCAGAGATGAGTGCCACTGTCCGCGTCCGCGCCCGTCAGCGCCGCCCCGACCTCGTAGACGACCGCGCGGCCATCGGGGCTGATGCGCGCCCCGCCGACACTCCGAAACGCGAGCAATTGATCGACTGTCAGCATGGCGTCGCCCTTCGGGCGAGTAGGCGGAGTAGGCCAGTAGGCGAAGTAGAGAGAACGGGAATAACCGCAGCGATCGGCTTCCTACAGTTCCTTCTACTTCGCCTACTCGCCTACTGGCCTACTCCGCCTACTCGTCACTAATACGCCCGCGCGAAGATCCAGCGCGGGCCGACCGTCTCCTTGCCGCAGACGAGGCACGGACCCGGGTCCGGCTGGCCGTCGAGCGGCAGATTGCGGCTCGTTGCCTTGGTCTCTTCCTTGATCCGCGTCTCGCAGGCCGCACCCTCGCACCAGCGGATCATGTTCCAGCCCGCGTTCTCGGCGACGCGCGCCTTGAACTCGTCGTAGCTGTCGACCGTGGCGGTCTTGCTGTCCAGCATCGCCTTCGCCTTCGCGAAGAGATTGTCCTGAACCTCATCGAGCAGCGCCGGGATCGCCGTCGCCAACTCGGCCACCGGCACCTGCTGCTTCTCGCGGGTGTCGCGGCGCACCACCATCACCGCACCGGCGGCGATGTCGCGCGGGCCGACTTCGAGCCTCAGCGGCACCCCTTTCAGCTCCCACTCGCTGCGCTTCCAGCCCGGGCGGTTGTCGCTCCAGTCGCTTTCGACGCGCACGCCCGCCGCTTTCAGGGTGGCGAGCGCGGCGTCCAGCGCCGTCTCGACCTCCTCACGCTCGTCGTCCTTGCGGAAGATCGGCACGCCGATCACCTGGATCGGGGCGATGCGCGGCGGCAGGACCAGCCCCGCATCATCGCCGTGGACCATGATCACCGCGCCGATCACGCGCTGACTGACCGCCCAGGAGGTGGTGTTAACGCTCTTGCGCGTGCCGTCGCGATCGAGGAACTGGATGTTGAACGCCTTGCCGAAGTTATCGCCGAAGTAGTGCGAGGTGCCCGCTTGCAACGCCCAATGCTTGCCGCCCATCATCGCTTCGACGCTGAAGGTGCGCTGTGCGCCCGCGAACCGCTCCGACTCGCTCTTGCGCCCCGGGATCACCGGGATCGCCAGCTCGTTCTGCAAGAAGTCCGTGAAGAGGTCCAGGATCGTCATGGTGAACTTCTCGGCCTCCTCGGCGGTGGCGTGGGCGGTGTGTCCCTCGTGCCAGAGGAATTCGAGGGTGCGGAGCCAGACGCGCGGGCGGTTCTCCCAGCGGACAACGCTGTTCCACTGATTGAGGAGCTGCGGCAGATCGCGATACGACTGCACCCACTTGGCGAGCATCGTCATGATGATCGCCTCGCTCGTCGGGCGCACCGCCAGCCATTCCGACTCCGGTAAATCGCGCCCGCCGCCGCGTGTGACCCAGGCGACCTCCGGGGCGAAGCCCTCGACGTGGTCGGCCTCGCGCTCCAGCAGGGCGCGCGGGATCAGGAGCGGGAAGAAGGCGTTCTTGACGCCGACTTCCTTGAACTTCGGATCGAGGTAGTGCTGGCACGCCTCCCAGAGGGCGTAGCCGTATGGCTTGAGCACCTTGCAGCCGCGCACCGGCGCGTCGTCGGTCAGCCCGGCCTTCTGGTTCACCTCGACGAACCAGCGGTCGAAATCGTCCTCGATATCGGTCAGATCCTCGACGTAGCGGAAGTCATCGTTCGCTTGCTCGGTCGACATCCAGGTCTCTCCTTTATGGCGTATGGCGACTGTGCGGCGCAGACCGCTTACAGGGCGTCCGCGCGACAGCATCCTGCCGCGATGGCACGGTGCAACGGTCATCTGCGACTGTCAGTGGTATGGCAAGGGCGCGCCGGGCGCGCGGCGGTGGCCGAGGCCCGCAGGGGCTTACCCCTGCCGGGGAGGGACCGGCAGGCCACCCCGACCGGTCCCGGTGCCGAGATCGCGCACGGAAGCCAGACGCATGGTAACATCCCGGTCACCGACCGATGCACCGACCCGCGAATTATGGCCCTGCGCGGCGCTCATGCTGCCCCGATCCGACGTGAGGAACGCGGAAACAGGGTTTGCCCTGCTCCGCAGCCGTGAGTATAGCACGGGCCTCGTCGCGAGAATGGGAGCCTGCTCGCATGTCGCCTGGCCGATCGCCTTACCGCTCGGCCAGCAGATAGTCACGGAGGGCCGCGCGATTCGTCGCGAGTGGCTGCGTCGCATCGAGGATGAGGCGCGGGTCCGACCATGCCTCATAGCGCGCGCGCACTCGCTCGACCTCATCCCAGGTCAGTTCCGGCCAGCCCGGTATGCCGCGCCGGCGACCTTCAAGCCTCACGCGGTGCAATCCTTCATCGGAGCAGATGCACTCGACGATCCGCAGGCGGGCGTCGTGCTCCCGCGCGAGGACGCGCCACGCCTCGCGCATCCGCTCGAACGTCGCCACCGTATCGAGGATCGCCGACTGTTTGCGCCGCAATTGCTCCCTGGCGAGCGTGGTGAGTAGTTCGATCGCGGCCCAGCCGGAATTGGCGTCGGCCCCGATCCCCGAACGCCGGAGGGCCGCTTCGAGCTGATCCTTGGCGAAGAGCGGGCAGCGCAGCAGCGTCGCGGCCTCCTCCGCCAGCGTCGATTTGCCGGTACCCGGCAAGCCGGTACCCGGCAAGCCGGTGAAGATGATCAACTGCGCGCTGGTGCTCATCGCTCACCTCCTGTGGCGGGCTCTGTCCACGTTCACACCGATCGGCGTGGCGCATGATTGGTTCCGGGTGAGGGCGTCGTGACACGTTGCTGCCAGCGTTGCAATGAACGGACCGCACGACGGTGGCGCCTGCCTGCCTGACCATCGCTGGTCCGCTCCTGCCGCGCGCGGTCAGCGCCGCCACCAGCGCCGCCGGGGAGTTGCGTCGCCGTTGAGCGTGGCGACGACGGTCGGCAAGGTGGCGAGGTCGGAGACCGTGGCGTCGGCTTCGTTGTCGGGCTGATCCAGCGCCGCCGCCGTGGAGGCATACCAGATGGCGCGCAGCCCCGCGCGCTGCGCGCCCTGCACGTCGAAACGGTAGGAGTCGCCGACATGGATCGCGTCGGTGGCCGCGACGCCGAGTTCGCGCAGGGCGGCGTGATAGATCTCCGGGCGGGTCTTGTAGTAGCCGGATGACGCCGAGGTGACGATCGTGGTGAAGGCTCCGGCGACGCCGAAGCGTTCCAGCGTCCAGTCGAGGAAGGGATGGTGGACCGCGCTGGAGACGACGCCCAGGCGCAGTCCGCGCGCGTGGAGCGCCTCGATCGCCGCGACGATGCCCGGCTCCGGCTGGGCTTCCGCCAGCGCCTCGCGCATCAACGTCTCGATCGCCGCCGCGACCGCGCCCTCGTCGGGTGCCAGGCCGAGTGTGTGCAGGGTCGTCAGGGTGCAGTCGAGGGCGTCGCGCTCCTCGCCGCTCGCCACGATCCCTTGGCGCAGGGTGCGATAGGCGTCGCGAGCCCGCTCCGCGCTGCCATCGGGCGCGGCGAACGCGCCGCGCGCCGTGAGGAGGTGCAGGACCTCGGGGACGAGTTCGCGGATTTCCAGGGCGAACCAGCGGTCGCAGCGCGCGATGGTGTTGTGAAAGTCGATCGTGACCGCGCGGATCGGCATCGGCTACTCCTGACGATCACTCGTTGTGACGCCCCGTTGGAGGCGTGGCGATACGGCGCGTCCCAGGCGAATTATGGCACCAAGGTGGCAGCGAAGCCGAGCGGCGCGGTGGTCGATGACGCTCGCAGATGGATGCGATGACGTACACCCTGTATGTACCCACGAACGAACGCGGGATCAATAAGAACAAATTTCCTAAAAACAGTTGACAAGAACATATGTTCTACAATATACTGCGGCTATCAAAGGATTCGGGTGCCGCGTGACGCCGCTGAAGGAGCACCACAATGGTTGACAAGCTCGGGAGGACACAGCGCGATGTCTACAAGTTCATCATCGACTATTTCGATTGGCATCGCTCCGCGCCGACCATCCGCGAGATCGCCGAGAAGCTCGGCATCGGCTCGACCAACACGATCGATTATCACCTCAAAGCGCTGGAGCGCAAGGGCTTCATCCGGCGGCGTGGCAATCTGGCCCGTTCGATCGAGATCGTCGATCGTGGTCCCTACGGGGCCGGGCCGCAGGGCGCGGGGATCGTTCGCCTGCCGGTACGCGGCTCCATCGCCGCCGGTCAGCCGATCGAGGCGCTCGACGATCGCGACGACTACCACGATGTCTCGGCGTCCCTGGCGGGCAGCCCCGACGCCTATGCCCTGCGCGTGCGCGGGACCAGTATGATCGACGAGCACATCTGCGACGGCGATCTGGTGGTCGTGCGACCCCAGTCCACCGCGCGCAACGGCGAGATCGTCGTCGCCCTCCTCGCGGATAACGGCGTGACCCTCAAGAAGTTTTACCACGAGGGGAAGCACATCCGCCTTCAACCGGCCAACGCGACGATGGCCCCGATCATCATCCCCGCCGATGGCGATGTTGCCATCCAGGGGACGGTGCGCGCGGTCATCCGGCAGGTCACCTTCTAGGGCTCCGGCCCTTTCTTTTTGCCCATCGTGTTCTAGGTTTTGTTCTAGTCGGGCCGCCAGGTGCGGTCGGGAGGGACGGTCATGAGCGCAGCACGACGTCATCAGCAGTACGTGGTCGACGAAGATGCCCAGACGCAATACATCCCGAGCGGCGCGGTGCGTGGTGCGACCTCGTTGCGTGCCATCCCGCAGGCGGCCCCTGCCCCTCGGCGTCAGCGTCCGGCATACGCCGAGGCGCGGGATGCCCGACCGATGCCGAAGCCGCTGACGATGCCCGACCCGAGCCGCATCCTGACGACGGCGCTGTTGATCGGCGCGCTGGCGATCGTCCTCTACTTCGGGATCACCAGCCTTCTCGCCTGGGCACAGGTGAAGATGGACGATGTGCAATACGGTCGCCCGCGCACCGCGCAGCTCGATGCCTTCGTCGGGCACGGCGAGGCGAGCGGCAGCCCGACACATTTCACCGCCCTGAACCTGAATCGCCGCGTGACGATCATGGAATTCCCTGGTGGCGACGTGACGAAGCCGCAGGCGATCGTGGGACCGACGCTCTTCGGGCGGGACGAGGATCTGACGGTGATCAAGCTGCGGGTCGAGGATGTCAACGGCGACGACAAGCCTGACCTGACCGTGCAGGTGAAGGACGAACGCCTCGTCTACATCAACGATGGTAACGCTTTCCGCCCCATCACGAACGATGAATTGGCACACCTGAAGCAGCAAGGGGGCCGCTAGTGAAGAACCGTCTGCAACTCTACGTCGGCCTCGCGACCGTTCTCGCCATCCTGGCGGTCTTCTTCACCCGCCCCGAGCAGCGCGGCGCCACCTTCAGCGCCCCTGCCTTTGGTGTCGCCGCCGCCGCCGCCGCCGCCATCCCCACCACCTCGCCCGCTCCAGCGACCACCCCCGTCCCCGCCACAGTAGCCACGCCCTCGACTGCGCCAACAGGCTATCCACCGCAAGGACCGGCGAGCGGCAAGGGTGATGGTGGGGCTCCGGTAGCAACCGCTGTCACGACGCCGAGCGTGAACGCCGCCGCGACAGGCGACGAGACCTGGGACGTGCGCCACACACCTTCCATCGATGCGGCAGCGATCCGCCAAGTCTTGCAGAAGTACGGTTCACCCGCCGTCGGGGCTGCCGATGCGATGTACGCCCTGGGCGTCGAGTATGGCATCGACCCGGCTTTCTGCCTCGCCTTCTTCATCAACGAGAGCACGGCGGGCACGGCGGGGGTGGCGCGCACGACGAAATCGGTGGGGAACATTCGCACCACCGCCGGGTACGCCGATTACCAGGGGTATCGCAAGTACGATAGCTGGGAACAGGGGATCGAGGACTGGTATCGCCTGATCCGCGACCTCTACATCGGACAGTGGGGCCTGACCACCGTCGATCGGATCATCCCGGTCTACGCCCCGACCTTCGATAGCAATAACCCCGATCACTATGTCTCGACCGTCAAGAAGTTGGTCAGCACCTGGCGGGGCACGCGCTAACAGCGGCCCTGGATGGTGGCGCGGCGACTGGCTTGGTCCGGTCGCCGCATCGCCGCGTCCCGCGCCGCGATCCGAAAATGGGGTGAATGATGGCTTGGAGTCTCGCGCCGCGCCTGTTCCGGCAGCAGACGGCAGAAACACCGTTGATCGCCGCCGAACCGTCCGGCCTCCCGGCAGGGGTTGTCGCGCTCGGTCGCGGCGGGGCCGGTGAGATCGGGGCGCTGCTCCGCGACGATGGGGTCTACGCCGGCTTGCTGCGCCTGCTGGCCCCGGCGGGGCGGAGCCTCGGCGATGTGGCGGCGCTCGCCGAGGCCCTGCCCCCCAGCGCGTGCCAGATAGTGACCGTGCGCTGGCCGATCGATCCCGAGCGTGCCGCGCGCTCCTGGCGCGCGGCGACGCGCGGCGGTATGGCGAGGACGGCCCTCGCAGGGGAGATCGGGGCAAGTTACCTCCCGGCCCTCGCCGAGGCGGGGTGGAGCGAGGTGCGGACCTATCTGGCGATCCTGCGCGCCGATCCCGAGCGCTTGCAACGCGATCTCTTCGCCATCGGTGGAACGTTGCCGCTCCCCGCACGCCCGGCCACCCTGGCCGAGGCGAAGCATCTGGCCGGGGAGTGGTTCGCGCCACATGCGGCGGGGCTGGTGACGATCGGCTGGTCGCTGACCGAGCTGATCGCCGAGCCGCGTCCCGACTGGGCGCGCACGATCCTCGAGGCCCCGGCATTGCGCGGCATCGCGACGTGCCTCACCCTGCACCTGGAACCGGTCGGCACCCCCGCGCCGGTCTCGCTCGAGTTGCACCGCCGCCTCACCGAGATCGACGCGGAGATCGCGACGCGGCGTGCTGATATCCCGCACAGCGACGAGGAGGGGGACGGGGCGGAGGATCTGCTGGCGGAACGACATGAACTCCTCGCGGCACTCGCCGCGTCTGGCATAGGCACCGAGCGCCCACGCCCCGCGCAATTGTTGCTCGCCTGTTCGGTCGAGCCGCAGGGCGCGCGGGCGCTGCGCGGCGAGATCGAGGCCGTCCTGCACCGGGTCGGCTTGCAGGCGATCTCGCTCGGTCCTGGTCGCAGCGACGATACGCTCCTTTCTTGCTCGCCGCTCGGCATCGCGCTCGTCGGGCGCGAACTGACCCTGACCACACGCGGTGCGTCGTTGCTGGCCCCGATCGTCCCGGCGATGGATGGGCTCGGCGCGATGGGCGGTGACGAGCGCCCGCACGGCCTGCCGCTCGGCTTGCGGCGCGATGGCGCGGCGGCGACGGTGCCGCCCGGGAGCGATCTCGTGGCGGTAGGTGAGTCGACGGCGGGGCCGACCTCGGCGATCCAGACCTGGACGCTCGGTCAACTTGGGAGCGGGGCCGAAGTGCTGGTGGTCGATACGCACGGCGGCTGGCGCTCGGCCACGTTGGCGGCGGGCGGCGACCGGGTGCCGGTCGCCCTCGGCCTCGGCGGATTGCTCGGCGGCCTCGGCGCGGAGATGTTGCGGGACGATGGCCCTTCGTCGCGGCAGATCGCGCGCTGGGCGGATACGGTCGCCCGGACGCTGGTCGATCTCTGCCCCGATCTCGATGACGATGAACTCGGTGATCTCACCGGGCAGTTGCTGGCCCTGGCGGAGGGCGATCTGGCCTGGGGCGAGCCGGTGCAGTTGGGGCCGATCGTCGCGCGCCTGCGCGAGAGCGAGCGTGAACCGGCGCGGCATCTCGCGGCGATGCTGACCGCGACCGGCGCGCTGAAGCCCCTCCCCCCGCACGAGTGGCACGGCGGGCTGACGGTCTTCGAGGCGACCCCCGATCACGGCGGACAGCAGATCGCCGCGCCCGCCGGATGCGCAACGGTGGCGCTGGGCGCGATCCGCGACGCGCTCGGCGCTGCCGTGGCCGATAGGCGACGCGCCCGCCTGGTCGTGCTCGACGATCTGGCGACCCTGCTCGAAGCCTCCGCAGGCCCGCCCCTCCTGAGTGCGATCCTGACGGCGGCGGGTCGGGCGGGGGTGCCGGTCTGGTGCGCCGCGTCGTCGCTCGCGGCCTGCCCGCGCCCGGCATTGGAGGCGCTGCGCGCGCTGAGCCCGCTGACGGTTCTCTTCCCCGCTCAGGCGGACAGCCTGCGGGCCACCGCGCGCGCGCTCGACCTGCCACCGGGCCTCTTCGAGGGGCGCGCAGGGCTCGGCGCTGGCGAGGCGTTGGTGATCCACGGCGAGGACGCCACGCCGATCCAGCTCCTGCCGCTGGCCTTGCCACCCTATACGCTACACTGAACGGCACCGCTGAACGATCAGGCCACGCTACGCGGAGCGCTGTTTGCCGGATGTTCGCTCAGTCGTCCAACATGTCGAGTGGCCGACCCACGACCGTGGTGCGACCGCTCGGCAAGGTGCGATCGAGCGCCGCCGTTGCGATCGCCGTGCCCATCTCGGTGGCGGTCGGCAGATCGCGCGTCGTGTCGGCGGCGAGACCTTGCGCGGCGGCGGCGCGGGCCAGCAGCTTCGGGGTGATCGTCCCCTCGATCAGATCGCCGGTCACGACGAGCAGGCGAATGCCGCGCGCCGCGAATTCCTCTTGCCGGGCGCGCAGGGCGACCTCTCCCGCGTGCTTCGACGACGCTACCGCTTCGTACGCCGGGAGTTGCGTGACCCGACCGTAGCGGTGCGCCCAGTGGCTGGTGACGAAGACGATCGTGCCACCCGGGTGCAGGAGGGGCAGCGCCGCGTCCACGGTAGCGAGTTGCGCGTCGCGGTTAAGGCGGGTCGGGTAGTCGGGATCCTCGGCGAGGAGATCGCGCTCCAGGCCGCCCGAGGCGTTGAGGATCAGCAGATCGAGGCCGTCCGCCCACGCCGCCGCCCGTGTGAAGAGCGCCGCGACATCGTCGGCCTTGGTCATGTCCGCCGCCAGCGCGAGGCCACGCCGCCCGTGCGCCACGACCTCCGCGACGACGCCCTCCGCGCGCGTCGCCTTGTTGCGATAGGTGATGATGCTGTCGCAGCCGCGCTCCGCCAGCGCCACGGCGGTCGCTGCGCCAATGCCGCGCGATCCGCCGGTGATCAGCGCGGTCATCGTTCTCTCTGTCGTCATCGCTCCTGTCGTTTCCTTGTGCGTGCCCGGATCAATTCCCGGCTTCGCGGGAAGTATCGCCCAAGCGCCCGTATCGCCGCATGATCGCGCGGAGGCGGTCGTGCGGCAGGGCGTGGGCGGTGTTGCCATCGCGCCCGGTCAGCGTCTCTGCGGCGACGAGCGCGTTGAGGATCGCCTCGGCAGTCGCGTCGATTACGGCGGCGAAGAGCGGATCGAGCAGGCCGTTGTAGAGGCGCGGGGTGACGAGCAACGGCTCGACCATGCCCGCCGCGTTCGCCGGGGGGCGGCGCGGCACGCGGACCGTCGGCGCATTCGAGAAGGCGAGGAGGAGGTCGCCCGAACTGTTCCCGGCGATCCCGCCGACTCGCGCGATCCCGAGCATCCCGCGACGGCAGAGCCGCGCGAGCTGGCGATCCGAGAGGGGCGCGTCGGTGGCGATGACGACGATGATCGAGCCCTCTTTGCGCTCGTCGCTCGGCGGGGCGAGTGGGTGCAGTTCGGCGCGCAGATCGGTGATCTCGCGTCCGATCGGCACCCCATCGACCAGCAAATCTTGCCGCCGCCCGAAGTTCCCCTGCACCAGCACGCCAACCGTGTACTCCCGAGCCGCCAGTGGCACCAGGCGCGACGAGGTGCCGATGCCCCCCTTGAAGCCGAAGAGCAGCATGCCGGTGCCGCCGCCGACATTGCCTTCGGCAACCGGACCGCTTGTGGCGCCGTCGAGCGCGGCGAAGGTGTGCGCGGCGGTGACGTGCTGCCCGGCGATGTCGTTGAGGACACCGTCGTACGTCTCCGCGACGACCGGGATGGCGAAGTCCTCTTGTCCGAGCGTCGGCTCGTGCGCCACCAACCAATCGATCGCGCCGCGATGCACGGTGCCGACCGAGAGGGTGTTGGTGATCAGGATCGGCGATTCGAGGCTCCCCCACTCATCGATCTGCGAGCGCCCGGTGATCTCCCCCGCGCCATTGAGGACCGCGATCGCCGCCGGGACGGTGCTGGTGAAGGCCGAGCCCTCGTGCGGGTGGATCGCCGTGACCCCGGTGCGCGCCGGACCCGCCCCGACGCGCAATGCCCCCGCGCCGTGGATCACGGTGGTGTGCCCCACGCGCACCCCCGGCACATCGGTGATCGCATTCAGCGGCCCGGTCGGTTCCGTCCCGATCGTGATGCCGAGGTCGCGCAGGCGCGGGCGAGGGGCGGGCATGGCGCTCAACTCCTTTCTTCAGGATCGTCACGAAGGGGTGTTGGTATCCCTGCCGCTTCGTGCGGCCCCGCCGTCGCGCGCAACAGCGTGAGGCGTTCCCAGAGCCGTTGCCAGACGAGGCGGCGCTCGATGTCGGTGAGGCCACGCCCGAGCGCGCGACGTGTGGCGATGATCGCCTGCCCGGCGAGCGCCCCCCAACTCCCCGGCTCGTCGCGGGTCCAGGCGGCGACGAGCCGGGCGTGCTCCGCCAGAGTCGCGGCAAGGATCGCGTCGAGATCGAGATCGGCCAGCGGCACGGCGACTCCTTGGTGTGAACGTGGACACCCTGCGGTGTGAACGTGGACGCGCTCTACCAGGGGAGCGCGCCCAGCTCCTCCGGCGTCAGGCCGACGAGCGAGCCGCGAATGGCGCTAGCAGGGGTGAGATCGTGCGTGATCGTCAACTCGCTGGGGACGGCGAGGCAGCGTAGCCCCGCCGCGCGCGCCGCCGCGACCCCCGGCCCGCTGTCTTCGAGCGCGACCGCCTGCTCGGGCTCGACGCCGAGGCGCTGGCAGGCGAGGAGATAGATCGCCGGGTCGGGCTTGCTGCGCGGCACCTCCTTGCCGGAGGTCAGCGCCGTGAACGCATCGATGATCCCGAGGCCGTCCAGGACCATTTGGATGTGCTCCATCGAGGAACTCGATGCCACACCGAGGGTGATCCCCGCCGCCTGGCAGGCGCGGACGGTCGCGATCGCCCCCGGCATCGCCGGAACCCCTTCGGCCAGGAGCGCATCGTAGCGCTCGCGCGTCCGCTCGGCGAGCAGGGGGATGTCGCGCGGCAGCTCCACAGGGAGCCTAAAGCGGTCGCGGATCAGCTCCCAGACGACCGGGCCGCTCTTGCCGACCGTGATCGAGGACCAGCGCTCGTCCTCGGCGGTGATCGCCACGCCGTACTCGTACGCGACCATCGAGGACCAGGCGCGGAAGGAGAGCGGCTCGGTATCGGCCAGCAGGCCATCCATGTCGAAGACGATCGCCCGGGGGAGGGTCGCGGTCGGTGTGGTCATCGGTCCCTTTCTTCGCTTGTGCCGCGCGGGGCTTCTTCGATGGCGGTGGCGGCCTCGTAGGCGATCCGCCCGCCGAGGATCGTGCAGCGCACGCGCGTCGTGCCTCCCTCGGTCAGGATCGCCCGGTAGGGATCGCCGTCCAGGGCGCCGGGGAGATCGAGGATCGCCAGGTCGGCCAGCTTGCCCGGCGTTAGCGAGCCGACCTCCGCATCGAGCGCGAGCGCCCGCGCCCCTTCGATCGTCGCGAGCGCCAGCAGTCGTCGTGCCAGCGCCGCCTCGTCGGTCGCCCCCTGCGCGCGGGCGAGTGTGGCGAGGGCGCGGAGTTCGTTGAAGAGGTCGAGATCTTCGTTCGAGCCGAGGCTATCGGTGCCGATCGCCAGCGCCACGCCGGACGCCAGTAGCGCCGCGACCGGGGCCGCGCCGCACCGGAGGAGTTCGTTGCTGCGCGGGCAGAGGACGACCGCCGCGCCCGCGTCGCGCAACTCCGCGATCTCCGCGTCGGTCAGCTGTGTGCCGTGGATGATCAGCGTCGGGTGTGCGGCGCGGAAGAGGCCGTGCGTCGCGACGTGTTCCACCGGCCCCAGGCCGTAGCCGCCCGCGCGATACGTCTCGCGCGGCGAGCCGTCCGGCTCGGCGGTGCGGAGGAAGTCGGCGATCGCGCCGGTGCCGTCGCGCAGGAAGGCCACCTCGTCCGGCGACTCCGCGAGGTGCATCGCCAGCGGCAGATCGGCGTCATGCGCGCGCCCGGCGATCGCGTGGATCCCCGGCCCCGTGACGGAGTAGGGGGTGTGCGGCGAGAGGCCGAGGCGCACGCCCGGCGGATTGTGCGCCTCGGCCAGCATCGCCCGTGCGTCGGTGAGCCGCCCGTCGAAACGCGCCAATTCCTCACCGATGGTGGTGCGCCAACCGCCGAGGAATTCGAGGTAGGCGGTGCCGCGCAGCCCGAGGTCGCGCATCGTCGCCAGCCCGTAGTTGCGGGTCAGGATCTCCCCGAGGCAGGTGACCCCCGCCGCGAGCGAGGCGCGCGCCCCCGCCACGGTGGATGCGCGCCAGTCGTCCTCTGTTTGCCGACCCGACCAGGCGACCAGCCCGCGAATCCAGGGGTGGAATGATTCCGGCGCATTCAGCGGCCCGAGCGCGGTGAATTCGAGGTGGATGTGCCCGTTGACCAGTCCCGGCAGCGCGACCGCCCCGCCGAAGTCCCACCGCTCGACCCCTCGCGCCTCCGGCAGCGCCTCAACCTCCGCGCGCCCCCCGACCGCCACGATTCGCCCCTTCGCCACCAGGATCGCCGCATCGCGGATCGGCGGCCCATCCATCGGCAGGGCCAGCGCCATTGTCAGGAGCATCGGGTGGGAACTCCTTTCTGAAAAGCCAGCTTTGATTCATCTCACACATCTGTAGGGGTTATCTGCAAGGCAATTTCTGAATCGCCGATCGCGACAGTCTCCTCGAACAACTCCCAGTATGGATCGTAGCGAAAGATACGAAATCGTTGCCCACCAGTGATCTCACGAAGCAGATCGATCTTGACAAACTGCTCGACCAATCTATTAGCAGTGACATAGACAACTCCCAATTGCTCCGTAATCAGTGTGATATTCACAAGTGGGCGTTGAAAAAGAAGATCGAGCAGGCGGAGTCCATTGATGCCGAGATTATGTTGTTGAATCACCTCGCGGTGTGCTTCTCGCAGGCTGATAATCGCGGTCGCCGTGGTGGTAGCTTCTTCAGCCGTTTCAGCGACTCCGCGTAAGAAGAAGCGCAACCAAGCTTCCCAATTCCCAGTCTCCCTAACTGCCATTAGTCGGTCGTAATATTCGGCCCGATGCCGCTTAAGGTAATAGCTCAGGTACAGTAAGGGGCGATGTAAGACGCCTTGATGTACTAAGAGAAAAGTAATAAGAAGGCGTCCAACGCGCCCGTTCCCATCGAGGAAAGGGTGGATGGTTTCGAACTGCACATGTGCTAATCCACAGCGGATCAGGACGGGAAGCTCATCGCTCCCATGTAAAAAGTGCTCCAGGTTGGAAAGAAGGGCTGGAACCTCTGTTGCTGGCGGCGGCACAAAAGTCGCCTGTGATATCGATGCACTGGCCGAACCAATCCAATTTTGTGTCGTCCGAAATTCGCCAGGGTGTTTCTCGGCACCACGGCCATCGCGTAATAATTCTGCATGTATCTCTCGAATGAGTCTCAACGATAGGGGTAAAGTTGTGAGGCGATCCAATCCGTAATTCATTGCACGTACGTAATTTACAACTTCTTCAACATCCTGCGGTAATGATTGCCCTCGCGGATCCAACTCAAAAGTAAGCACGTCTTCGAGTGTGCTTTGTGTCCCTTCAATCTGGGAACTGAAGACAGCCTCACGGCGCACATACATAGCCACGAAAAGGTTGGGATTCGGTAGTGTCTGTGTCACCCCATCGAGCCGTCCAACTGCTTGATCCGCTCGGGAAAGGAGTGCGATCAGAGAACCATCGATGTTGAGTGCTGGCATGGGCGGAAGAGATGCTGGCATAAACGCGCGGTACCCGGAAGGTTGTTTTACATATTGGCCGCCGCGTGGAATAAGATCGGCCATCCCCGCTCCTAAGTAAGCCAGAATGAAATAAGGAAGGAAAAGATCGACTCTTATTTGAGGATAACACCGCCTAGTAAAATAAGCAACCGTGATATACCCAGGACATGCTGAGCAAATCCTACAGTCTGGGCTGTTGATAAGAATACGTTGAGCTCAGTGCTCACTACAGCATACTTACCGGATCGACATCGACTGTCCAGCCGTAGGGGATCGGGAGGTGGCGCATGACGGTGTCCAGTTCGTTGCTGCGGATGATCAATTGCCACTGGTAGAGGTCGCGCGCCTTCGCGGCGAAGCAGGGGGTCGGCCCCATGATGTCGAGGTCTTCCAGGCCGAGGTGCTGGGCGACGATCGCGACCTGCCGCGCCAACTTGTCCCCCTCGCGCATGCAGACCGTCTCGTCGGCGTGGCGGTAGACGAAGCGCGCGAGGCGGCTGAAGGGCGGGTAGCGGTGGGTGCGGCGGAAGTCCAACTCCTCGCGGTAGAAGTCGGCGTAGTCGTGCGTGAGCGCCGCGTTGACCGCGTAGTGCTCCGGAGTGTAGCTCTGGAGGATCACCCGCCCGCCCGGCCCGCGCCGACCCGCGCGCCCCGCCACCTGGGTCAGCAGTTGGAAGGTGCGCTCGCCCGCGCGGAAGTCGGGGAGGTTCAGCATCGTATCGGCGTTGATCACGCCGATCGCCGTGACGAGCGGCAGGTCAAGCCCCTTCGCCACCATCTGCGTCCCCACGATCACGTCCACCTCGTGATCCTGCACCCGCGCCAGCAACTGCGCGGCGTCGACCTTGGCGCTGATCGCGTCCTGGTCCCAGCGCATCACCCGCGCCTTCGGCAGCAGCGCCCGCACCTCGCGCTCGATCCGCTGCGTCCCCGCGCCGAAGTAGCTGATCTCCGACGAGCCGCACGCCTGGCACTGGCGCGGGCGATTCTCGCGCCCGTTGCAGCGGTGGCAGATCAGCGTCTCGCGGTCGCCGTGATAGACGTAGGGGATGTCGCAGCGCGGGCAACTGAAGACACCACCGCAGGCGCGGCACTGCACGAAGGTGGAGAGGCCGCGCCGGTTGAGGAAGAGGATCGTCTGCTCCCGCGCCGCGAGTGTCTCTTGCAGCAGCGCGATTAGCGCGCGGCTGAACGGGCCGGTGTGGCCGCTCCGCAACTCCTGGCGCATGTCCACCGCCACCACGCCCGGCAGTTCCAGCGGGATCGCGCCGCGCCCGCCGCCGGTCGCCGGGCCGACGCGCCCGCGCAGTTCCAGCAGCCCGATCTGCCCCCCTTCCGCGCGCCAGCGGGTGCTGATGTCGGGGGTGGCCGAGCCGAGGATCAGGGTGGCCGCGTTCAGGCGCGCAAGTTCCTCCGCGACGGTGCGGGCGTCGTAGCGCGGATCGGGTGCGGCCTGCTTGTAGGACGACTCGTGCTCCTCGTCGAGGATGATCAGGCCGATGTCCGGCGCGGGGGCGAAGAGGGCCGAGCGCGGGCCGATCACGATCGGGCGCTCCCCACGCCGCACCAGCTCCCATTGGGCGTAGCGCTCGGCGTCCTTGAGGCCCGAGTGGAGGATCGCCACCTTGCCGGGGAAGCGGTTGGCGAAGCGGGCGACGATCTGCGAGGTCAGCGCGATCTCCGGCACCAGCACTAGCGTCTGCCGCCCCGCGCGCGCGGTCGCCCCGGCGGCGCGGAGATAAATTTCCGTCTTGCCGGAACCGGTGACGCCGTGCAGGAGGAACGGGGCGAAGCGCCGCGCCACCAGCGACCGCGCGACCGTCTCCCAGACCTCCCCCTGCTCCGCCGTCAGCGGCGGCGGCGACTCGTAGCGGCGCGGACGGAGGGCTTTCGGCTCGGTCCGTCCCGGTGCGCCGAAGACCTCGATGAAGCCTTTGTCTTCGAGGCTGCGGAGGATCGCGCGGTTCGCCTCGGTCAGTCGGTAGACATCGCCGAGCGGCAGCGGCGCGACCGCCTCGATCTCCGGCAACGCCTCGGCGTCCTCGTGCTGCTCCTTCGCCCCCTCATCCTCGTGCTTCGTACTTCGTACTTCGTGCTTCCCGATCCTGGCCTGTCGCCGCAACAGTTCCAGCACCGCCGCCTGTCGCGGCGAGCGCGGGCCGACGAGCGCGGTCGGCTCCTCCGTGCCGAGGGCGGCGGGGAGGATGCGGACCCAGCGCTCCTCGCGCGCCTGCGGCACGTCGTGGACGACGCGCGCCACCCGCTCGATCAGGCCGAGGCGTTCGAGGTGCGGCACCACCGTGACGAGGCTGCTGCCGAACGCCTCTTGCACGGCGGCGAGGCTCGTCTCGCCGCGCTCTTCGAGGAAGCCGAGGAGCCGCCGCGCCTTCGGCGAGAGGTCGCCGAGCGGGGGCGGTGCGCCGGTGGTGACGAGGTGGACGACGCTGCGCCGCGACGCACCGGGAGGCAGCATTGGCAGGGCGGCCTCGAAGATGGAGCAGCAATAGCGCTCCGCCATCCACGCCGCGAGTGTCAGCTGGTGGGAACTGAGGCGAAACTCGGGCTCGACCGGCGCATGGATCGGGCGGGCGGCGAAGTCCGGCTCCTGCTCGTGCGTGGCGACGATCACGCCGAGGACGAGCTTCTGCTTCAGCGGTGCCCAGATCAGCTGGCCGCGATCGATCCGCCCGCGCAGTCGCGCCGGGATCTCGTAGGTGAGGGTGATCCGCCGATCGCCACCGTAGGTGCCGTTGATCGCGACCTCGGCGTAGGGCAGCGCCTCGCGCAGCGGCGCGGGGGGCGTCGCTACGTCGTATGCGCGAGATGATTGCGGCAGTTCCTCGGCGTACTCTTCCATACTCGAAGTGTAGCACCCGAACGTACGTGCTGCGAAGGGAGTGGCACGGACCCTGTTCCCTCACGTACATAGCGGTAGGAATTGACCATCGGTATGGAGGAGGCGGGATGGTGGGGCTACGTGAAGAGGTGCAGGCGGGGCAAGGAACGGAACTCCGTTGGCGACAGCCGGAGGCCTCCAAGCGACGCTATCTGCTCCAGCGTGAGAGCACCGATGTGCCATTGGCAACCCTCGACTGGCGGTCGTTCTGGGGCACGTTCGCCACCGCGACGGCGGGCGAGACATCCTGGACGTTCAAGCGTACCGGTTTCCTGCGGCCACGAGTGACGGCGCGAATCGCAGGCAGCGATGACGACCTCGCGACGTTCGAGGCCAACTGGCATGGTGGCGGCGTCCTCACCATCGCGGACGGCGCGACGTTCGGTTGGAAGGTGGCGAACTTCTGGTACAGCCAGTGGGATTGGCGGGACGCCAGCGGCGCGGAATTGCTCCACTTCGCCAGCAAGCAGGGTTTCATCCGGCAGGAAGCGGTCGTGGCAATTTCACCGGAGGCGGCGCGACTGCCGGAACTCGAGCTGCTGATCACCCTCGGCTGGTATCTCCTAGTCCTCGCGGCGAATGATAGCGCCGCCACGACTGCCGCCGTGTGAGTTGAGTCGGGCGGGGTGTTCCGGGTCGTCTGCTATACTCGCCGCTTCTTCGGTCGCTCAACGGTGAGCGGCGCGGTGTTGCAATGGGAGGAGTGGGCGAGCATGCGGGCGCTGCTCAGCGTATCGGACAAGACGGGTGTCGTTGATCTGGGGCGCGAGTTGGCGGCGCTCGGCTGGGAACTCTTCTCCACCGGCAACACCGAGCGCGCCCTGCGCGAGGGCGGCGTGGCGGTGCGGGGCATCGAGGCGCTGACCGGCTTCCCGGAGATGCTCGATGGGCGGGTGAAAACTCTCCATCCGGCGGTCCACGGCGGTATCCTGGCCCGCCGCGACCTCCCCGAGCACCTGGCGACCCTCGCCGAACACGGCTTCGGTCCGATCGATATGGTTGTCTCCAACCTCTACCCCTTCGCGCGGACGATCGCTGATCCGCAGAGCGCGCTCACCGATGCGCTGGAGCAGATCGATATCGGTGGCCCGACCCTCACCCGCGCCGCCGCCAAGAATTTCCCCGCCGTGCTGATCCTCACCGATCCCGCCGACTATGCCCCGACGCTCGACTTGCTGCGCGCGGGCGCGGTGCCGCTCCCCTGGCGGCGGCGACTGGCGGCGCGGGCCTTCGCCCACGTCTCGGCCTACGACGCGCTGATCGCGCGCTATCTGCGGGCCGATCTCGATCTGAGCGCGGATGATGAACTCTTCCCGCGCGAGCTGTCGATCGGACTGGAGAAGCTCCAGGGGATGCGCTACGGCGAGAATCCGCACCAGCGGGCCGCGTTCTATCGTGTGCCTGCGCCCGGTGTGGCCCCCGCCGGGCTGGCGACCGCGCGGCAACTGCACGGCAAGGAACTCTCCTACAACAACATCATGGACGCCGACGCCGCGTGGGGCGCGGCAACCGACTTCGCCGGGCCATGCGTGGCGATCGTGAAACACACCCTGCCGTGCGGGCTGGCGACGCACGACGATCTGGCGGAGGCGTACCGGCGCGCGCTGAGCGGCGACCCGGTCTCGGCGTTCGGCGGGATCGTCGCGGCGAATCGCCCGATCGATGAGGCGACCGCCACGGAGATCGCCAAGACCCACTACGATATCGTCCTCGCGCCCGACTTCATGCCCGGCGCGCTGGCGATCCTTCAGAAGAAGCGCAACCTGCGCCTCCTCTCCTGCGGCACCCCCGAGGCGGTCTCGCGCCCGGAAGATCGCCTGGAGGTGCGCCAAGTGCGCGGCGGAATCCTGGTGCAGACGCCGAACGAATTGGACGAGGATCCGGCGAATTGGACCGTCGCCACCAGGGTCGCCCCGACCACCGCGCAACTCGCCGATCTGGCGTTCGCCTGGCGCGTGGTGAAGCATGTCAAGTCGAACGCGATCGTGATCGCCGGGGACAACACCCTGCGCGGCATGGGCGCGGGGCAGCCGAACCGCGTCACATCGGTGGGGTTGGCGGCGGCGCGGGCGGGGGAGGGCGCGCGGGGCGCGGTCCTCGCCTCCGACGCTTATTTCCCCTTCCCGGACGGGATCGAGGCCGCCGCCACCGCCGGGGTGGCCGCGATTGCCCAGCCGGGCGGCTCGATGCGCGACGACGCATGCATCGCCGCCGCCGACGCGGCGGGGATCGCGATGGTCTTCACCGGGGTGCGGCACTTCCGGCACTGAGGTAAGGATAGTAGATCATTTTCGCTGCCACCACAGGGGCTCGCGGGCGTGACCGTACTATATGCGATCCCTCTAATCTAGGGTAAGTAATGAGGGTTGCGTCGGCGCAGTGTTTAGGCGCGGCGTTGCAGTCGATGGATGGCGTTGCGAAGCTCGTCCGCATCAAAATCGTCGCGGAGGAACTCCATCCGCCCGAGAAGTCCTGCTGGCCCTGTCTCGTAGGCGTTGATGGCTCGCAGGAGCCGTTTGCGCGCCGCCAGCCCCGCTTCCGTGGAACGGATGGTTCTAGCGGCAGACGGCGCTGAGTTGAGCGACCTGTTCCATCCCAGCATCAACGCGCTCGCCGGTTCCACTGTAGATTGACCCGACCCCACGGTCCCACCGGTATTCAATCGGCCCGTGGTGGCGCAACAGTGTTGCAAGGACCGGATTGTCCTTGCCGAGGGTGCTAATCATGAGCTCGCGCTGCCGCTCGACGAGCCATGCGAGGAAGTCTTGCTTCTGGCGGTTATCGAAGGCCGCAATCATGCTGATGAGTTCGTCCATGTCCCTTCCAGCGCATATTAGTCGTCGCCGTAGGCGCGTAGCGACAGATATGGGCCGTGGCATTGCGTCGCCGACACGCTTCCGTCGCCTTTCTCTGTTCTGAGCGCGTCGGGGCGACATGCTCAGAGCTTGATGATGCCGCGTTGCAGCGCCTGGCTGACCGCCTCGGTGCGGCTATCCACGTTCAGCTTCTGGAAGAGGATGTTGGCGTGGAATTTCACCGTCCGCTCGGTGATGAAGAGGTCGCGGGCGATCTCTTTATTGCGATAGCCCTTCGCCATCAGCGATAACACCTGCATCTCGCGCTCGGTCAGTGTCTCCTCGCGTTCGCCGCGCAGCAGATCGCCGACACGGTTCAGCAGCTTCGTCGCCACGGCGGGCTGGAGGAGCGAGCCGCCGCTGTGCACCACGCGCACCGCATTGAAGATCTCGTCGCGCGGCACCCCTTTCAGCAGATAGCCGCGCGCACCCGCTTGCACCGCCTGGAGGATCCGCTCGTCGGTGTCGTAGGCGGTCAGGACGAGAATGCGCGTCTCGGTGGTCGCGGCGATGATCCGCTGGATCGCCTGGACCCCATCGAGTCCCGGCATTTCTAGGTCCATCAGCACGACATCGGGGAGCAGCGCCGTGACCTGCGTCACCGCCTCCTGCCCGTCGCCGGCCTCGCCGACGACCTCCATATCGGTCTGCGTGCCGAGCATCATCACCAGCCCTGCGCGCACGACCGGGTGATCATCGACTACCAGAATACGAATCATGGCCCCACCATCTGAATGCGGGAAAGGGCCGACGGTCCGTGCCGATCGCCGCGCCCCGCGCAAGTATTCACCTGGTCGGCCCACAGTATACGCCACCCGGCGGCGCTCATGCTCCGCTCGCGGGGCGGAGCGCCTCGGGCGAGGCGAGGCTGACGCGCTCCAGGCCGTGGAAGGGCACGGTCACGCGCACGCTCGTCCCCTCGTCCGGGGCGCTGTCGAGGTGGAGTTGACCCCCGAGCAGCGCCACCCGCTCGCGCAGGCCGACGAGGCCGAAGCCGCCATCGACGCCGCCGATTCGCTGCGCGCCCGGATCGAAGCCGACGCCATCGTCGGTGACCGCGAGGATCAGCGAGCCGTTCCAGCGCTTCAGGGTCATATCGACCTGGGTGGCGCGGGCGTGCTTGCCGATATTGCTGAGCAACTCCTGAACGATCCGGTAGAATCCGGCCTCCAGGTGCGAAGGCAGGCGTCCCTCGACGCCGTGAACGCGGAACGAGCCCTCGATCTGGTGTTCGCGGGCCATCTCGCTCAGCAGCAGATCGAGCGCTTCCGGCAGCGTCTGGTCTTGCAGCGGCGCGGCGCGCAGGTCCATCACCGAGCGACGGGCCTCCTCCAGGTTGGCGCGGGTCAGTTCCAGGCCGCGCCGGACCTTCTCGCGCGCCTCGTCGTGGCGCTGCGGCTCGTCGAGCAAGGTGTCGGCGACTTCGAGTTGCAGGGTGACGGCGGTCAATCCCTGCGCCAGGGTGTCGTGGATCTCGCGCGCCAGGCGGTTGCGCTCCTCCGCCGTCGCCAGTTCGCGGCTGCTGGCGTAGAGGCGGGCGTTCTCGACCGCGAGGGCGGCGGTGTCGGCGATCGCCTCAACCAGGCGGGCCTGCGCGCGGGTGAAGCGATACTGCGCGCGGATCGCGGCCACGATCGCCACGCCGAGGGTGCGCCCCTTGGCGATCAGCGGCACCGCCAGGAGCGAGCGCAGGCCGAGGGCGCGCACCAGCGCCTTGTTCATCTGTGTCACCTGCTCGACCTGGCTCGTCATCTGGGCGTGGCCGCTCGCCATCACCTCGCGCAGGAACGGCTCGTCTGCAACGGTGATCGCCAGTTCGCCTGCGAGGCCGCCCAGCGCGCCACCGTTGAGGCCGACCCCGGCGCGCGGGATCAGTCGCTCCCCCGCGTCGTCGAGGAGGTAGACGCCGCAAGGGAGATCGTCCACCGCGCTGGAGAGGCCGTGCGCCACGATCTCCAGTACTTCATCGAGGAGGAGCGAGGAGGTTGAGGCGGTCGTCACATCGAGGATGCTCGTCAACTCCTGGCGGCGGCGGCGCTCGGCCTCGAAGAGGCGGGCGTTCTCGATCCCGACCGCCAGGCCGTCGGCCAGCGTCTGGAGGGTCGCCACGTCGTCGCCATCGAAGGCGCCGATCCGGGCGCTCTCCACGTCCACCACGCCGAGGAGGCGGTTGCCGAGGACGATCGGTACCGCGACCTCCGCGCGACTGTCGGGGACCGAGGCGGTACGGAGGAAGCGCGAGTCCTGCGCGACATCGTTGATCAGCAGCGGGCGGCGGGTCGCGGCGGTGCTGCCGACGATGTGCGCCCCGATCGGGATCCGCAGGCCGATATCCGAGGGGCCGTCGCCGCGATTCGCCTGCGCCTGCAAGACAAGGTCGTCGCACTCTGGGTCGTAGAGGAGGATGCTGACGTGGTTGTAGTCGAAGCGATCGCGCATCGTCCCGGCCACCTGCGGCAGGAGCTGTTCGACCTCGCGGATCGAGACGAGGATGCGGCTGATCTCGTTGAGGGCACGCAGCTGCTCCACGCGGCGTTGCTCGCTCGCATAGGCGCGCGCATTCTCGATCGCCACCGCGCAACCGCTGGCGATCGCGCTCAGCAGGGTCGCGTCCTCCGCTGTATAGCGAACAGCGGGGCTGGCGAGGGCGATCGCCCCCAGATGCCTGCCACCGATCGTCAGCGGCACGCCGAGCCAGGAGAGCGCGCCGCTGACGAAGCGCGGTGACCCCTGCACCCCGCGCTGGTGGCACTCGGCCCAGTAATCGTCGGTGAGGATCGGTCGCCCCTCCGCCACCACCAGCGGGGAGAGGCCGTGGACGAGTGGCAGCCCCTCGCGCTCGACGAGCCGCGCCCCGTCGGCATACCAGCGCCGCGTGCTCAGCGCGCCGGTGGCCGGGTCGCCGAGGGCGATGTAGAAGGTGCTGGTGTCGAAGAGACGGGAGCAGCCGAGGTAGATCGCCTCGTACAAACTCTCCACATCGAGGATCGCGGCGAGGGCGCGCAGGAGATCGTTGAGATTGGTCAGCTGCGAGAGGCGTTCCTCGCGCCCCATCAGCAGCTGGGCATTATCGATCGCCACGCCGATCTGATCGCCGATCGAGCCGATCAGCGCGAGATCGCGCTCGCGCTCGCGGCGCCCCCCGGTCGCGGTGCCGAGGACGTTCAACACCCCCAGGATGCGGTCCTTCGCGCGCAGCGGGATGCCGAGGTAGCGCACCTCCGCATCGTTGCCCGGATCCATCGGGAAGCCATCCAGGAGCTGCGGCATCGCGCGGGCGTCGTCGAGGAGCAGCGGCTCCCCGCGCAGCGCCACCGTGCCGATCGGGCCGTCGCCGAGGCGGATCGCGATCGGGGCGGGGCGCTCATCCGGGCCGGGCAGGAGGCCGCGCTGGCTGTGCAACTCCAGGTTCAGGCAGTCGCGGTCGAGGAGATAGATCGTGCCGGTCTCCAGATCGAGCGCATCGAGGGTGCTGTCCAGGGCGTCATCGAGGATCCGGTCGATGTCCAATGAGCGACTCGCCACCGCCCCGATCCGGTAGAGGGTGGACAGTTCCTCGGTGCGGCGGGTTGTCTCGCGGAAGAGCCTGGCATTCTCGAGGGCGATCGCCGCCTGATCGGCGAAGAGGCCGAGGAGCTCGACATCGGCGGGGACGAAGGTGCTGCCGTCGAGCTTCTCGACGCCCAGTACCCCCACCACCCCCTCGCGCGCGCGGAGGGGGGCCATGATACTGGCGGCGCTCTCGCGTTGCGGGGCCGTCTGGGGGTCGGCGGCGACGAGGAGATGGCCGCTGCGGTAGACGTGCCCCACCGTGGTGTCGCTGATCGCCATCGCGGGCGGATCGTAGGGGGAACCATCGCGCGTGACGTAGAGGGCCGGTCGCAGGAATTCGCCCGTCTCATCGGGGAGATAGATCGCGGCGGCGTCGGCGTCGATCAGCTTCACCACCTGCCGGGCGATCAGGTCCAGGGTCAGCGTCTCGTCGCGCTCCTTGGCGACCGCCCCCGCCACCATTTGCAGGCTGAGCAATCGCTCCTCCGCCGCGCCCATCGTCTGCGAGCGGACATGCAACGCGCGTTTCAGCTTGGCGGTGTAGGCGCGGCTCAGTTCCTCGGCCAGCAGCGCTAAAAACCCCTCGATCAGCACTTGCCCGCGTTCCAGCCCGAGGCGGCGCAGGGCGGGGGCGGCGGCGGGGCTGAAGGATAGGATCGCGCGGATGCTCTCGCCGAGGCCGACGCCGAGGCCGTCCTGCCGGTTGGCCCAGGAGGTGGCGAGGCGGCGGGTCGCCTTGCGCTCGCCGCGATTGAGGAAGTCGATCAGGGCATCGAGGGTGGGCGGGGCAAATTCTTCGAGGTGGGCTTCGGGTTGGCTACCGTGGAAGTCGCGCGGGATGTCGCGCAGGGTGCGGAGCCAGGTGCCGAGCAGCGTCGCTCGGTGCGCGCCGAGCGCCGCACCGAGGCGGCGGCTCAATTGGAGCTGCTCGCCGATCGTCACCATCGCAGCACGCCACCCCTCGCCAACGCCGCTCCCGCGAGCGCCGCGCGCTTCCCGATGCCATCCCCGCCCGGCTGTGTAGCCGATCGCGCCGACGCTACGTATTATCATCAGTATAGCGAATGGCGCGTATGCCGGAGGCCGATCATCCGGGCGGGACGGGAGACTGTCCTGTCGGACAGGTGCGAAGGAAAGCCATGCCCCCTGCTATACTGACCGTGATCTCGCCAGCGAAGGCAAATGTGCGCGTGGGCGGTGCTTCCGCAGGGGCAAAGTGCGGGATCGCTGCCTTACGAGGATCTGGAGAAGGCGTCGCGACGGACCGTTCGTGTGCCGCAACCGTGTGAAGGGTGAGCGATGCTGCAAGATCTCGCCAAGCTCCTCGAAGGCTTCCTGTCCGACTACGGCTACCTGGCGATCTTCGTCCTGATGTTCGTCGAAGAGGCGGGCATACCATTGCCGCTGCCGAACGAGGTGGCGCTGATGTACGTCGGCTACCTCGCCTATCAGGGGCGGCTCGATGCGAACATCGCCGGGCTGGTGGCGACCTTAGGGGCGACCGGCGGTTCCGCGCTGCTCTATTACATCGCGCGGCGCGGCGGGCGTCCGCTGATCCACCGCTTCGGGCGCCTTATCCACGTCACCGAGGAACGCCTTGATCAAGCCGAGCGTGTGGTGGCGAAGTGGGGCCCGATCTCGATCCCGCTCGCGCGTCTGACACCGGGCTTGCGCATCGCGACCACGATCGTCTCCGGCGTCCTGAACGTCTCGTATAAGGTGGTGCTCGTCTCGGTCGTCGGGGTGTCGCTCGTCTGGTCCTATTTCTGGGTGCATCTCGGTCGCGCGCTCGGCGATCGATGGGAGGAAGGGGCACAGACATTTGAGCGGGCGGGGCGTTGGGGTATCCTGGCGATCGTCGTGGTCGTCGCGATCGTGCTATTCGTGCGCTGGTTGCTGCAACGGCGGGCCACGCGGCGCGCGGCGACCGCCGTGGCCGAGGCGGTGGACATCGACCCGCCGCCGAGTGAGGGAGAACTGCGGGCGCGCGAGGAGCGCGAGCAGGGTCGTGAATCGGTGGCCACCGGCGACCGCCACTAGCAGCGTGCCATCGCAACGCCCCCTACAGCGACACTTCCCGTTCTGGACACTTGCGGCGCAAGTACGGTCGCGACCTCCCCGCCTACGGTGGCCGGTTGGGAGCATAGTACAAACGTCAAAGTGTCGCTGTAGGGGGCCATCCCTACAACGCCACTTCGCTGAATCGCTCGAGTGCGGCGGGGAGGTGCGTTTTCCGGCGACACCGGCTCGTCGCACCGCGTGCTTCGCCGCATCGTACGTACCCGCTACACTGGTACGCATGTCCCCACAGACGGAGGAACTGCGGCCCTGAAACACCCTGGGGAGCGCTGTTACCGGTGCAATGGGCGCAATGGCACTGTAGGGGCCATGCTCAAGTCACGAGCGTGTAGCTTCTCCGTAAGCAAGTTGCGCCGAGGAGCGCGGCGCATGTGTGATAAGCTAAGAAATATTCGAGAAGATATTCACCAAACCAACGAAACGAACTCGGATGTGCGTGTTGGTGGCGCAGCAGCTCTCCCCGAGCGCCCCTTGTTGGACGCTGCCGAAACGGCGCTCGCTGCGCTCGGGCGCGATGCCGGTGGCCTGCGCGTCGTTTGGTCCACGCGCGAGCGGGCGATTCTCCTCCAAGAAGAACCGGCACCGCCGCTCTACATTAAGGTGTACCGGCAGGTGGCGCAACTGGAGCGCGAGGTCGCCACGATGGCGCGCGCCGCAGCGGCTGGTATCCCCGTAGCAACGCGCCGCGCCTTCTCCGCCGACCCGCCAGCGGTGCTCATCACCGAGCGGGTGGGTGGTATTCCCCTTGCTTCCGCCTATCCGCTCGCCGCCGAGGAGGCGGGGGGGCTGCTCCGGCGGTTCCATGCCCTCGGTGCTCGCCCACCCTTTGTCGATGGTCAGTCGCGGTGGTCGGCCTTCATCCGCGGCTGGGCCAATCGGGAAATCGCGACTATGGTTGAACGGCGCGCGATAGGCCCGGGCGATGGGCAACGCCTGTATCGCCATTTCGCGGCTATCGCTGCCGTTCTCGGTGCTAGGCCCTGCGTCCTGATCCACGCAGATCTCCAGGCGGAGCATGTGCTCATCGACCCGGTCACGCAACGGGTGACCGCCTTCCTGGATTTTGTCGATACCCAGCCTGGCGACCCGCTCGTGGATATCGCCGTCCTGACCCTCTGGGATAGCGCACTGGCCGCACCTATCCTGGCCGGATACGGAACTGAGGGGAACGAGGATGTGGACCTACTCCCAACCTACCGGTTGCTCCGGCACCTCGGTGCGGCAAACTGGCTCACGGGGCATGGCGTACACGCGGAGGCGACCCGACATGAACAAGCCGTGCACCACTACTTGGGCAGCCCTCTCTTTTGAGCGTGGGCCTGACAACAGCAGAGCCCGTTGAATGGGCCGAGCGGTGGATAGTATCATTCGCCTCTTCTCGTATCGGCACGGAGGGGTGCTCGCCATGCTCGGCCCGCCGAAAGCGCGTCGCTTCGACTCGTCGGCGCTCATGTCGCTGGAGAACCTGGTGCTTGCGGGCGATTCCTATCGCCACCTCAACGCCGCGCTGGGCCTCAGCTTCGTGCGGGATTGGGTCCGGGACCGCTACGCCGAGCGCGGCAGGCCGGGCATCGACCCGGTCGTCTTCTTCCGGCTCCAGCGCACCTTATCCTTCGAGGGGCTGCGCTCCGAACGCCGCCTCATCGAGACCACGAGCCTCAACCTCGCCCACCGCTGGTACCTCGGCTATCACCTGGATGAGCTGTTGCCCAATCACTCCAGCCTGGGTATGATCCGCGAGCGTTACGGCCTCGACCTCTTCCGTCGCTTCTTCGACCACAGCGTGCCGCCCTGCACCAATGCCGGGCTGCTCCTCCGACCACGCTGAGTGGACACAGCGCCGTCGGGCACCCACGCACGGCATGGATCGGCACATACGACCAGCCAGCACCCTCCTCGCGGTGCTTTCGGCCAGGTAGCCATTTTTCAACACGCTAGGGCGCCCTACAGCGACACTTTGACGTTTGTACTGTGCTCCCAACCGGCCACCGTAGGCGGGGAGGTCGCGACCGTACTTGCGCCGCAAGTGTCCAGAACGGGAAGTGTCGCTGTAGGGGGCGTTGCCCCAACCGTCAGGCGCTGTCCGATCGGGCTACACCATACGATCAATAGCCGACGCCCCCGATGCGGTCCATACTCAAGAGGCACGGGGCACGGGGTGAGCAGCGGCGGGAAGAATGCTGAGCACCCCGCGCCCCGCGTTGTTGCATCTTCGGGCTAACCGTACCGACGTTCGCCAACGATGCATCATCGACAATCGCGCGCGGTGGCGACCCATGCGTTGCCGGGTCGCGCTCGGTCGCGATTTTCGGTGTGCTGCGCTGGCGGTGTGAACGTGGACGGGCGCGGATCGCCCCCGCGCTCAGTCGCGCGTTGCGCCGGAATGCGCGGGGCCGAGATAACGCCCGTAGCCGAGCGCGGCGAGGATCGCCGCGCTCGACTGGCCGCGCACGACGCGGCGGGCGAGCTGGCCGCTCTGCGGGTCACGCTCAATGATCAGCTCTTTGGCCTCCGGCAGCAAGCAGTGGTGGACGCCACGCACCCCCGAGAGCATCTCCTGATACGCGCCGGTCCCGAAGAAGCCGAGATAAAGGTCGTCGCCCGGAACTGTCTCCGGCAGCGTCAGGTATCCCGGCGTGCCCGCCTCGCGGTAGACATCGTCGGAATCGCAGGTGAGTCCGCCGAGCCAGACCTGTCGGGTCGGGCGATCGTAGCCGTTGAGCGGAAGGACGATGAACTTCTGCCCGATCCCCCAGCTATCGGGCAGGGCCACCATCAGGCTGCTATCGACGATGTACCAGTGCGCGTCGTCGGTCGCGGTTGGCTTCTCCTCGATCACGCGGAAGAGGTGCGCGCCATGCTCGGCGGTGGTGTAGCGCCCGAACTCCCCGACGATCGTCGGCTCAGGGACGCTGCGACGCGCGCAGACTGTGCGCACGCCCTCGAGCAAGAGGCGGGCGAAGCGGGCATAATCGAAGTCGAAGTCGAGACTGTAGGGGACCGGCACCCCGCCGCCGAAGTCGAAGTATTCGAGCGATGGGTGGCTTTCCTTGAGCGTGCAATAACACTCGACCGCGAAGAGGAGGGAAGAGACGAACGCCTCCTCATCATCGAGTTGCGAGCCGAGCATCGCGTGGTAGAGCCGCAGGGAGAGCTGCGGCAGCGCCGCGATCCGCGCGGCCTGCGCCCCCAACTCCGTGAAGCCCATCCCGAAGCGCGACTCCACGCTATCGAGCTGCTCGTGGGTGGTGACCCCCTTGTCGATCCGCTGGCGTAGCCCCACCATCAGCGGCAGCTCGAAGTCCGCGAAGGCGTCGATTTCCTCCGGGCCGTCGAAGACCGGCAGGTCATTGGTGTACCCCTCGCGGCGGAGCGCCTTAATCCGCGCGGCATAGCGGTACTTTGTTGACTTGGGTGGACGTGTGGTGGTAGAAGGCGGGCAGGAGGTGGGCCGATGACCGCACGCTTGACCGTGACCGCCGCCCCGCTACCGCTAGAGGCGTATGCCGCGCAGTTCGA